>Ga0302242_1000100_pt1 | contig 105842 bp, 84 predicted proteins | sample AAG_UR_Lys_MG_FD_193510 | JGI IMG/M metagenome (GOLD analysis project Ga0302242, IMG submission 193510) | Enriched activated sludge microbial communities from anaerobic digester in WTTP, New Holstein, Wisconsin, United States - AAG_UR_Lys | ecosystem: Engineered > Bioreactor > Anaerobic >...
TATGCTTATGGCTGGTACAATCAGATTCGGCCACATTCTTTTAATGATTACCGGACGCCCTTTGAGGCACGGTATCAACTGGGTCAAATTAGATAGTGGTGTTACAAAATTGCTTGACCATTACAGATAGTTCATCATCTTTCTGCGCATCTAAATATTTCTCTAACTCAATGAATTTACTTATGCCTCGCACAGTTTTATTCTCCTTTCCTTATGTAACATGAAAATTCAGAAATCCATACTATTATTGGCGTCATTGATTCTCTTTAATTAGAAATTCAAGCACCTGAATTGCTTGGTACTGTCGCTCGAGAACTAGTTTGGAGATTTCAGTCACTCTATTATCAAGTGAATCAGTCAAGTGTTCGCCATAAGTTTCTTCATATGGATCTGGTATGTTCAGATGATTCGCAGCCTTCTTGAAATCATTAATCAATTTCGAACTGCTTTTAGGCGACTCTGCAAATATCTTATATCCAGTGGGCGAAGGCAAAGAATCATAACGCATGGCGTCAACATAGGAAATGCTGAATTTCAACTCACCAATCGATTTTAGTTCAGGAACAATCACACCGCTTTTATATTCCAAAATAAAAGCGACGTAGCCACCGCCATTCTGAACGTATTTCCTGAACTTAAACAATGGATGCTTATTTTCTTCATTGCGCTCTTCAACGCGATTGGCAAATGTAATAGCAATTTTCTCCAAATATTGGTTGGCATCCCTTCTGGCTTGTTCGAGTATGAAATAGTTTTTCAAGTATAATTGTCCGCTTTCAGAAATATCCATCATTATCCCTCCATAAGTAAATTGACCAACAATTTGTTCCTATTGACGAGTTGATCGAATCTCAGTCTATCTGAAAAATTCTTGCCTATTACTGATTTTTCTGCCGATTCAATCAGATCCTGAATCTCAGATTCAGCTTTCTTAAACGGTCCCAATAATAAATCAATCAGAAATCTCTTGAGATTCTCACGCGCTATATTTGATAATCCGCCGGCATTTAATGTATCCATTCCGACAGTTATGAGATCTGTGTATGAAAGGCTAATCCAATTTGGTGATTTCTGTGAAATTTTACCGCTTGGCGTTAAATAAATTCGGATTATATCTTTACCTGCAAATTCCGGATTGTTTGAGATTGCCATATCATATCGCAGAAGTTGACTTGTTTCGCTATTGTGATTCGCGCTTTCACCGCTGTTGATCTTTTGTTCAATCATGATCCAGTGTGATTTTGTAGATATGACAATGTCGCAAAAGCAATTCGCTGTTCCTTTACGATCTACCGCTTCGCCCAGCCACTTTTCAGTCTCGACTACTGCCCTATAGGTATCAATCTCATTTTGATTTATAAAAGATAATATTTTATCCAAGTAGCGAGAACTCAATCCGTGCGGCTTTGTCCAGTCCATAAAATAAGCCAGATAGCTGCTATATCTGATTTCCTGTGTTCCTCGACCACAAACAGATAGAGCTGGAATCGGAATACCCGACCATGTTCTTGAAAGAAATTCTCTGGCAAATCTGAGTTTTACTTTATCCCAATCTTTGTGATATGTCGCAACAATATTATTGATTATTTTCTCAATTTCGGCTACTTGCGATCTTGGCCTGGCTTCATTTATCCTATGAAATTGATCAATAATATCTAGCAAATTATCTTCCATGAGCATTGCACCTTCATTCTTTTATATATTGAATCCCGCAAATTTATATCAACAATCCGATGATTAGAATTGCAATAATCAATGTGCTCAAGCACCCGCACCCTGGCGATCCGCCCGACGGCCCGGATCCGCCACCTCTTCTGTATTCATCGTCCGTTGTGGTCGCGACAAGACCGGGAATCAGGACTTCATCAGGAATACGATCCATATCGATCACTCCCTCGCACTTTTAATAATGATGGCATTAACCCAGGCGGATATATTTATTGGTTCTCTGAAACAACCGGCAGATGATCCGGCATCGATCCGATGACGACTTTGCTGCATACGTCATCCCAGAAGAAATAGATCCGAACAAGGTGTCTTGGATCGACGCCGCTTTTAAAATGCTGGTCCAGGGTTCGCCTATTCTTTTTGTCCTTAATGTCGGTATGATATGGTACTTTATAGTCTTTGGCGAAACGTTTGATATTTTGTTCGCCGCATAGCGCGATCTCGAAAGCCGTATCGCCTTTTTCCATGCAACCGCTGATATATTGTTCATCATTGATCAGGCCTAGTCGCCTCTTCTTATAGACGCATGCGAGGACTTCAACTGCATCACAAAGCGTGTCAAAATCTACATTTTTAGCGCGTTTTAAACCTTCTTTCGCACGCGATAACAGTATAATATCATCATCGAAGTTGTTCTCCACCCAGCGCACAAATGCTGCCGCATTATCCGGACGGCCTTCCTTGCGTTCCAGCGCATTGAGCTGCTCCGACATTTCATCCAATTCAAGCTGAATCACTTTATTTTTCCGCTCCAGTTCAGCCTTTTCGGCTTCCCATCTCTTTCTGTCCTGCCGCGATTTGAATTCCAAGTCATCGATCTGGGCTTTAAGGCCTAGAATTGCGCTTGAAAGATCGCGCGCAATCTGTTTTTTATCGCCGAGCTGCTTTCTAAGCGTTTCAATTTTCTCCATAAGCGCTTTATTTTCAGCAATATAATCTTCCGACTTCTTTATCTTGTCGAGATCCGAATTTTGCTTGAAGGACATAGCTTCGTTATAAAAAAGAACCTGGCCGAAATGATACTTCTCGTTCCTTTTGGGATAAGAAATTACTTTTTCAAGAACGTGCTCTGAATGTTCTTCCAGGCAATCCATATTCGGATAGCAAATATAGCTTCTGTCCTTCTCGCCTGCCGCATTATAGAATACGTAAGCAAAGCATGCAAGCGTCCTTGCAATCCCGTTTGCCTCCTGTATAAAACTATCATTTTCAACTGACAAGGCGGCTTCTGGATCCAACAACAGCGCTCCTTGTTGATTTTGGGACGATCCCGCCAGTATATCAACCAAGGTTTTTTTGTCGCGCATATTATCAAAATTTCTGACGATCGACTCGATATCAGCTGATTTTTCAGATGATTTTCCGGCTGATTCTCTAGTTGCCTTTTCAAGTATGACAATCGGCATCTGCCGTTCCGCATTGCTCATCAGATTCTTCAGCAGTTTATCACTCACAGCCAATGAAAGATCAAATGCTTTGTATTTTAAATCACAAATTGCGTGTAATCCGAATTTATCCATCAGATCCCTGACCAGGCGAGGCCGGAACACTTCCGCGTCCTCTTCGATGCTATCGGGCTGGGAACAAATAAGTTGGCAGCCGAATTCCACTTCATTTTCATTTTTGCAGAATGCGAAATTAGTCAGGAACAATCTGCCTGGAGCCGGCTGGCGCTCGCTGCTTCCCATATCAGGCTCTGTCAGGCGAAATGCCCAGATACCATCTTCTTTAACATGGATGGTTTCGATTATATAACCGTCATTCATACGGAACGATCGCAGCATATCATCGGTGATTGCCTTGGGATCTTCCGGCAGCTTTAACTGGTTTGGTATATCTTCAAACTGCCTGAACCGTTCCCTGAGCCATGAAAAAACCGTTCCGATCGAAGCGCGGAATACATAGTCCGGGTCCTTGCCTTTTCCGACAATTCCGTGAAACTGATAGGTCTTGTACATCTTATTTTTAACAAGAGCGATGGTTTCTCTCGGTTTTTTTGATTCCGACATTATTCATCTCCTTCATTTTCTTATATGATATCAGGTCAATTTTTCTCCACAAAAAATATTTCGGTTTTGGCTACTTTTTCTCCGGTCGCCCTCTCCCAGGCCTCCTGGTAGGCGTCCAGCTGCGGCTTGTAAAGCCGGCTGAGCTCGTCCTTGACTTCAGTTTTAGCACAGGTCTTATAATCCACGATCGTCCAGCCGCCGTCTTCCTGAAGCACGAGATCGATGGAGCCGGATACATAGCAATCCTGCCCAAACACTGTTCCGGCATACGTCTCCCCAGCCGGCACCTTGATAGAGACAGGCACTTCAGTATAAACCGCCTCGGATGCGCCGATCCGTTTCCACAGGCTGCTGGCCGTAAACCTGTCTGCGATGTCGCGCAGCAACTTATCCGTGATTTCCGGTTTGTCGATCTGCCGGACGATATAAGGGATCATTGTGTCAATTTCGCCATCGCCTTTGATCAGCGCTTCAAATACTCTGTGTACGGCTGTTCCGAGATCGGTCCGAATGGTTTTTAGGACCTCTGTATCGCCCTCAAAATGGACTTCCATGCTGTTGGCGAGGATCAGATCAGGATCCACACCGCTCTCCTCCGGAATTTCGTCCTTTTCCTTTCGTTTATGCTTTTCAGTTGGCGTATAAAACTCATAGGATTTTACCGGCTCCGAAAGCGCCGTCCTTGTTCTTGCCAGAATCGCCGGCAGATCAATGCCAGCCTTATCCTGATCCGCAGCTTTATCAGTCTTTACGCACGTCCCGTCAAATCCTTCTTCAATGATCATTCGGTTTATATCGCACACTTGCGCGGGCGACGATTCGTCATCCCCTGTGCTGCCTATTAATAGCGGTTCCCAGGGATTGCCCCGAGCCGCGCTGTCGCTGATGATCAGCATATTTCGAGCCCGCGTAGCCGCAACATAAAGAAGCCGGTCGCGCTCCGAAGCCGCTCTCGCCTCAGCAATCGGCTGGACGTCGCTCCATGCGGCAGGCTTGATGCTGTCGCTGCTGCTCCGCCTATTTGACAGTTTTAATGTTGCAATACCGTAGAGTTTGCCATCCTCATGCTCCCTGGATCTGTCCACATAGAAATCAGGCGGATAGACAGCCCCGCTGCAGGGTACCGCCAGAATCACCACAGGCGCCTCAAGGCCCTTGGCCTTGTGCAGGTTCATCATCCGGACGGCATTGTAGTTTTCGCCTTCCAGCTCGATGTCCTCCTCATACCCGGCTTCGATCATCAGGCTGATCTTCTCAATGAATTGGTTAAGATCCCATACATTCGCAAGGGGCTCCATCCGGATGCGTTCCACGAGGCTGAGAAAACTTCCCATCTCGCCAAGCTTGTATTCGCTGCGCAGCATTCTCGCCGTCATGCCGAGCTCATCGATCATGCGCTCGGCCGCAGCCGCCGGCACCATTTTCTTCGTATAATATGCAAATCGTCTCAGTAATGCAAAAGCTTCCCGGATACGCTGTAGTAATTCCGGATCAGATGCATGAGCTGTGATAACGCCTTCACCTTCTCCATCAATTTCAACTTCCCGCTTCAACTTGTCGATATCGGCATAGATATTGAAATGACCGCCCATTTCTTTGAATCTGAACAGTTCCTCGTCGCTGAATCCAAAGGACGGACCTTTGAGGACCTTATAGAGGAGCGCATTTTCTTCCGGATAGGCGAGCATGCGGATAATATCGGCAAAATTCATGAATTCCGGTGTGCGCTTCACGACGTCCGCGCCGACAACCTTGACGGGTATGCCCGCTTCGGACAATGCCTTTGCATGGGACGTCAGCGGCGCTTTTTTCATATAAAGGATCATGATATCTTTGTACTGGATCGGTCTCGGAGCATAACCCCCGCCGCCGCAGGGCGCCGTTATTTCCTTGCCGTTTGTCAGATAACGGATAATACGCTCAATGTGGGCGCTGTCTGATGCGATCACGTCCGGTACTGTTTTGGCGTCGATCTTGTATTTGAAGACGCCGCCTAGCGTTCCCGGAAGGCTGTCCGCCACTGTATCCATTCCGGAAAAACCGGCCTGGGCGGCAAGTTGGCTTTTGGGTTTAAGAAGCTCCGGAAAAACTCCGTTGAACCATTTTTCCAGCTCGCTGACCGATCTGAAGTTGGTCGTGAGCGGCTTCATCATACCGCCTGTTTCAATCAGAATGGCCTTGAATTTTTCATATATATCGATATCTGCCCTGCGAAAACCATAAATCGATTGCTTCGGATCTCCGACGACAAACAGCGATCCGGGCAGCGGAACCCCCTTGTCCCACTTCTTTTCCTGGTAATCGTCTCCCGCGAGATACATAAGCATCTGGGACTGGACAGGGTCCGTGTCCTGGAATTCATCGACCAATATGACCTTATATTTATTCTGGAAATAGCGCCGGATTCCTGCATCATCCCGAAGCAGCTCAGTGGCGCCTTGAAGCAGATCCTGGAAATTCAGCATGCCGCCGGCTTTTTTCCTGTTTTGGTAGATTTGCCGGGCTTCCCTGACAAACGGAACTGCCACATGGTTATAGCCATACTCCGCCCTAAGGGCAAAAATGCCGCTCGTATAATTGGCGCTGAAACCCTCGAATTCCTGGCCGATCTCCTTGGCTCTGGCTTTTTCTTCCTTCGTGTCTCCCCAGCATTTCTGAGTAACTTTTATACGGCTTGCCGTATTCAAATCCTTCAGGACCGCAAGTTTTTCAGTCAGCGACAAATCCTTGGGGCGCGACGTCTTTCGGGTAAAAGCAATGATCGTATTCTGCAGCGCGTCTCTTCGATTCTCCGTCGTTGCGCCTGGCTTCGGCATCGATGCCTCGGCGCTCTGCACAAGTCTTTTCGCCTCTTCAAAGGCTTTGCTTATTATCTTCTCGAAACCTTCCAGGTCGAATGGCTTCTCGTCCGGCAGCGCGAATTCCAGGTCAGGATTGGCGCATACGATTTTCATGAATTTTTTCAGTACATCCTGATCAAGGCCAAACAGGTCCATGCGCTCCAGAATCGCTTTTCTGTCGTCGTCGGGATCCAGCACGTATTCTTCCCAGATGGCTTCGCGGATCGAATTGTCTTCGCCTTCATCGAGCTCGACAAATTCCGGATCGATGCCTGCTTCAACAGGCCTTTCACGAAGAAGTTTCGAGCAGAAAGCATGGATAGTCCCGATGAAGCAGCGGTGCAGTTCTGTCGCAAGCGAATTTCCATTTTTGGCGAGTTCATGCCTGACACGCTCTTTCAGCTCGTTGGCAGCTTTGCGTGTAAACGTGATTGCAACGATTTCGTCGATGGAGCACCGCCCCGTATCGATCAGCGCCACAAAGCGATTAGCCATGGCGCTTGTTTTTCCGGAGCCGGCGCCAGCTTCCAGCATAAAATTGACGTCAAGCTCAGTCCGGACCAGTTCGCGAGCCGTGCTATCTTTTAACTTTCCAATGTCCATTGCGCTCATGACTCGGCCTCCTCTCCGTTTCCGCCATTGCCTTCCGCCGCTTGCTGCGACTGCCTGCAGATCTCAAGGTAACCGCAGTATTTGCATATGCCGAAATCCTCGTCCAATACACCTTTTTCACCAAAGCCGGTCTGTGTGAAATCTCCTGCCGCCATCTGATCCAGCAGCTGGTTCAATCCGTCTTTATATTTCTGTTCGGAACCGCTGTCAAAGACGACAGTTCGTTTTTCATAATTGCCTTTTTTGCTGATGAAATGATAGACCGCTTCCTTGACCCGATCAAATCCCAATAAGCTGCTGTCCTTACCGGCCAACTCTTTCATGGCTATAAAGTAAAGCGCCGGCTGAAGCGTTTTCTCGTTGAGGGCTTCAGCTTGTTCGTCTTCCAGTATCTCGTATCTGGACGTACTGCCTGTCTTATAGTCGATGATCCTGAGACTGTCTTCCCCGGCAAGCCAGTCCACCCGGTCTACGGCGCCCATGACCTTGATCGATTTTTCGTTTCCAAGGTCAATGGCAAGATCACCGTCAAATCCAAACCTGTATTCCGTCAGGAGCGGTTTTGCTGTGCCTGCATTTCGCACTTCCTCCGCTGCAAATACCATGCAATCCTCAAGGATATCCCTTTTGGTTTTTTCCGTATAATAAGCACTGGCCGTCGGCAGTTCCTTCTCATATCGACTGATGATCTCAACCGCCAGCTTCTCGATAAGTGCGGATGCTCTATCTTCGTTCGTCAGGATCGCCGGATCCTCAATCGTCTGATTGTGGAACTGTTCGAATATCTCATGGTAGAGGCTTCCGTTCTGAAGCGGATCGAGCCATCCGACCGTGTCTAACTCCTTTTGCTGGAATTCTTTCAGTTGCAAAATGTGTTTCAGGAAATATTTATACCTGCATTCCAGATAATTGGCCAGGCTGCTTGCCGACTGGATCTTGCCGTTCTCCCTCGGATCTATCCGCTCAGGATCGTCAACGGTCAACCGGCCTGCTCCGACCTGCGTTCTGTCTGACGCGCTCCAAATATCGCATAGATCAGGATGGATCTTCTTCATTTGATCCAGGATCCACGCGTCTCCCTGCGCGCCCTCTCTGATGCCGCAGTAGATCCAGCAATCATTCTCATCGATTGCCTCGTCTGTAGCCGGAATAACGAATTCCACTGTTTTTTCCAGTGGTTCATAAGACTTGCCGTTGACGCCCGCGTCTGCTGATTTTTGCCTTTCGGTTTCTATTTCAAGCAGTTGGTTGTATATGGTCGCCGGATATTTCCCCCGGTTCTCCAAGGTATCAAAATAGGAATAGCTTAATGCAAGACGTCCGGAAACGGACGCAAGAAAATCTTTCATTGCATTTATATTATCTTCGATGTTTTGTCCTGAAGTTTTAAGCCACTGATCAGAAATGGCGAGCCGCTCCTCATCGAGCAAAATCGGGTCTTCAACAGCAAGGCCGGGGAATCTGCCGGAGTCGAGTCCGACGACAAAGACGTTTTCACGATTCAGCCAACCTGCAGCCCTATATGAAGTGATATGCAGTTTTCCGGGCTTTGGACTTTCAACGAATGTCCTAATTTGCCGAATACGATCCAGCATGATGTCCACTGCTTCGCTGACTGGGATTTTTTCGGATTTGAGCGAGCCTTTAAGTTCCGATAATACTGCACTGTATGCTCCGGAATCGAGCTTGCCGGAAATGGACTTGCACTTTTCAACGATCCGGCCGATGCCTTTGTACAGATGGTCCGCATCGATGAGTCCGGATACATCCTCGTCCGGTATATTGCTGAACATGGTGTTTTCGAGGAGGTCCTCAAGCCAGTCCAGGGCCGCTAATTTCCTCTTGTAGGTTTCAGCTGGCTCGCCGCTTGCCTCTTTATCGGCGATCCTTCGATTCAGATACTTCCTGTAATTCTCGAAAGTCGGACGATATGTGCGCCGCTGCCACTGCAGATTGGATTCCTTTATGACGCTTATGATCATTTGCCGGCTGATAAACTGCTCCGCCGATTCCTCTGATTCCTCAGGTTCAGCTTCATCAGCCAGGCTCGCCTGTTCATCTACCTGCGGACTGTCGGTATCCGATCCGACTTTTAAGCTGATCGCGCCGCTGGCAAAGATGCTTATCAGGTCATGAGCCTTGAATCCGTTGCGAATCCAAATCAGCAGCGCCAGGGTCAGTTTGCCTGGATTTGAAAAGGTGATCGGAAGGCCTGTTCCGAAGGTGATCGGCAATTCACTGCAGACTCCGTCGCTATTATGTCCGCGCAGATACTGTTGAAACAGCTGATACAAAAGCTGGGTGTAAGGTTCAGCGGCTGATACGGCGATCACGGTCCGGTCGAGCGGCAGTTTATTGAGTATAATGCGCCGGACCACTTCCTTGATCTCGTTGTATTCTCCATATGCCCTGACAAATTCAATGCCTTTTGCATTACAACCAAAGTTTGTCGCCGCTGATGTTGTTGCGCCTTCTCCCGATTCCTGCTTTCCCTCTATCGGTGTTTCCACTGAACCTGATGTGATATCCGGGCACAGCAAATGAATCATTTCATGCTCGGACCAGGATAATTTGACATTCGGCATTAGATAGCAAGCCTTGCTGATTATTTTGCCGCTTTTAATTCTGCCGGTCGCTATGTCTATCAGGTCCGCATGGTCGACATAATTATGCTCTATCAGAAACGCTTCATAGCTGTTCAATATTTGAATCAAATCGTTCTTTTTTTGTTCGTTTTCAATGGATTCTAAACCGATGTTGCCGCGCGTGATGCCGGCTCTTTTCAATGTCATGATTCCTGAGCTGATCGCCCGCGCAAGGCCCGGCGTCATGGCTGAATTGCCAAAGAAGGCAAGCGCATTTTTCTGCTGCAGTTTAGTCGTGATCTCACCGATTATATCCGTCATATCATTTTGCGTCAGTATCTGCTTTCCCTTCGAGATGACCTCCGGCTCAGCCCATTCCAGGGCAATCGAACCGGGCGACATCACATGCAGATTGACTGCGTTGATGCCGCTATCGTTGAGATAGTTTATGATCTGGCCTTTCATTCGAAAGGATGGGATAATAAGGATTTTTTCCTGGGTCGGATAACGGAGACACATATCTTTGATGTTCTTTAGGGCTTCCTGCATTTGGCTTCACCTCGAAATCCTGCATGAGCATTTGCCGCTAAATTTGCTGTAATTATGTTCCTGGCGGGTATAGAACTCTCAATCCATCGAGCCGACTAAATATGCAATGAAAAGAAAAATCGCTATTGCTGCATAACAACCGCAGCCGGATCCGCTTCCGCCTTTATGGCTTCCGCCGCCACCGCCGCCACCTTCATTTCCTATTTTATCATCTCCGGACGCGGCGACATAATGCGCATAGCCTGTGTCACCAGTTCCGAAATAGCCGTAGTCGTCTGGCATAAAGCCTCCATTTTTACAGATTTTTTTCCGCCCCAGGATATAAAAAGAAAGCCGGCAGCGGTCCGCCAAAGGAACCTCTCCCAGCTTTGCATCATATTATTCTGTTGTATGACGAACTTTGATTAATGTCATAATATCACCAGAGGCATCAACAATAGACATATTTTGAGATCATGGTTCTTAGAATTTCTTAGTATCGTCTGAGTATCTACGATAATAATATAGCATGTCCGAAGGCATTATTGAAGCCGTGTTTGACAAAAATCAATCATTTTCCTAAAGTTGAGACGCCAAATTTGCTTTTCTACTTTCGATCATCGTATAATACTGTTCGATGACAGAAATCATATCCCCTGGAAGCTTCATCAAGGTCTCCGTCCGTATGTCTTCTGGTATTCCGTAATACGCTTCGGCGATTCCGCCTGTAATGCAGGCCAGCGTATCGCTATCGCCTCCAATAGAAACGGGGAGACGTATGGCGTCTTCAAAATCCGTCGATTCCAGAAAGCAAATGACTGCCGGCGGCACCGTTCCTTTGCACGATATGTCATATTCATACCATTTGCGGATGCTGTCGATCCTTTCGGATAGATCATATCCGAAGGATTTCTCGATATATTCTTTGATTTCCTGCTTTGATGCCCTATGAGATGCCAAATACACTGCCGCTGCAACGGATTCAGCTCCTTTGACGCCTTCGGGATGGTTATGGGTCGCGGCAGCGCTTAGCGCCGCCGCCGCTCTTGTCTCATCCATTGTCTCAAACCAGAGTCCCACCGGGCTGACACGCATGGCAGAACCGTTCCCCCAGCTGTTATATGGCTCAAGCGAATCGCTGTATCCCCATCGGTAAAAATTCCCGCCGTAACTGGCGTTCGGATATTTGCGGAACCATTTCTTATAGCTTTCCGCATATGGTATGTCATTGATCAGCGCATCCATAGTCGCAACTGTGAGGACCGTATCATCAGTGTATTCCACACCAACGCCAAACAACTTGAAATCCTTTGTTTTGATGTTATTGAATTCATATATTGAACCGACAATATCACCGCATATCGCTCCAATCACTTGTCTCACCCCCTAAATTTTTCTCAGCCAGTATTTGTTTGATTTGAATCCCAGATATAATTCCACCTGGCGTAAAAGATCCATCCCAATTATCCCATCGATGTCTACCGGCAACAACATATTCAGTACGCCGGGCAGTGTACCGGCCTCCAGTGTAAAACCAACACCGCTGATTTCAAAGTCCATACTGTATAGATCGACATCGAACGCGCCAACTGCCGGATAAAAATCTTTCCTGTGACCGCATGATTGCGCGCCTTGAATGAAATCAGGCCTGACATAGGAAACTTCCGCACCCGTATCCAGAAAAAACTTATGCATTCCGCCTGCCAAAACGGCTGACAATATTGGTATGCCAATCGTAGTTTCGAGCTTGATTTCCTCCCCGTCTTCCGGCTTAGTGTCCGAAAGTCCGCCAAATTTGAATTTTATTTTCTCACTGACCTTATCGTAAATAAAGCCAATATCGTGTTTGTTCAATATATCCATTCCAATTATGCCTGCTACGTCACCACCCAGGTGCTTCCGAAGCTCTGATATTATAGGATTATCTGCTGTTAGCGGGTACTCCTTTCCGCAGATCTCCACTTCTGGAACCAATCCCAATGATACAGGCGATCCGGTATCCAGAATATAATGTCCTGCAGCACTTTCAATTGAAATGAAGCGCTGCTTTTGGGCCTGTTTATCAATCCCTTCTATTTTAGCATTGAGACGGTCCTTCCAGTCATCCGGGAAATCTTTAGCGCTCCTGAAGAAATTTATATTCTCGGACATGTTCTCGCACACTTCCCTCTGTTTTTCCTTGCCGTAGAAATAACGCCTGTCATCGCGAATACCAATCGAATCCGCATCCAGAGCGCTGCTGATATCAGCACCCAGATAGATGAATTCCCATCCCAGGGCTTTCCTGTTTTCGATCATTCTTTTAACATCCATCCGGCTGAATTCGAGGCTCGCATTCTCTAGACCATCCGTGATAATAACAAAAATTATCTTCGGAGCGCGGCCAGCCATGCCGCCATTGGCAATTGTCATCAATCTGTCGTCGATTTTTCCGATCGTCCTGCCGACAGCATCAAGAAGCGCTGTCCGGCCTCGGACAAAGTATTCCTTTTCGCTAATTGGCACAGCACTCTTAATATCCACGCCGTCGTGCAAAATTTCATACTGGTTGTCAAACAGAATGGTAGTGATGAACGCCCTTCCAACTCCATCCCTCTGTTTTTCAAGCATAGCGTTATACCCGCCAATTGTGTCTTCTTCCGATCCGCCCATGGATCCTGATCGGTCGACGATGAAGACGACTTCTGTGCCACCATTTGTCTGAATGTCTGCTTCGCTTAAAGATTCCTCTTGTTTTTTGTATTCGTTCATTTGAAATCCCTCCCGACTTGATATAACATAATAGTTGATTCTTGTTTACAATTATTATTATGATCAAGCGGGATGTTTTTTGTTCAATTGGCAATTGATATTTGGAGGAGCTAAAATATGCCTGATATTAACATTATTGATTTGAATGATTTCATTAATGACAAAGCTTTGCACGAACATTTGAAAACCGAACTTGTCATACATGATTGCGCCGGCAATCCGACCAGGATTAAGGAAATGGTGGATATGCTCACACGAAATCAAAACTTTTTTGATTTGCTCTGTGTTTTTATTGACCGTGCCGGTTTGGATGAGGTGCGTTTCTATCAGAAGTCCGGCATCAGTGCAGCCGTATTCTCTAACATGAGACGTCCCGAACATGCATCCTCGAAAGAAACGGTCATCAAATCCGCCATCGGACTCGGCCTTGATTTTTCTTATGCGAGCATGCTGCTCGAAAAAGCCGGCTATGCATTTGTCTGGACGCAGCGGAGAGATCTTGCCATCATTTATTGCATTATGAACGAGATTTATAATACTATGGAGGTCGACAACATTCTTATAAATGTTGGCGAACCTGTGATGTTTAGCGTGAATTAATAATCATCAAGATCGCAGATATATTATTCAATAATAATCGCCTGGGCTTCTATCTCTTATCTCCACGCTTTTAAAGTCCTCGTCAATGCGCTTTATACAATCTTCCCATATGGATTTGCTCGCGCAGAAGAAGCTTACTGTCTCGCTAATCACTTCATAATCTAGCATTGTACTTGCCTGATCCGCATTTTAATTTACGGCTCTGTTTTGGTTGATACCGAAGTGTTCAGCTATTTCGGCGACATCGATATTAACTTCCAGGATTACAAGTTTATATTTTATTTTGTGATGGCTGATACATTCCAAAATTTTCTTTCTGCTCCGAAGGACCCTTTATCATTAGCAATAAAGCCCAATGTTTCACAATATTCTCGATAAAGTTTATCCAATTCCGAGTTGGCTATTGGCTTATTGTTGAGTATTTTAATTATAGCCAGATTTGTTTTTCTACCATCTCTATCCTCATTATCAATATGCGCTTCCATACTATTGCTATCATATCCAATGAATCTGCTTGGGTAAAACTTATAAGAGTTATTAGATTTTATCACTACAAAGCAGGTACCTTTCTTAACAAGATTTATTGCAAAGCTATATTCGGGATCTTTTCGCAAAATCAAATATTCGTCAATTTTTTCAAGATTCACCTTTAAATCATCAAAATTCCCAATAGTTTTCATTTCACAAGCACCTCCAAATACATTTTTACTTTAAGGATTCTATTTTTTCCCTGGATCGAATAACTAAGACGCATATCTTTGAATTTCTTAACGGTTTCCGGGATTTGCTTCACCTCGAAATCCTGCATGAGCATTTGCCGCTAAATTTGCTGTAATTATGTTCCAGTGGTGGTATAGAATCCTCAGTCCATTGAGCCGACTAAATAAGCGATGAAAAGAAAAATCGCTATTGCGGCATAACATCCGCAGCCGGAACCGCTTCCGCCTTTATGGCTTCCGCCGCCACCGCCACCTTCATTTCCTATTTTATCATCTCCAGATGCGGCAACATAATGGGCATATCCCGTGTCACCTGTTCCGAAATAGCCATAGTCGTCTGGCATTGGTCCTCCCAATACTGAGAAAAAAATTAATAAGTGTGGGAATAATTCAACTTACCTTTATATATTTCCTTTTAGCACTTCAAACGCCGCTTTTATTTTAGCTGCAATGAGCTTTCTTCTTTCAACAAGGAAGTCCTCATATGCCATGTTCTCCCAACCGTGCGGCAGCGCATTCTCATCTTCCAAAACAGCTATTTTCTCCTTTGACATTCCAGCACAAATGATAGGATAATACATCGATGGCGCCTCGTCGAGTATCTCCATGTTGTCCTTCCAATCTATCAGAGCGTAGTTGGCCATTTGATTGATTTTCGAATCGTTGTATCCCAGACTCTTAAGATATGCCTTCGGGAATAAATGATGTTTTTCTAAGGAGCGGCGGTTGCCGTCAGTACCGGGCTCAAACAGCTTTGAAAAAAGCAAATTCGCCTTAGAAAATAGTACTTTTGCATCCAGAATGTTCAGCGAAGCAACATAAGCGTTCCATGCATTATTGCCTCGGCCCGAAACAGCCAGACCTTCCGATCCAAGAAGTGTGATATTGAAATAGTCATTGGTGAGACGCTCTTCCACTCTGGATAGAATGAACCGTTTGTATTCATCGATGGTTGTGATTTCTTTAATGGCATTTAGCTGGTTCTCAACAGTTGATTCAAAAGAACCAGTATACAGAGAAATTAGCGACGCATAGAAAAACCACAACGAAGAAAGATGCATATTTTCATTGTAAGAGGCATGGAATCTGTATTTTGCGATCAGGTACAGCGCATAGGTATAGAAGATTGCATTATCAGACAGAATTAAGTCATGGGATAAATAACCGGCATTCATAATGCTTTTAATGAATTCATGCCAGTTATGGACGTTGAGAACGTCCGGCAGTTTTGATTTCAGAACATCAAAACGCAGTTCTCTAAGATCCGCATCAACAGCACCTTTCTTATCAAAGTCCGCACCTCGCAACAATTTGTAACCGTATTTAAGCCGGGCCCTATCAAATGCATATGCCATAACCACACGGATAATATCCTGCGCTGATACTTCCGTTATCTGATTATAAGAAGTCACAACGCCCTTCTGAGGCGCACGGGAAGCTTGACTGAATCTTTCCACATCCTTCCTGCCTTCATCCCAATAAAGTGAAAGTAATGTGAGAATAAAGTCGTTCTGCTTCAATGAAATGCCACCGGAATTTACACGCACAAAGATTTCAGAAACATCCTCTTCTTCAGCATTAGACTTAATGTCAAAAACCGGAAGGCTGTGCTCGCGCAAGTTGACTACAGCATTGATATTTTCAGATATGATGTCCAATTCCGCATCGGTAAGCTCAGTTCCTTTTGCATCGCGGGACTCCTTCAACACCTTGATAAATGCATTGATGAATTTATAAGAGCTCGGGGTGGTATAAAGTTCGCTTATGCTGTAAATCCATTCTGAGTCTTTTTTGGTTGCTTGGTATCCAACCTCAAACTTATTTTGAAGAGGATTGTATGAAATAATAATTGCCTTTTCGTCATAATTTGAATTGACAACTTTTTTGCCTTTCATAACGGCATACAGCGAAGTCAATCTCTGCTGCCCGTCAATTATAACTTCCTTGGGAGATTCATAGCTATGCTCCGCGACACCGATAGACTTTTTCTTTTTTAGTGTTGGGCATTCCCACAGCATAAAGTATCCGATTGGATAGCCGCGCATCATAGAGTCAAATAAATCTCGCACTTTGGAATCTGTCCATATAAACGGACGCTGAAGTTCAGGCAGCCCCAATTCACCTGTGTCTATTTTTTCGATAAGCTGATTCACGGTCAGTGTTGTATTGCTAAAAATCTGCTGCATTTATTTCCTCCTGAAACACGGATTGATATCAAGCTATTCTATTTGGAAAAAGTTAGTAATTTCACTTTGGCACATCTCCATTCAATATCAGGCTATTTCCATTAAAGACAAGCATCCGGGCTTTTTTAGATCGACTTTTATCAAATTCTATCCAGTCCTCATCGTCAGTCAAGCGGATCGTTGAAACGAGCGCCACATTGCCAGGCTCCTTTTCTCTATGCAGTAAATAGAAAGGCCTCCAATGTATGAAGCACTAGTTGATATATCCATTCGAAAGGATCATATTATAGGATCCTGCCGGATCCTCCTCAAGCAATTTGGAATAAGCGTATCGCACGGCTTCAATCAGACTCTTCTTCGAATCTGAACAATAGTAGGAAATGATCTCTCTTCGCAGGAATTCGAATGCTCGAGCACTGTCATTCGTACTATTGACAAGAAGCTGATCTTGATAAGGGATAAGATTATTGATTCGCTGACCGGTGCCATTATGGATCATTAACCAGTCATAATTCAAAAAATTAAGCTTGAAGGGATGATTGTTATCGATTGTCGTCCCGCCTCTGGAAGTCAATCTCAGATGGCCCAGTATAGTCTCACTCGAAATTGCGTTCATCGCGATATTGAATTCTCTGGTGATATCTCCATTATTTGTCGCAGCGATTTCGGATTTAAGGATATTGGCGGTTCCGTTTCGATAATAGCCAATACCCCATCCATCCACATTCCTTCTGCCACGTTTTGCAAAGGAATTGAGTGAATGATTTGCTGTCCAAATATTGTGGCTTGACATTAAAAAGAGATCACATTCATGAGGAATGATGCATGGATTAGTTAGATTTTCAGGCATATGCATATCCTTTCATAATAGATAGAATAAGATCTTCGTATTCACGATAGAATTATGTGTTGATTGATTTAACTCTTTAGATTGGCGAAAGGAAGCTCCCCATAGTATACAATGAAGCGACCTAATCACTCCATTTTCAATTCTACAGCATTTTCGTCATTTATTGAAGTATCATCTAATAATTTTTCGATTTGAATGTACCGGCTTTCATATTGGAAAAATATGCGCAGCTGATCAATTGCGATCCCGAATACAATCGGCATCCATATTCAGAACTGCTCGTTTCATTATAGATATGTTTAGAAGGATATGCTACGCTGATAGTATGAATTTCGCTGTTTTAAAGCATTCCCTATGTTTGAGAAAATAATCGCGCAAGCCGCATTGGGACACCGAAAAAAGCGATATAAACGAAAAATCCGGAGGTGCCATTATGAACGCATTCATCGACCCGCCACAGCGGATCCCTTTTCTAGTCAAACTCGGCATTCGGGTCGCCAATAAGGTGACCGGAAAAGACCTGCTGCCGCCAAAGCTGCTGGCGTGGTTTCCGAAAGCGGCAGTCGGCTCGGGCGTCCTGGAATCACTGATCGCCAAGGAAGACAAGGATCTGGACGGCAGGCTTCTGAAGCTGATCCGGATGCAGGTCTCGCTGCTCGTTTCCTGCTCGTTCTGCATCGACATGAATTCCTTCGACTATCGAAAGTCCGGCATCTCGGACGATGAGGCCGCAGCGCTGCAAAGCGGCAGCGCTCCCTATGCTGTGCCTTCTTTCTCGAACAGGGATCGGCTGGCTCTGCAGTATGCGACCCTGATGACACAGAATACGAAAGTGTTCCCGATGGACTTTATAGACCGGTTGAAGACGGAATGCAGCGAGCGGGAAATCGTGATCCTGGCGACCACAGCCGCCCAGGTGAATTACTGGGCGCGCCTGCTCCACGGGCTCGGCGTGCCGCCGGCGGGATTTTCCGACAGCTGCGCGCTCCCTTCAGAATGTCTTCAGGATAAACAGCGATAAAGCCTCCAACCAAGTATTGGTTATCGGCTTTATCACTGTACTTTTATGGTTACATATGGAGCGCGTAATTATCGGCTGGCAGATACGAAAAATATGCTTCATTCCGGGTTGCGAGTAAAATCCACTATTATTCAGCCAGGGCGGCGTTTATTTTTTCGGCTGCCGAATCCGTCACCCAGGCAGTCCAGAGATCCGGATTTTCACTGAGGAATTTTTTCGCGGCGCCGTCATAGCTCAGACCTTCGGCTTCGATATTCGCCAGCACCTTATTTCTGGTCGGAAGGTCGATCTCGTATCTTGCAAGGAAGGTGTAAATTTCAGGTGCGTCCAGCGACAGCGACCAACTGGCGCAAACCTGCGCGATCCCCGGAGGATTGGATTCCCATACCGGATCCGCGATATGGATGAAATCGTATTTTCCCAGCAGGCCCGCCGGCATGTAATTATAGAATACGATCGGCTCGCCTTTTTCTATTTTCGCCTCAACATTGGCCGCCAGGTCTGATTCCTGTTTGAGATACTGGTAGTTGTAAACGCTGGCGAGATCGTACTTTTCCATTCTGGCCACCATGTCCGGATTTGCGGTCCAGCCCTCGACGCCGAGCTGGATGACGCCCTTGCCCGGGGCATTCGGATCTTTGAACACGTCAACATACTTTTTAAGGTCTTCCATGGTTTTCAGGTCCGGCGCGGCGGCTTCGATGCCCTTGGCTGGATCTCCGTTCACCACATAGCTCGGGACCCACAAGCCGTCAGTGCAGACGAAAGCCTGCCGGACGTCCATGATCATTTTGTCTGCTTTAGACTGGTCATGCCTTGCCTGGTCGTACATCCACCATTCCGGGACGATATCGATCTTCCCGGCTTCGGCGTCCAGCTGCATCGGCTCTTCAGGCTCGCTGACGACTTCCGTTTTGTAGCCGTACCCGTTTTCAATGATGAATTTCATCAGTGCTGTGGCAAAGCTGTTGCTGGCCCACTGACCGTCCGCGATGGTGATGACCCTTTCGTTCGCCGCAGAGTCGGGCTCTGCCGATGACGTTGCCTGGGAGGCGCATCCTCCCAGCGGCAGGGCGATGAGCATGGCGAAAATCAGCACGACCGCCCATTTCCTCATTTTTTTCACTTTAAGATCCATCCACTCTTTCCTCCTTTATATATTTATTTTATGGTGACACCATTGGAGCGGCCTTTTTGCGAATCGATCTTTCTGACATAATACGGGGGGCCCGGCAGGACTGCCGGCTGGCTTGCTTTTTTCTCTGGGGCCTTTGGTTCGGATCGCTGACCATCCATTTTCGCGATCGAGGCAATGACTGACAGCGCGGCGATCGAGGCAATGACTGACAGCGCGGCAATCGAGGCAACGAGCGACAGCGCGGCAATCAATCTGCATGCAAATCGATGGCAGAATCCCTTGTTTGGCTTCATTTCCAACATGGCATCTCCTTCGGATCACGGCAGCATACTCATCTTAAAAAACACTATACACTTGGGTGTTACATTAATGTCAAATCTTTTTTTGAATTTTCTGTCATTTAATCTTTGGCTGTTGATTTTACGATAATCAACGCAATATTTTCAAGCTATATACTGATATTTTTTGATTGGGCGCCCTTGGTCCTAGCAACCGATTTACTCGAATTTCATAATTATACACATTCCATAACATTACTGTAAAACAAATGTTTTGAAACAAAAACCTGCAAGGGCCGAATATGAAAAACCACGGCAAATACGCATTCGACTGCAGAAAAAAACCGGGCTTTCTTTATATTTAAAGGTCGGAATAAGTTATTATTCCGAAGGGAAATTTTTGAAGTGTTATTATTGTAAACATCGTTCTATATATGTATTATATTTTAATGTAGCGAATATTTTAGGCCGATATCTGTAGAACACAGCAATGCCGACGATGCCAAGGGAATCGCTCCGGCATATCAAGGATCGCCAATATCCGGTCGATCGCGGATCAGGAGAGAAGGAATGGATTTGGACAAAAATAGTGATACAAACTATAACGAATACACTGTCGATATGGAAAAATTGAGAGAAGAGATCCCTGAACTGCGGGAGGAAGAAAACATTCTCGGCCGAATCGCGCGTTTCTTTATCAGGAAAAACAGAATCGTCGTCATGATGATCATCATGGTGCTGATCTGGGGAGTCGGTTCCTACACTTCGCTGAAGCGGGAATTGAATCCGGAAATCGTACTTCCTTATGGATATATAATGACAACATACATGGGCGCAGGTCCGGAAGAAATAGAGAAACTCGTGACCGACAAGATCGAGTCGAGGATCAGCCAGGTCAGCGAGATCAAAAAAGTGACGTCGGGCTCAAGCTATGGTTTCAGCGGTATTTTTGTCGAATTTGAACAGGGTGTGGACATCGACAAGAAAATAAACGACCTGAAAAGCGCCGTCGACGAGGCGTCTTCGGATCTTCCGAGCGATGCGGACACCCCGGTCGTCAAGAAGATCGAAACCAATAATGCGCCGATCATGCTTCTGACCCTTTCCGGCAAATACCGGGATATCGAGCTGACAAATTATGCGAAAATCATGCAGGAGGAAATGGAAGACGTCAGCGGCGTTTCGGAAGTCCGGCTGATCGGGGATATGAAGAGGGAGATCAAGGTGATCGTCGATCCGCAGAAGCTTGCCCAGTATCAGCTTTCGATCGGCGCCATCAGGGACGCCATCCGGTATTCCAATGAGAATATTCCAGGCGGCGATCTTGAATTAAACGATAAGTATTACCAGATCAGCGTCAAAAGCGAATTCAAGGATGCCGAAGAAATCGGCGGCATCGTCGTGGCCCATTCCGGCAGCACGCCGCTGCTGCTTAGAGATATCGCGACCATCGAGGACGGATACAAGGACAAGACCACCTATTCGAGAACGGGCTTTCAGATCCATTCGGACGATCCGAGCATACAGAACTGCGTCGCCCTGTCTATAAAGAAGAAAACAGATGCGGATGTCATCGACGTCAGCGCCGGCATCCATGAAAAGCTTGAGGAACTCAAAGGGAATGAATTTCCCGAAGACGTCCAGATCGAAGTCGTTGGCGACACATCCGTATATGTGAAGAAGGAACTCGGCAACGTCACCCGGGAAGCCCGGAACGGCCTTTTCATCGTGGTGATCGTGCTTTTCCTTTTCATTGGGCTCAGGGAGTCCCTGGTGGTCAGCACGGTTATACCGATTTCCGTGCTGGCATGTATTGGCCTGATGAACGCCTATGGCATGACGTTCAATTTCATCACCCTTTTCGCTATCGTCCTGGCCCTCGGCATGATCGTCGACGACGCCATCGTCATCATGCAGAATATCGACCGGCTCAAGATGAAGGGCGTGACGATCAACCTTGCCGCCGTAGCCGCAACGAACCAGATTTCGCCGGCGGTCGCCTCCTCGACGTTCACGACCCTCGCCTCGTTTGCGCCGCTGCTGCTCACGAGCGGCATTATAGGACAATATATCCAAAGCATCCCGCTGGTCGTCATCTTTTTGATGAGCGCCTCGCTGATCGCCGCGATCCTGGTGACTCCCGGCATGTCGGCGATGGTCCTCGACGAGCATCATCAGGTTTGGGAGAAGAATAAGAATAAAAGCAACATCAGCAGGATCATCCCGATCATGATCGTCGTGCTTCTTTCCGGCTTTGCATTCACGGACCACAATACCGGAATGCCCGGGATCCTGTCCCTGTTTTCCGCCATTATTTTCGGTTCGCTGATGTACATGAAGGAATTTGAACGCGGCATCTTCAGGAAGAACGAATTCGGAGAAAGCGGGAGCGGCGTGATGGAAAAATACAGCGTTTTCCTCCGCGATCTGATCACAAGCAAGGCAAAACGCAGAAAGCTGATCGCGCTGGCCATCGCCGCTTTGATCCTCAGCCTGTCGATGATCCCGCTCGGCATCGTCAAGGTGGCCATGTTCACAAGCGATGACCAGGACCGGATCTACATCGATGTATCAACGCCAAAAGGCACTGTTATCGAGGATACGAAGGGCATCGTCGAGCAGATCGAGCCGAAGCTGTTCAACTACCCTGAAATCAAGACCTTCACCAGCAGCATCGGAACTGCCATGGCAGACTCCTACGACGAATTCGCCGGCGGAGACAGCAGCGATCCGACTTATGCCAGGATCACCATCGACCTTGTCGACAGCGGCGACAGGCAGAAAACAAGCATGGACGTCGCTGCCGGGTTGAGAGAAGACGTGAAGGATATCGCCGGAGCGAAAATACAGGTCATAGAGCTCAGTTCAGGCCCTCCTTCCAGCGATCCGATCACAGTGAGGCTGACGGGTGAAAACCTGGACGACCTCGATAAAGTGGCCCAGGATTTCAAGGCGATCCTGCTCAAAATCGACGGCACTAAAAATGTCCGAACATCAAATGATGAAAGATCGCCGGAAATACAGATCCAGATCGACAAACAGCGCGCGGCGATGCTCGGACTGAACGATATGATGATATCGGCAACGCTGAGAAACTATGTCGAAGGGGAAAAATCCACGAACCTGAGAAACAATCAGGATGATATCGATATCGTCATCAAGCTGCCAGCGAAAAAGCTGGATACGAAGCAGGAGCTTGAAAACCTTTATTTCCAGAGCACGACCGGAGCGCTGGTTCCTTTCGGCGCGTTCGCGACATTAAGCGACACCGAGGCGCTGACGTCGATATCCCATGAGGATGGCAAACGGCAGTTTACGGTGACCGGCGGCGTCGAGGAAGGGACCGTGGCCGCCGAGGTCATTGCGGAATTCCAGGGCAAGATCGAAAACTACAAGCTTCCGGACGGGATCTCCGTCAACTATGGCGGCGAAATGGAGGATATGAACAAATCCTTCGGTGAAATGGGAATGAACATGATCATCGCGATCATCCTGATCATAGGTATATTGACGGTCCAGTTCAATTCGGCGAAGCAGACCCTGATCATCCTGTCAACGATCCCGCTATCGTTTATCGGCGTGATGCCCGGACTTGCGCTCACAGGCAACGAGTTCACTTTTACGGCATTCCTCGGAGTTGTCGCCCTCGTCGGCATCGTCGTCAAGAATGCGATCGTCCTTGTTGATTATATCAATTTCCTGCGTGATGAAGGATATGAGATCGTCGACGCAGTCGTCAAAACAGGCGTGACAAGGATGATCCCGGTCCTGGCGACAGCGATCACCGCCATCGGCGGCATACTCCCGATGACGCTGCAGACGGCATTCTTTGCGCCGCTGGGCTATTCGATCATCTTCGGGCTTTCTGTCTCCACGCTGCTGACGCTGGTGGTCGTGCCGACGATTTACGTCGCATTTAATGAGGGCAAAGAAAAGCGGGAAAGAAAAAAGGCAGAAAAGAACAACGCGAAAAACGCAGAAGCGACATTGCAGGGGGAACAATAAAATGAAGAAACTATTTATCTTGGCATTGGCTTTGGCTTTGGTCTTCAGCCTTTCAGGCTGTGGAAAAAAAGCTGATGAGGAAAAAGAACAAGTATCTTACGTCAAAATCGAAAAACCGTCTACCAGGGATTTTTCGGACAAATTGTCTCTGCCTGCAGTATTGAAGGCCAAAAATGAAGCCTCGGTGAATTCCAATATATCGTCGATGGTGACGGCAGTAAACGTCAGCGTCGGGGATCGCGTCTCGAAGGGCGATGCCCTGGCGGTGCTGGACAGCGAGGTCGCGGCAAGGACTTATGAAAAAGCGAGACTTGGTTTGCAGAATGCGGAAAAAGCATATATCCGCGCTAAAACCCTCTATGAGGAGGGCGTGATCCCCCAGATGGAATTCGATGCCGCGAAGGTCGCCTTTGATACCGTTTCGGAAGACTTCAACCTGGCCAGGCTTAATCTTGATTATACGACGATCACCGCCCCGATGAGCGGGATCGTCAGCATTAAAACCCTGGAAGTCGGTCAGATGGCCATGCCGGGACAGGAAGCTTTCAGGATCGTCGACCTTTCCAGGATGACAGCGGAAAGCGGCGTATCTGAAAAAGATATCACCAAGCTGCAGTACGGACAAAGCGTCAATATCCTGCTGCAGTCGGGCGAGCTTTATTCAGGGAAAATCGATTCGATCTCGCCAGTCACAGACCAGATGACCGGCACCTACCCGATCAGCGTATCGATCGACAATCCGGACGGCAAACTCAAGGCCGGCATGTTTGCCGACATCGAGATCATATTCGGCGTCAATAAAAGCAGCATCGCCATAAAGAATACAAGCATCATCAACGAGGACGGCATCTATTACGCCTACATCGATGCCAAAGGAAAAGCAGAGAAGAAAAAAATTGAAATCGGCATCCAGGATGAGGAATATACCGAGATCCTCGCCGGATTGACCCAGGATGACGACGTGATCAGCGTCGGCCAGGATTCTCTCAAGAACGGGGACAAGATCCAGGTGATCAAGGAAAACTGACTTGCGGCCTGTCGAATAGCCAAAAATGATGGCGCCCAGTCATTCCAGCTGTCCAATCCATACCGGGTGCCCTAATATCCATTCCGGAAACGCAATAAAGCCCGGGGACGAATATTTGAAATCGTTCCCGGGCTTTATTCAATGCTGTTTCAACGGATAGCGCAGGATCAAAGATCCTTGGCTATGGCCTGCAGCTCTTCAGAGATGCTTTTCAATCCTCGTATTTTGGCGCCCATCCCGTCGGTGGCGACGACCTGCTCTTCCGTAATGATGCAAGCCTTCTCCGAATTGGCCAGCGTGATCTCGTTGGCTTTGTTGATCTGCTTGATGAACGTTTCGATATGCCTGGCGGTTTCCATTGAATCGACGGAAAGCTTCTGGATCTCGTCTGCGACGACGCCGAATCCCGCCCCCTGCGCCCCGGCCCGCGCCGCTTCGATGGCTGCGTTTATCCCAAGCAGATTCGTTTGGACGGTAATCTTTTTGGTGAAGTTCAGGACTTTGTTGATTTCTTTTGTCAGATTGTTTATCTCATTAATGTTGTCTCGAAGCATCTTCTCGCTGTTCCGGATCGTTTCCGCGGACGCGATGATCTCATGGACTGCGTTTTCGACCATGACGACGGTTTCGTTGATTTTTTCGGCAGCTCCGGCGACCTTCGTCTCCTGGTCAAGGCTGACGCCGATGGACACACATCCGACGACGTGGTTGCCGGAATCATAGATGGGATTGTCGATCTCCTTGAACGGGATCCCGAACATTTCCTTCGGTATGTTGGCCTTCGACGTTTTTCTTGTTTCCATCGCCAGCCGCATCGGGTCGTCGGCGGCCAGATGCTCGTCCGTTGGAACGTCAAAATTGTAACCCGGAAAGTATCCCAGCACATTTTCCCGATCCGAGACCCAAACCACCATATCTTTTCCAAAAACCTCTTTGAGATAAGGACCAACCGCTAAAAAATGATCGATAAATTCTTTTCCAATCAGCAAAGTATCACTTCCTTACATTATTCGACTTTGGGATTGCTTTTACAACGATCGGCGGGGACCGTATCCTCGCGCTGATGCTTTATTATGCCTATCAGCATACCAAATATTTTTACTTTTGTCTTGCTATTTTTTGGCTGCTTTTCCATGCACGATATCGAAGGCTGCATCAAAGCTATTAGACGGTCCGGCGCCTGATAGTCGGCACTTTCCGATATTCAAAAATGGGCTGTCTCCAATCGATTGGTATCGATCGGAGACAGCCCGAATCATAGGATCTAATATCGGGATCCCTTATTTAAGGCGCAGTTATCGTATCCGGTCATTCCCTGTCGAGGACATAGCCGTAAGCCTTCGTGACGCCCTTCTCCTTCTCGAGGTAGACGCCCTGGATCTCCGGCACGACGCAGAAGATGCCCGGCGGATAAGGCAGCGTCGCCATTGCGCAGGCTGTTTTGAACGGTCTCATAGCTTGCCTCCCTATTTTAGAGGGATTACATATGGCGTTTGATCGTATCGATGGTGTCGTCGGTGCTCAGAACGTCGCAGTATATGATATTCATGATCTTGAGCTCCGCGTCATGAAGCTCCTGGCTTCCTGCGGCGCAGGCGTCTTCCACGCAAATGACCTTGAATCCGTCATCAGCAAGACCGCGGACAGTCGATGCAACGCACTGATCGGTGACGATCCCGGTGACGACTACAGTCTCGATGCCCATAAATCGCAGGAGCTGAAGATAATTTGTTCCTGTCGTCACACTGTCGGTCGTCTTGTTTACGACAAGCTCGTTTTTTAATGGCGCCAGCGGTTCGATCATCTGGGCTGCGAAACTGTCCACATGCAGCAGCATATTGTTCCATCCTTCCGATTTCTGGACCGGCGACCTGTCTTCGCCATCCTCTCTGTGGCAGGCGATCCTGCCGAAGGTGACGGTTAGCTTGTTTTCCCTGAAAAAATCCAGCAGCTTCTTATTGTTCGGGATGGCGATTTCGTCCAGTCTGTCGTGGAATGGGATCCATCTCTCCCATTCTCCGTTTTTTTTGAATTCGATCGCTTCACCAAAGTCTCTGAGAACAAATTCATTCTGCATATCGACGATGCATAATGCCGTTTTTTTCGGGTCCAGCCTGATTTCGGGAAATTCCTCAGTAGTATCATAGTAGAATGACAAATATTTTCTATCGCGTTTCATGATAGATCCTCCTTTAAATTGAAGTGGGTTGACTTACCGCCTATCCTAATTGCAGTTTACATGCCAACGGATTTTCCAGGCCTTTTCCCGAAAAATCGGCAAAAAAAATTCAAAATAAAATATATTGTTCAAATTTCAACGTTTCAACCCTCATATGCGATTTTCGATTTAATAAAAGAATGCGGCTTTCCATATCCATTCTGACATTTGGGCGTCACTGATGTTACCAAAAGGTAATCGAGTCGCTAAAAAGTAACAGTCGATCCCCGGATATTTTTCCTGCCCTGTTACCAAAAGGTAACTGTTCATTTACTAAAGATGGGGCTGGAAGCGAATTTTTAACGAAAACGCAAGAAAAAGCGGCTGTTTTTCATAAAATTTTCCTTGGTATGCGAATTGCTATTTACGTCACTATCCGCATGTTCCGGCATACCGGCTGGCCCGGTCGCTCCGGATCGCAATGTTAAATATCTTTATGGATAAGAAAGTGAGGAATTGATATGTCGCATCATTCAAATGAAGGATCTGCCCATACCCTCGAAGAATTCGGGTATAAGCAGGAGTTGAAAAGAAGTCTGCATCCATGGCAGATGGCCATCTTCGGATTGGTTTTCATGATCCCGATCGCTCCGTTCGGCATCTATGGCTTCCTGGCTGAAGCGTCGAACAATATGGTGCCGCTGGTGTATGCCATCGGCATGTTCGCCATGATCTTCACGGCTTTCAGTTACGGCCGCATGGCTGAAGCCTTCCCGATCGCAGGATCTGTTTATGCCTATGCTTCGCGGGGCATCAACAGACATGTCGGATTCATGACCGGCTGGGCGATCCTTCTGGACTACATCCTGATGCCTACATTGATATATGTCGTATGTGGAGCGTCGATGAACGCCATTTTCCCGCAAATTTCAATTTTAGTCTGGGCTTTCATCTTCCTGGCTATCGTCACCTTCGTCAATATCAGGGGGATCGAGGCTTCCTCCAAACTCAGCGTTTTCGCATTGGCATTTGAAATGATCGTTTATATCGCTTTCGTCGTCTTTGCGATCATCGCCATCAGCAAAGGAACAAATGGCACGCATTTCACAGTCGATCCGATTTTCAACGCGAAAAATTTCAGCATGGCCATGGTCATGAGCGGCGTTTCCATAGCCGTATTGAGTTTCCTCGGATTCGACGCCATCAGCACGCTGGCGGAAGAAACGAGGGGCGGCGGGAAAATCGTCGGAAAGGCCACAGTCTCAGCTTTGTTGATCCTGGGCGGCCTGTTCATTTTCCTTACATGGCTCGCCGGATGCCTCTGGCCTGATTTCAATGCATTCCAGAGAATTGACACCGCTTTCTACGAAATAGCGAACCTGGCTGGCGGAAAAGCCCTGCTGACCCTCTGCTCCGTCGCCACTGCGCTCTCCTGGGGATTTGCCGCTCTGACCGCGCAGGTCGCTGTATCCAGGGTGCTGTTCAGTATGTCGCGTGACGGCAATTTCCCGAAAATATTTTCAAAAGTCCACGACAAATACAAGACGCCTTATATAGCCACCTGGTTCATCAGCATCCTGTCCCTTGCCATGTGCGTCGTCTTCCAGAGCAAGATCAACGAGCTGACGGTCCTGGTCAATTTCGGCGCCCTCACATCCTTTGTCATCCTGAATTTCACCGTTATTTATTACTACAGGATCAAGAATAAAGCCGAAGGCATGTTCAAGTATGTACTGGCTCCCGCAGTCGGCATAATTATCAACAGCGTGGTCTGGTTGAGCCTCAGTGGCCAGGCCAAGCTGCTCGGCGTAATATGGCTGTGCGCCGGGCTTATGTACTACCTTGTGCTGACAAAAGTCTACAATAAGAACGCCAGCCTGGATCTCAGCTGATCAGGCCCGGCCCGGCGCCGGCGATCTCCGGTCCGGGGCGCGGTTTTCCGTTTTGCTCTTAAGACTGTCGGGCGCGGCAAATGGTTCGCCATATGCCGCGTCCTTTGCTGTCAATATTCTGCTGGATGACAGCATGAAACGGTGATAAAATTTAAATCAGATCAGACTCCTGCCAATATTCAAAGGGGAGGCGAGATATAATGAGGCTGTTCGACAGAAGATCCCTGGTATCGCAGATAATGATAATACTTCTGCTCTTCAACATCGTCACTGTCACGGCATTTTCGATTTACATCACCGGCCAGGACCGAAAAGAAACGATGGAGAATATCGAGTATTCCCTGCAGGCCATCGCTGATGAAAAAGCGAATACCGTTTCCCTGGTCATGGGGCAGATCGTCAAGGAAGCGGAAAGCTTCGCGTCCTTCGCCACCGAATACTTATCCTCAGAAACCGATTCGACGCTATCTGAAAGCTATGTCAGGGACGAAAAGGGCATCCTGTATCGGCAATTGGAAACGGCCGATCCAAGCACCCTGTCGTCTGTCTTCTATCCAGCCAATGCTTCCCTGACGGAAGAAGCCATCCGTGTGATCAACGCCACGGAAAAACTGGACCGCCTCATGCAGAGCATGATGGAGCGGAATCCTTACATCCAGTGGGCGTATGTCGCCACCGAGGATGGATTCCTGCGGACCTTCCCTTATTCGAAAATCGATACGTTCGATCCGAATCATCTTCAAAAAAACGATCCGTTCTACCTTGTTGCGGATCAAAAGAACAATCCGACCAGGAAAACCGTATGGACCAGCCCCTATGTTGATTTCCTCGGCACCGGTTGGATGATCACCTGCTCCGTGCCGCTTTATGATGGCGACCGATTTCTCGGCGTCGCCTGCGTCGATATGCGGCTGGATACGATAAACAAGGAATTCCTCAAGGATTTCCGGCTCGGCAAAGGCGGTTTCGTCTGTCTGATCGATGAAAACGGCAACGTGATATACCATCCGGCCGTGGTTCCTCAAGGCGGTGCCAAAGGACAGACTTTCATGACCAACATCGTCCGGGATACTGATTTGGATCCTGCTTATAAAGCCGCCCTCGGAAAAATACTGGATGGCTATTCCGGAGTGGTCTCCTATACGGCCGGCGACTCGAGCAGCCATCTGGTAGCGCATGCAAAAGTCGAATGGCAGCCATGGATCGTCGCCGTCGAAATTATACAAAGCCAGTATCTGCAGCTCAACCGGCTTGGGCAGAACAACATCTGGAACTTCAGCCTCATCATCCTGATTATCTATATATTTATCGCCGTATTTTTATACAGGCAGTTTTCGAAGCCATTTTCAAGATTGACCGAGCAGGCTGAATCGATCTCTAAAGGAGATTTCGAATACCGCGAGCCTATAAAAAATTATTACGAAATGGAGATCCTTTCGGACGCGTTCAATACCATGAGCGCCCGCATGAAAGAATTCACGGACAGCCTGATCAGCAAGAACAATGAAATACAAAGCGTCATCGACGGTATCGGCGGAATGCTGATGATCCTGACGCCTGAGATGGATATCATCAATATGAGCAGGAACGCGGTGACGGCTCTTGCTTTGCCAAAGGAACAGATCCAAAACCGCAAATGTTTTTCTGTTCTTGCCGACGGTGTGGAAATATGCCACAGCTGCGCAGCCGCGGAGGCCGTTCGGACTAAATCCACACAATTCGCCCGGATATCGCTGAAAGAGGAAATCTATCAGAATACCTACTATCCGATATTGGACGGAGCAGGTGAAGTTTCTGAAATCATCGTTCACAGCCAAAAGATCACAAAACGCGTTCTTCTGGAAAACGAACTGGCTCAAAGCGAAAAAATGTCCGCCGTCGGTCAGCTGACGGCGGCCATCGCCCATGAGCTCAAGAATCCGCTGGCGATCATCAAAGGCTCGGCTTATTTGCTGAATTCCTACACAAAAGACCGGAATGAACCAGCCATAGCCGAAAGCGTCAACACCATCGTGGAAACGACAGACAACGCCGAAAAGGTCATCTATAACCTGCTGGATTTTTCCAATCCTTCTCCCAGAAAAAATTCCGTCGGCAGCATAACAAAAATCGTCGAACAGATCATACTCCTGACCAAGCGTAATAGCACGGCTCATAACGTGTTGATAAAAACAAGCTTCGACCCTGATCCTCTCATTTACGACGGAAATATCGAGCCGTTGAAGCATATCCTGATGAACCTGGTGACTAATGCGATCAACGCCATGCCGAATGGCGGCGTGATCACCATATCCGGGCATGTCGATGAGTCGGAAGGCGACCGTATGATCATCGCCGTCCGGGACGAAGGAACGGGCATAGCGCCCGAGCTCCAGCCAAAAATATTTGGCGCTTTCTTCACGACGGATGGGAACGGTTCAGGCTCCGGCATGGGTCTTTGGATCGCAAAGATCATGGCTGAAAAAATGGACGGGACCATTGAACTGTTCAGCTCGACGGAAAAAGGATCGGAGTTCCGAATAATACTGCCTGTGCGCGAAAAGAAGGGGTGAGTCATCATGATATCAAACAGCCGGCTGCTCTTAGTGGACGATGACAAAGAACTGCTTAAAGTTTACGAAAAGATTTTTCTGCTCAACAAGTTCGACGTTATCGCTTCCAGCGATGCCCGTGAGGCTCTGGAGCTATTTAAACGCCAGAATGTCGGCGTCGTCGTATCCGATATAATAATGCCCGGCATGAACGGCATGGTCCTGATGCAGAAGATCCGGGAAATCAATCCGAACACCCAGCTGATCATGCTGACTGCGGAGGGATCCGTTTCCGGCGCTGTCGAGGCAGTTCACGCCGGAGCCTTCACCTATATGCTGAAACCCGCCGATATCGACGACCTGATACTGAACGTCCAGCGCGCTTTTGAAGTCTATGAGATCAAAGACGAAAACAGTATGTTGAAGCAGCAGATGCTGGAAAATGCGGGAATGAAGCCTATGATCGGACATAGTCCCGCAGTGGCTGATATAAGGAACAAAATCGACACGATAGCGGAAACCGATGCGACAGTCCTTATTACCGGCGAAAGCGGAACCGGCAAAGAGATCATTGCCAGCCAGATACACTTTAAAAGCAGCCGTGCAAAACAGCCGTTCATCAAGGTCAATTGCGCCGCCCTTACTGAAAGTCTTCTGGAAAGCGAACTTTTCGGCCATGAAAAGGGTTCCTTTACGGGAGCGGACAGACTCCACCGCGGAAAGTTCGAAATGGCCAACAAGGGTACTCTATTGCTTGACGAAATCGGCGAATTGTCGCCGAATATACAGGCGAAGCTGCTGCGTGTGCTGCAGGAAAGGGAATTCGAGCGGGTAGGCGGCAGCGGCACGATCAAGACTGATTTCCGGCTGATTGCGTCAACGAACAGAAATCTTGCTGACGATGTCGAAAAAGGCTTTTTCAGGCGTGATCTATATTATCGCATCAATGTCATTCCGATCCATGTTCCTCCGCTACGCGAACGCAGGGAGGATATCCGGATCCTGGCCGATCATTTCATCGCCCAGATATCCGCGGATATGAACCGATATATAAAACCGCTGTCCGATGAAGTCGCAGCGGCCCTTGCAGCTTATGCCTGGCCCGGCAATATCCGTGAACTGCGCAATATCATCGAACGCCTTGTTGTTCTGGCAAAGGGCCCGGATATCCATGCTGACGATCTTCCCGAGGAATTCAGACGCACCGATGGACCTTCCAAAAACGCGGACATCGACTCCACGCGCCCCAAATCCCTGACCGATGCAAAAAAAGAATTCGAACGGCAACTGATCATCGACGCTCTCGACAGGAATGGCCGGAACATCGGCCGTACTGCGGAGGATCTGCAGCTGGCCCGCAAGAATCTATATAAGAAAATAAAGGAATTCAATATCGCTCTCAGAAATTACGATGGTGAAGACGAAGACGGCGATGAGCAGCGCTAGGCGCTAAGCATGCAAATCCCCTGCGGCCGCAAGGCTGCAGGGGATTTTTCATCTTTCGGGATTATTTGGATAATTGATTCTATTTATTGTTATGCCCGTTCTCTGCTCAATTATAGAGCCCGCTTTTCTGAATGATGTTGTGAATGATCTTATGGCCTTTGGCGTTCAGTTTCAGGCCGTCCGCATAGAACTGGCCAGGATCCTTGCGGCCGATGGCCCGCTGGAATTCGTTCTGAAGGTCGATAACGTCAAAACCTTCCTTCTGTGCTGCTGCAAGGATCATCGCCCTGTACTGGCGCATTTTTTCATTGGCTTCTTCAGCGTCGATGCAGCTCTGGTAATCGATGCCGCCTTCCTCCATGGTGCTTGCGCAGGCGGCGGGCTCGTCGATGAGCAGCGGTACGCCGACGACAGGCCTGATATTGTTCTGTCTGCAGTAATTCACCATTTCCTGGAGCTTCTCAAAAACCTGCTCCACATCCTCGCCTTTTGTGGCGATGTCCTTTGTGCCGAACAGCATCACGGCGCAATCGGGTTTATTGGCTACCACATCATAAGGGAACCTCTTCAGGATATCATCGGCCGTGCTGCCGTTGACGCCCTTGTTGATGATCTCATGGCCTGTTTCCGCAGCCCATTTGTTGACCCAGCTGTCCTTTTCCCTGACAGGAAATCCATTCACTATGCTTCCTCCGATTACGACGATTCTCATATCCGCACCTCCGTATGATCTTCAAGTTATTTTCCGAAGAACTTTCGACCAGCTCTCAGTTCATTCAGAATTCTTGTTTTTCAGTTTAAATGCCCGGGTTTTTTTTCGCAAGAAAAGTTTATGAATAAACGATTTCATTGCTGATCTGACGACAATCCACATAGGCTGGCATTACAATATAAACAGTTTCTTAACGATATTGCGCATAAAAAAAGCAGGCTCCCTGTTAAGGGAGCCTGCCTGGATCCTTGGATCATTCACTTGTCCTTCTTTTTTGCGCCAAGCTTGTAGCCCAGCACCATCAGGCTGTCGCTGAGCTGGATGTTCTCCACCGCCACGTCCTCGGGTATGTCGAGCTCTGCTGAGGTGAAATTCCAGATGCCCTTTATCCCAAGGCTGATGACCAGGTCGCCGACTTCGCGGCCGTACTGGCTGGGAACCGTCATCACCGCTATATCGACCGTATGATGCTCGATGAACGCCGGCAACGTGTCGATATGCAAGACTTCAATGTTTCTGATCTTATCCCCGATCCGTTCGGGACTCACGTCGAACATCCCGACGACCTTGAAACCCTTCTTTTCAAAATTCGGGTTTTTAGCCAGCGCATGGCCGAGACTGCCGGCCCCGATGATGATCATCGTCCGCGTCTTATCGATGCCCAGCACGCTGATGATCTGCTTCCTGAGAAGCTCGACGTCATAGCCGTAGCCCTGGAGGCCCGCACCGCCAAAATTGAAGAAATCCTGCCTGATCTGCGAGGGGGTCAGCATCATCACCCGGCTCAGATCGCCGGACGACACGCGGCTGATGCCCATCTGCTGCAGCGCGGTGAGATAGCGATAATATCGGGGCAGCCTGTTGATCACGGTGATCGGTATGCTTTTATCATCCTTCATTGAATCCACTCCTTCTGGATATATAATAACATATAATATCGGACAGGAAAGGATACATTTGAAGCATGGAACAATATTCCGGGCCTTTTATCGCCCTTCTGTCAGCCCGCCTCGCCGCCAATACCCTTGAAGCACCTGTCCAGATGGTTTTTCGGGATGTCGCTGCGCAGGACCGCTCCCGCGACCACTGTCACTGCCAAAGCGGCAGGCAGGGCGATGAAAATGGGATCCACCATTGCCAGGCTGGCCAGCGCCGTGTCCCTGACGATGCTGGTTTTGCCCGTCAGCGCCATACAGAGCTGCAGGCTGGCTGATTCCTTCTCATGGATAAAGAAGATCCAGAAGACGGCGGTCAGGAATCCGGTGATCATGCCCGATTTGACAGCCTTGGCTGAAATATTCCGAAAGTACAGGGCACTGATATAGGCCGGCAGGAATGTGGCTGCGCAGAGTCCGAAAAACAGCGCGGTGCCGGTGGCGATGATCGCCATGCTGGTATCCAGGTATTTTGAAAGCCAGGCCAGCATCGTCGTGATCAGGATCCCGATGAATATGGCGACTTTGATAACGATGATCGAATTGGACGAGCGATTCAGCGTCTTTTCGTAGATGTCGCGGCCCGCCGCGGTGCCAATGGTATGGAACTGGGAGCTCAGGGTCGACATGGCCGCCGCCAGCAGGGTCACCATGAATATGGCGCCATACCAGTCGGGCAGATAATTGCGTATGAAAACCGGGATGATCTTGTCCGTGCCGCCGGCCGCAACAGCGGCGATCGATCCCTCGCTGGCAAAAAAGACCACGTTGGACAGCGCGCCGACTGTAAAGGCGACGCCGGTCATCATCAGAATAAAGATACCGCCGGATACGACGGCGCGGTTGAGCTCCCGATTGCTCTTAACGGTCATGAACCTTACGACCAGCTGCGGCTGCGCCAGGACGCCGATGCCGACGCCCATGATGATCGTGGACACGAGATTCCACCAGATCGGGGATCCAGCCGCCGGCATCGCGGTCCAGCCCTGGAATCCGCCTTTTACGAGGGCGGCCGTCTGTTCCTGGACGACGGGTTCAGCAAACAGTGCCGTGAGCTTTTCGTGGGCTGCCGTGACGCCCCCGAGGCTGGCATAGACGTAGATGATCAGAAACGTCATGCCGACGAACATGATGAAGCCCTGGAAAGCGTCGGTATACATGACGCCTTTCATGCCGCCCATCCACACATAGATGGATACGATCGACACAAAGAACAGCAGGGAGACTTCGAACGGGATGCCGAAATAAGACTGGATGAAATCCGCTCCGCCTTTAACGACCGCAGCGGCATAGACCGGCATGAACAGGAATATCACCGCAGCGGAAAAGGCCTGGATGAACCTGCTCTGGAATCTGGCGCCCAGCAGCTCCGGAAAGGTGTAGGCGTCGAGGTTGTGCCCCATTTTGCGCGTCCGTTTGCCAAATACGATAAAAGCGATGAAAATACCGATGAATATATTTAGAAAAGTAAGCCATATCAGCCCCATGCCAAGCGCGCCGGCAGCTCCTCCGAAGCCGACGATGGCGGATGTGCTGATGAAAGTCGCCCCATAGGACAATGCCATGACGATCGGATGGATCTGCCTGCCTGCAAGCAGGTAGTCATTGGCGGTTTTCGTCTGTTTGTAGCCGATATAGCCAAGATATGCCGTTACAAACAGATACACGAGAACTGAAATTATTATATAAATCATAAAATACCTCCTCCTTCAATCATAGATCCTCATCGATCTGGGTCTCTTCCGCCTGCCATGCCAGCTCCTCGCGGATCTGTTCCTCTTCCCTGTCGTTTCCCCTGTTCCAGTTGATTATGCCGTATGCCGCGCACAGCAGCGCACTGACGAGGCTCAGCCCATAGGCGGCCGCAACAGCCGTATCTTCAAGTCCAAACACGTCCTTCCCTCCTTTCGGAAAATTTGCCAAAAATAAAAAAAATGCACTCGGAAAGTGCACATAGTAAGAGTTAGTCGGCAGACTCCATATAAATCGAGTGCGCCGGCAGACTCCGCCAGATCTTATTAAATTACCCCACTATGCTACTTACCTACAAAATCGATATTACTAGAGAAATCGGATTTAGGCAAGCAGGAAAATCTTTTGCCCCCGGTCCGCCGGGATGGGTCGCTGTGGAGCAGCCGGCATTCCAGCGGGCTGCCATACATATATTTCGCCAAATTCAATATCAGCTGCCGTAGTGGTATCTTTTATAGCCGAAACTGCCGCCGTTTTCCATGTCGTTCATGATGATGCCCAGCAGTCTGGCGTCAGCAAATTTAAGGCTTGACAAGGCCTTGGACAATTCCTTGTGCGTCGTTTCGCCGCCTCTGGCGATCATGATCACCCCGTCCGATATTTTAGATAGGGTCAGGGCGTCTGCAACGACGTTGACCGGCGGCGTATCCATCAGGATGTAATCGTAATCGGGTTCCAGCTCTGCCAGAAGCTCGCCCATTTCATCGCTTCCAAGCAATTCCGCCGGATTGGGCGGTAGCGTCCCGGCACAGATCACCTTCAGCGTCGGCGACATGGTGCTCTGTATGATATCGGACAGCTGTTCCATGCCCCCCAGCATTTCGGACAGGCCGGGTATGCCTTTGAGCTTCATGATCCTGTGGATCGACGCCCGGCGAAGGTCGCAGTCGATGAGGAGTACCCGCGTATTCATCAGAGCCAGTGTAAGCGCCAGGTTGATCGCGCTGCAGGTCTTGCCTTCCTTCGGCGACGCGCTGGTCAGGATGATCTTTTTGCAGCCGTGTTTCGGCAGGGCGAACATCAGGTTGGTGCGGATCGTCTTATACGCTTCGATGATCGCAAAGCTTGAATCCTTGCCGATGATTTCCTGTTCTGCCCGATATATGCTTTTTACTTTTTCGGCCTTCTTCAGCGCCATCATGATCACATCCCTCCCAATTTCCGGAATCTTGGCACCGATCCCAGGATCGGCACGTTGTAATGCCTGGTGATATCATCCTCATTCTTGATTTTGTTATCCATCATATCCAGCAGCAGGACGAGCATAATGGACAGCATCACGCCCAGAATGAATCCAACGGCGGTATTGACCCGGATATTCGGTCCTGCGGGCGACGTCGGAAGGACAGGATCGTCGACCACCTTAACGGCGTCGGCTTCCTTGATTTCGATGATTTTTTGCGGAGCGAGGATCGAAATGGTGTATGCCAGTTTAAGCGAATCAAAACGGTCGTTGCTTGTCACCTGGACCTGGAAGATTTCCGTTTCATTGAGCGCTTTCATCACGATCATGTCCTGAAGCTCCGCCGGCGTATAATCCAGTCCGCTGGCGGCTGCCACCTCTCTCATGAAAGCGTTTGTCTTGAGAAGTTCGATATAGGTTTGAACGACCTGCTGGGCGTAGCTGAGCTCGCTCAGGGACGGCGTCCTGTCTGTGCCGTCGCTGTTCGGCTCAACGTACATCGACACCGATGCCGTGTATTCCTTGTCGATGACGTAGCTGCTGACGAGAAAGGCTGCAAAAGTAAACAGAGCTGTGAATATTACGATGATCCATAAGCGCCTGGCCATTAGTTCGAATATTTCTGAAAGTGAATACTCTCTTCCCTTTTTCGCACCCATATGCACATTCCCCTTTCATGAGCGACATCCAAAATATTATATAATATAATTATATTCCAATCGGTTCAATATACAATAGGCTGCCGTCACGCTGCTTCACTGCAGTACCAGCATTTTGTCCTCGGAAGAATATTTGGCGCAGTTCACCGCCGTCAGGTCCTCCACATACTGCTTGGCGGTGCACGACGCTGTTTGCACGCCGAACGTCTTAAGGCCGGCGCCTGAAACAGTAATGCTCCTGATCGCAGTCGAGCGGTCGAGGCTTTCCAGCGACACGTTTGCAAGGGAGGCGTTGCTGATTTCGGAATTGCTGATCTGCACATCGTTTACCGGGAATCTGGAATAGTATTTGCGGATGCGAACGCCGTACCAGGAATAGTCCGAAGCGGTGTCCATGTCGATATCGAAATTTTCAAGATGGCATCGCTCGCAGCCGATTATATAAAGACCGGCGGCGCCGTCTCTGCTGCCCCTGATATTTTCTCCCGAAAAGTCAGAGGCCGTCAGCCGGGCATAGCCGGCATTTCCGTTGCCGTATGGATATGGCTGCAGGATCAGGACGTTCTCCGCGTTCGTGATCCTGAAATCCCTGGCGACATGGGCGCCATAGCGAATGTCCAGCGGGACTGCGCAGTTATTGGTCGAGACATCCTCAAAATAGCCGTTGTAACCCGCGATATAGAAGCATTGGCCCTGACCGTCCTTCAAGGCGGTGTTGTCCACCCTGACGCCGATGAAAGAAAAGTCGTCATTCGGATCATTGTGCACAAAAACATCCGAGACGCCAGCCCCTCCGGTCGCTCCGCCGTGGTTCCGAAAGATCGTGCCGCGGAATTGAATGTTCCTGGTTCCGCCATATATGACGATCTGATGGTAATTGCTGTTTCGAAAAGATCCGTCCTGGGATATGAAGTTTTCGACATCCTGAAGCCAAAGGCCGACACACCACTGGTCTGAACTTATGTGGGCGCTGTTTCCGTCGATGGAATAATTTCGGATGGCAATATTTTTCGCATCATGTATCGTAACCGCACTGATGGCGACTGACAGACCCGTGTCGTACCTGGTCTTCCAGCTGCAGCCGGACGGAAGCCGGATCAGGCAGCCGTTGAAGTCTATTTCAAGATTTTCGACATCATGGATCACAAGCTGCCTTTCTAGAATGAAAGTCCGGCCGGCCGGAAAGATGACGGTTTTATTGCTGCAGCTGTTTAGATATGCCTCCAGCTGCGCGGAGACATCGGCGCCGGAGCCGGAAGCCAGCGCATCGGGCAGTTTAACGACTTCCCCGGTCTCAAATCCCTGGGCTGGCAGCGAACCGCCCTCCATCCATTCGTCCGGCGGCATGATCTGGACAGTTCTTCCCGCATCGTCCCATAAGACTTCAAACCCGAGGGATTCGGCGGCAAAACGGACCGGTATCATGGTCCTTCCCTCGATGATCAGCGGGGGCACGTCCATGACGGTCCTTTTTCCATTGACAACGGCGGTTCTTGAATCGATGGTCAGCAGCACGGTCGAATCACCCATGGAAATTTCGACCTGCCTGTCTTCCTCTTTCCATTCGATATCCGCTCCGACACCTTCATATAAAGCGCGGGCCGGAACCATCGTCCTGCCCTTGACGATCACAGGCGGGACGTCCGGGGACACGACCTGGCCGGCAACTTTCAGCGTCACCGGATATTCCCTGCAGTACGTCACAGCCTTCTGCAATTCTTCTTCAGTTATTTTGAAATAGGTCGTCGTATATGCCACTGCGGCAAAAATCAGGATCAGACCAATAAGAATAGAGACCATCCCGGCTGTTTTGGGCATAATGCGCCTGCCAGATGGACCTGCGTCGGATATTTTTGTCTCACCCATTCTCTTCACTTGGCATTCACTTCCATTTTGATCTGGATCTAAATCAAGCGGATCGGGTCGCCGGCTGATTCAAGTATACCATATATGTAAATAAAAAATCATTCCCCAAGTCATTATAAAATTGAAAAGCGGACGGAAAATTTCCGTCCGCTCCATAGATCAAGGCATCCTTCACGCTGAATGCCGCCAATCGTCGTTAAAGCAGTTTCAGCATGCTGTCCGAAGACGAAGCCTCGGTGCAATTCGTCGTGACCAGACCAGTCAGGTATTGATAAGCTGTGCAGGTCGCCGTCATTACCCCGTAGGTGCCGCTTGAGGCGCTTGTCAGTTCAATATTGCTGAACTGCGCCGATTCGTTCAGGCCTTCCATTCTAAGCCCTGCAGTCTTGAATCCGGTTATCGTCGAGTTAGAGATCTCGACGTCGCTTATCGGAAACTGGGAATAGAATTTCCTGATCCGGATCCCATACCAGGCATACGGCGAGGTCGGGTCCATTTCGATATCAAAATCATCCAGATGGCATGAGTCGCATCCGATCACATAGACTCCGGTGGCGCCGCCGGTGACGCTGCCCTGGATGTTCCTGCCCTTGAAATTGGAGGCCGTGACATCGGCATAACCGTTGCTGCCGTTGCCTCCCGGATAAGGCTGCAGCATCAGGACCATTTCGGCATTGTTCACCGTGAAATTCCTGGCAGTGTGTTTGCCATACCGAACATCAAGCGGCACAGCGCAGTTGTTTGTGTCCACGTTCTCGAAATAGCCGTTGTGACCAGCTATATAAAAGCATTGGGCCTGCTGGGAATATTCCTTCAGGCTGGTGTTGTCCACAGTGACATCGATAAAAGAGAAATCGTCCGTGATCCTGTTGCTGACATAGACGTCCGAAATGCCGGCGCCGCCGGATGCGCCTCCATGGTCCTTGAAAAAGGTGTCGCGGAAAACGATGTCCGTATTATAAGCGCTGACATTGGTCGGCCCGATGATGATCTGATGGTAATTGCTGTTCTTGAACGAGCCGTTATTCGATTCAAATCCGTCGGCATTCATGACCGCAAGCCCCGTGCACCAGGTCGACGAAGAAATATGGGCCTTGTTGCCGTCGATCGTATAATTTGAAATGGTAAGATCGCTGACATCATGAACGACGACCGCCGTGTTTTCCGGCACATAATGCCCGGTGTCGCTCCTGCTTGGAATGGAGCAATTGTCCGGCAATTTGAACGTACAGCCGTTGAAATCTATTTGAAGGCCGCTGACATCATGGATGACCAGCTGTTTTTCCAATACGTAAGTCCTGTCCGCTGGAAAAACGACCTCTTTGCCGCTGCAGGTATTCAGGAAATTCGCCAGCGCCTGCGCCGGATCTTTCAGATCGTTGGCCAGCAGCGCGGCAGGCAGGGATATGGCGTCAGTGGATGAGTTGCCGGGATCGGCATACCCGTCGCCGCCGGTGGTCGCATCGCCGCCATCTGTTCCATTGGTCGTGTTGTCGTCGGCGGCATCATCGGCGGCGCCATCGCCGCTATCCTTGATATCGGATCCGCCTGACGGGAAATCAGAGCCGGATCCGCCAGCCGCTCCGCCTGGAACGGGCTCCGGATCTTCAACGACAGCCGTGGTCTGGTCAGGAGCCTTGATTTTCACGGTCCTTGCCCTATCGTCCCAGTCGACGCCAAAGCCCAGAGATTCGGCGGCAAAACGAACCGGGATCATGGTCCTGCCGTCAATTATCATCGCAGGAACATCCAATGTCACTTCGGAATCGTCGATCAAGGCTGCCCTTGAATCGATCTCCAGGCTGAGTTCTTTGCCGTCCATAGTGATGGCCACCTGCCTGGTTTCCTCATCCCAATCAACGTCGGCGCCGATCCCTTCAAAAATTGTTCGGACAGGCACCAGCGTCCTTCCGTTGACGATCACCGGCGGCACATCCGAATCGATCATTTTGCCGTTAATATTTAAATAGACCGGGAATTCCTTGCAATAAGTGATATCCGACTCGATCCGCTCAGCGGTGAGCGCCACATTTGTCCCAGGAAAAGCCGTTGCTGCAGAATAGGACATGACAATAACGAATGTCAGAAACAGCATGGCAGTCCAGAAGATCGTCGCTCTGCTTTTGCGCATAAAGTAATATGCCTTGCTTTTCTTCACTCCATATTTAGTTTTTGGTTTCTTTTCATTTTTCAAATCTTTTCACTTCCATTTTCTGTTAGTTGACAGGCAGCTTCGCAGCTGCTTCAATCAATTTTGTATAGTATAACACAAATTCGATAATTTCCAACAAAAAATGTGAAAAAGCGGATGATTTAGCCATCATCCGCCATTATTTTACAGAAATGTAATCAATTATTTATCGAATATCGGGTTTTTCCGCCTGCCTATTGAAGCTTGATCATGCCGTCCGTCGAAGATGATTTGATGCAATTCGAGGTGATCAGGTTCGTGAAATACTGGTAAGCCGTGCATGCCGTCGACCGGACCCCGTACGCCGAACTGGACGCGCCGGTCAATGTCATCGTATTGAAATTGGAAGTGGCCGTCAGATTCTCCATCAGCACGCCCGCTGTCTTGAAATTCTTGACTGTGGTATTCGTGATCGACACATTGCTGATCGGATATTCGGCATAGAACTGCCTGATCCTGATCCCATACCAGGCATAAGTCGCAGTCGGATCCATTTCAATGTTGAAATTGTCGAGAGTCACGCGGTCGCAGGCAATGATGTAAAGGCCGTTGGCGCCGTCGACGCTTCCCCGGATCCCCTTGCCTGTGAAGTTGGACGCCGTGAGCTTCGCATAGCCGTTGGTGCCGTTGCCGCCGGGATAAGGCTGGACCATCAGCACTCTTTCAGCATTGGTCACCGTGAAATCCTTCGCGACATGGGTGCCGTAGCGCACATCGAGGGGTACGGCGCAGTTGTTCGTGACGACATCCTCGAAGTAGCCGTTGAAGCCCGCCACATAGAAGCACTGGGCTTGCTGGGCGTAATCCTTCAGAGCAGTGTTGTCGACCGTTACATCGATGAAGGAGAAGCTGTCCGTGCTGCGATTGTTGATGTATACGTCGGAGATGCCGGCGCCGCCGTCGGCTCCGCCATGGTCTTTGAAGTAGGTTTTCGTGAAGCTGATGTTTTTATTATAGGTGCTGACATTTGTCGGACCCATGACGAGCTGATGATAATTGCTGTTCTTGAAGGCGCCGTTGTATGATTTGAATCCGTCGGCGTTCATGATCGCCATCCCGGTGCACCAGGTGGATGCCGGAATATTTGCCTTGTTGCCGTCGATCGTGTAATTTGAGAACGACAGATTTGTGACGTCGTGAACGACAACTGCCGTATTGCCCGGCACATAGTGCCCCGTATCGCTTCTGCTGGCGATCGAGCAGTTTGCAGGCAGCTTGAACGTCGCGCCGTTAAAATCGATTTCGAGGTTGCTGACATTATGGATCACCAGCTGCTTCTCCAGCACATAGGTTTTACCTGCTGGGAACACGACTTTTTTGCCGCTGCAGGTATTGAGGAAGCTAGCCAGCGACTGGGCGGGATTGACCAGGCTGTCAGCCTGAAGGGCAGTAGGAAGATAGGTGACGGTTTCCGCCGCCGTCACCGTCACGGTGACGGTCTGGGCTGCCGTCGACTTGTTTCCCGCTGCATCCGCGGCTGTCCAGGTAACGGTAGTGGTGCCAGCCGGATAGCTGGATGGAGCGTTGCTTGTTATCGATTTCACACCGACTGCGTCAGTGGCTGTCGCTGTGCCGATGCTGACGGTCGCCGGAGCGGTCGCAGCCGTTATGGAAATATTGGCAGGCGCTGTGATTTTGGGCGCCGTTGTGTCCTTTACAGTAACATTGAAACTGCCAGTTGCCGTATTGCCTTTTGAATCCGTCGCCGTACAGGTGACCGAGGTCACGCCGATCGCGAAAATCGAGCCTGCTGATGGCGAGCACACGACCGGTACGCTGCCGTCGATGTCGTCTGTCGCAGTGGCAGAAAAGTTAACGGCAGCTCCAGAAGCGCCAGTAGCTTCTGAGGTGATGGATGCTGGCAGGCTGAGGACAGGAGCCGTCGTGTCGGTTACTGCCGGAGGCTCGGTAACAGTAGGGTCTGTAACAGGAGGCTCGATAACGGGAGGGTCTTCCACGACCGGAACCTGTTCAGCCGCCGGTACAACGACATCTACACTCTGCTTTGCAGTCGACGTCTTGGCTATGAGTGAGAACGTGACCGCTCCGGATGCATCCGCATCGCCGTAGACGATGGTCGATCCTTTGATTTGCGGATTAGCGGAGGAGTATACTTTGACCGTTACGCCGCTGATGGCTTTGTTCACTATATTCTGCGCGACGGTGGCAATATTCGTATCGACTCCTTCGACAGGTATGATGGTGCCGGCTTTTGCCAGCGCGGTCTGGGCAGCCAATACTTTTTTATAGGTTGCGGTGCTGGCCGCATATGAAGTTGTCTCAAAAATCGTTGCGAAGAACGTGGTCATGACGAGGATCATCACAAGAAGCATGATGCCGGCCAGCGGTCTCCTGTTGAAAACTTTCAATTCTTTTTCCATTATTTTATCTCCTTTTTATTAAGGATTTCTTTTCAGCCGCAAAAAAAATCCCTATGCCGACTCCACGTCATAGAGATTCTGTATAAGTATAATAATGGAAAACTGCGAATTTATACAATCTCAGAATTTCGGGAGCCCGGCGATCATGGTCCATCAGGACCTTAGACCCGTAGCTTTGCGCCACTGCCTTTCGACAGATTTGCCCTTTTCGGTTTCTGCACTGTATTATTTTTTTATGTCTCTGCAACTATACCACATTTCACGGAAAAATTCAATCCTAAAATTCAAGGTATCGATTTCCTGCTCCGGGACCCGCGTCCCACCGTGAAGATGCGATCTTTTGCACAACTATATTATCGGCATTCAAAGGAAATACTTTAGAGTTTATACACCCCTTCCCTGCAAAAAATATTTTTTGTATCCAGGACTATTTTCCCTGACAATTTATCCCAGCTGTTTTTGATTTCCTGATGGCCCACCATGACGACAACGAGATCGATGTCGTCGAGGAAAGCATCAAGATCATGATACTGGTTTTCTACTATATCCGTTTTTACGAACGGATCGTAGGTTTTAAGGACCGGGGCCAGGTGCTTTTCCATCTTGTCCAGCAATTGCAGCGTCGGGCTTTCACGGACATCGTCGATATCCTCTTTGTATGTCAGGCCGTACAGACCGATCCTGGCGAGATCTTTCATTTTTCTTTCCTGCATGATCTCGTAGACTCTGTGCAGCACGAATTCAGGCATTGAATCGTTTATCCTCCTTGCCGCAAGTATTATATTGGCGAGGCCGGGATAGTCCCCTACCAGGAACCATGGATCAACGGCGATGCAATGGCCGCCGACGCCGGGGCCGGGCTGCAGTATGTCGACCCTGGGATGCATATTGGCGATCCGGATGATCTCATAGACATTCATGTTGTCGGATCGGCAGACGATCGCCAGTTCGTTGGCGAAGGCTATATTAATATCACGATAGGTGTTCTCGACGACCTTGACCATCTCCGCCGTTCTGATATCGGTGACAATGATCTCACTCTGGCAGAATTTCCCATACAGGCTCCGGATCTGTTCGCCGATCTCCCGGCTGTCCGCGCCGATGACCCGCGGATTGTTGACGAGCTCCCGGATCATATTTCCTGGTATGATGCGCTCCGGCGCATGGACAAGATGAATATCGCTGCCCGGTTCAAATCCTTTATCGCGTACGGCAGGACGCACAAACCGGTCTATGGTCCCCGGCGATATGGTTGATTCCAGGACGATCACGGCGCCTCTGCGGCATTGGTCCAATACGCCGGCGACGGCTTTCACGACATACTCCGCATTGATTTTCTTGCTGTTTTTATCATAAGGCGTCGGCACCGCGATGATATAGACGTCCGCTTCAACTGGCTGCGTCGTAAACCGGATGCCGTTTTTCAAAGCCTCCGCGTAAATTTCAGCCATCCCCTCTTCCTGAAAAGAAAGACGGTTGGCTTCCAAAGCATCGACCAGGCTGCCGTCAAGATCCGTTCCCGTCACCGTCGCGCCTTTCGCCGCCAGCATCAGTGCCGTCGGAAGGCCTATATAGCCGAGGCCGATCACATTCACCCTGAACATATTACCACCCCTTTCCCGGCTCCCGGGAGCCTGACCTGACCGGGATCCCTCCTGTTGCCATGGACTCCCGGGCATCCTCATATGCGTCGTCCTCCAAGTCATCCGGCGCATCGTGCAAATGATTGTTTAGCAGTATAAAGGCGATGATGATCGCGTTCCAGAAAAACCGCTTATTGATGGCATCCAGAAAAAACGAAGGCGCCAGGCCTGCGGTGACCAGGAGGAACGGCAGGATGCACCGCTGTTCCAGTGATTTATAGGCCAGATACAGGACCGGCGAGAATAAAAGGATGAATCCGATGATGCCGCCGTCGGACAGCGCGCTGATGTACGTGTTGTGCACAGCGTCGTAATAACCGTTGTAGCCCCAGTAGGAACCCCATCCGCCGCCCAGCACCGGATGGCTGCCGAATATTTCAAGGGCGTTGTTCCAAAGATCCACCCTGCCGCTGCCGCCGGCATAATCCGTAAAATCGAAGATCCGGCCGAACAAATCGTCGCTGCCGCTTGACTTCAGCGCGAAATATGAGGCGCATGACGTCGCGGTGACGACCGCCAGATTCCTTGCCGAGCGGAGACCGACCAGCCTGACGCCGCCGTTCAGAAACAGCGCCGAGCATGCGGCAATGAGGGCGGCCGACAGAAGACCTCCGCGGGATCCGGTCAAAAGGATCGCATACGTATTGACGACTGCAACAGCCAGTGGCAGCAAGCTTGCAATGACGCGGAATCTTGCGTTGAAAAGGCGATAAAGCGCAATCGCGATCCCTACCAGCAAGTACGCGCTTTGATTGTTGGGATCGGTTTGGCTGCCCATCAGCGTCAGGACCTGCCTGTCTTCGAAATGAAACAGATATGGTTCGCTGAGGAACAGGCAGAGAAATCCCATCAGTCCGCTGGCCGCAAGCAGCGTGTTCGCTGTCGCAGAGGCAAATCCGTCGTCAAAATCCACCAGGGTCATGACGATGAACAGTGCCGCCATCCCGATCTGCGACAGGAAATGCATCTGGACGATCTGGTTGAACTCAGCCCAGAAAATGGACGCCACTTTTAGCGCAAGCCAGAACAGGATGAAAAAATGATACCACTTTATTATGATGCTTGTGTTCCAGTAACTGAAAAGAAAGGCGATGATGATCAGAAAAATAAGATACTTGCCTGAATCTCCGATGAACTGGTTCAGGTAGATCTCAAAAAAACTATAGCATAAATAAGCGCAAAAGAGCGCCGTCAGCAGCGCATGCGGGCTTTTTAGGTTGTTTAGCGTCTGCGAATCATACATGATACTCCATTCACCGTCCTTCAGGATCCCGGTTCCGCAGCATGGATCGAAACAGATCGTCCCATTCCGCGACGATGGATCCCAGCCTGAACCTTTCACGATCCTGCCTGCTTTGAGCGGACAGTCGCCGGCGCAGCTCCCGGTCATTCATCAGCCCCTCGATGCGGCTTGCCATTTTTTCCGACAAAAATGGCTCGACGAGGTAGCCGTTACCGCCATCGCTGATGATTTCACCTGGTCCTGTCAGAACGTCGAAGCTCAGCAGCGGCAGGCCGAAAGCCATGCCTTCCAGCAGCGTCATTGGAAAGCCCTCGTATCTGGACGTCATGACCAGCATCGAATAGTCGTTGTACAGATCATAAAGATTATCCACCTGTCCGCGCAGCGTCAGCCGTCCTTGCAAACCCATCTTGCTTATTTTATCCTCCAGCATGCTTCGCAGTTCACCCTCGCCGTATATGTCCCACGTCCATTCCGGATGGGCCGGCAGCACGGCGGCGGCGATTTCGACGAGGAGTTCGAAATTCTTCTGGTATGACAGGCGCCCGACACTAAGGATCTTTGTGGAATCCGCGTCGTATTCCCGGACATGGCTCATGGCGGTTTCATCGACCGGATTGTAGATTTGGCTTGCGTTCTGAATGCCGTATCTGCTGACGAAGCTTTGCCGATCGTGTCTGGTCAGCGCCACGACCCTGTCAGCGTTCCTCGCGCCGAATCCCCGGCAGAGCATCTGGTATGAATGGTCCCTGGCGTTCATTACATTGGAGTGCTCCCAGCAGATGCATTTTGTCTTTTTTCCCTTGCAGGCCAGGATCGATATCGGATAGTAAAGGGCGCCGCATGCTATCAGGATGTCGATGCTGTTCCTGTCGATATAACGCCTCAGTTTCCGGATGCCGCCTTTCAATATCGCCGCCTGCATGGTCAGCGGCTCGTCAAAAAGATTGTTCCGGATTATTTCCGGCTCGATATTATAAAGGTCCGGACAATGCGTATCATAAAAGCTCAGCGCGTGGATCGCATAATCCCCGCTTTTGCAAAGCCTGTTGGCCAGGATGGATGTGACTCGGCCGATGCCTCCATTTACAGTGAATCCTCCAAGCAGGTAGCAGATCCTGATCATCGCCGCCCCCTCCCTTCAGCATTCAGTCTGCGATACTCGCTTTCAAGTATCCCGGTATAAAGCCCTGAAATATATTCATAATCATAGCCTTCTTTTATATACGCCACTGAATTGGCGCTCATTGCGAGAAAATCATCCTCATCCATCTCCATGAAGCCCAGGATCTTCTTTCTGAAATCCTCGCTGTTTCCCGCCTCGAAATTCATGCCGTTGCCATGGCTGCATCGTTCTATATTTATATTGTTGTCTTCCGACAGCACAGGCAGGCCGCAGGCTTGGGCGTCGAAAAAGCTGAGGCTGCACTGCTTTGGAAAAACAGAGAGATCCGCCGCCTGGTAAAATCCGGCAAGATCCATGTAATTCTGTGTTGGAAATCTGAGGACCCGATTTTCCGAATCAGCCAGCATATGCTCGATTTCTTCGCCATATCGGTCGGCGGCGTTTCCCACGACGATAAACAATGCCTTCTTGCCATTTTTCGCGCGGAGGACCTCTTGGGCGCCGCTTGCCAGCAGCATTGCGCCTTTGCCTTCGCTCAGCTTGCCTGTGAAGATGACGGCGAATTCATCCGGAGCGATAGCGTGCTCCTTCCGAAATCGGGCTCTCGCCTCGGGATCCGGCTTGAAAACACTCGTATCCGATCCGAATGAAATATAGGGAGCCTGTTCCGGCGGTATTCCCAGGTGGGTGATCACATAATCGTCATCCTGGGCTCTTATGACGATATATTTATTTTTCCGGATGATCCGGCTGATGACCGCTTTATAAAAAAACTCGTACAATCCGGCCAGCCTGTTTGCGCTGGCCATGGCCAGCATATGGGAATCGAAAACCAGAGGATACTCTTTTCTCCGCAGCAGCAGCATGATCGAAGCGAAGGACTCGACCAGATGGGCAAAAACGACATCCGGCTCCAGTCCGCGAACTACTTCGAACAATTTGCCCGTATAGATCGCGCGGCCGGATATATATCCCCTGACGGGCACGCGGACGATCTTCACGCCTGATTCTGCTTCATACTGCGCGTCATGCCGATCCAGATCCTCGCCGCGATCGCCGAATTCTTCATAAACAGGATAGATCTTATCCTTGGAGACCGTGACGATATAGACCTCATGGCCGGCTTTCCGCTGAAATTTGGCCAGAGGATTGACCTGATACCCATATTGCGGATGGAAGGTTTCGTCAATATGAACGATCCTCATTGTCGTCATCACCGGCCTTTATGAATGCATTGGGATCTCTGATATCTTTGGCTTTTTCCGCCAGCGCGCCATCGTCCCAGGTCCACCAGCGGCTGTCTGCCAGACGTGCGGCGGTGTCGTCGTCAAACCGCATCCGAATAAGCTTTGCCGGATTCCCCGCCACGATGGAATAGGGCGCCACGTCCCGTGTCACGACAGAGCCCATGCCTATGGCAGCTCCATCGCCGATGGAAACGCCTCCCTTCACCAGGCAGCAGTCGCCGATCCAGACGTCGTTGCCGATCAGGGTCCTGGCGAAGGCTTCATAACCGATCGTCGAGAAATTCCTGCCAAGAATGTTCCGACCTGCATGAAAGACCGGAGAGGTGGATGCCCAGGCCAATGGATGGCCCGCCCCGCCGATGATGCAATTGTCGCCGATCGAGCAGAAGCTGCCGATCGTCGCATTGTCGACGGTGCAGTTATTTCCAATATAGGAGTAGCGTCCCATTTCGACATCGATTATATTCGATGCGGCGCATACCCGGGAGGTCCTGTCGATCCTGGAATTTCTGATCGCCGGGATCTGCAGTTTCCTGACAAGCTTGGCAAATAAATATTTCAGGTCCATCCAATCCACCCCGCGATCAACGGACGCCCCAGACCGTCCTTTTGACATAATCCGTATAGGACAACAGGATCCGCAGGACTTTGTCCGATACGTTCGGTTTGCAGTAATCCGCAACGGGCCTCAGCGTGTCACCGGTCTGGGACTCCAGCACCCGGAGGCCCTGCAGGATCCTTTCCGCCTTCAGGCCGACCATCATCACGGCGGCTTCTTCCATAGCCTCCGGGCGTTCATGGGCCCGCCGGATATTCAGCGCCGGGAATCCCAGTATCGATGATTCCTCGCTGATGGTCCCGCTGTCGCTGAGAACGGCTTTAGCCTCCTTTTGCAGTTTGATGTAATCAATGAATCCCATTGGCTTGAGCAGCGTTACCCGCCGGTCGAATGAAGCATTCCTGGCGTCGATCATATGTCTGGTCCTGGGATGGGTGCTGACGATGACCGGCAGTCCATAAACATCGGCTATGGCATTGAGGCTGTCGACGAGATCGCTGAAGCTGCCTTCGTCATCGATATTTTCCTCCCGGTGGGCCGAAACGGCAAAATACCCGCCTTTTGTTAAATCCAGTCTGTCCAGCACATCGGAAGCTTCTATCTCTTTTTCTTTCGACGCCAGCACCTCGAACATGGGGCTCCCGGTCTTGATCACCCGGTCCGCGGGAAAGCCTTCCCGGATCAGGTACTCCCTGGCGATATCGCTGTAGGTCAGATTGATATCGGCTACATGGTCCACGATTTTCCTGTTGGTCTCTTCCGGGACGTTCTGGTCAAAGCATCTGTTTCCCGCTTCCATATGGAATACAGGTATGTGCCGCCGTTTGGCCGCTATCGCGCACAGGCAGCTGTTGGTGTCCCCGAGGACCAGGAACGCCTCCGGCCGCACCTCGTCAAGGACGGCGTCGATCCTTATCAGGATATTGCCGATGGTCGGCATGGCGGTGCCAGCCGCGGCTTCGAGGAAATGATCGGGCTTTCTCAGGCCGAAGTCCCTGAAGAACACTTCATTCAGCTCAAAATCGTGATTCTGCCCGGTGTGGACAAGCGTATGGCTGATCGCCTCCGAGCTGTCAAGCTTTTTTATGATCGCGGACAGCCTGATGATTTCAGGTCTTGTTCCAACGACGGTCATCACTCTCAATCGATCCATGTCAAACCTCCTGGCAAAATGTATCCGGTTTCTCCGGATCAAAGGGCTCGCTGGCCCACATGACGACCACCAGGTCTCCGTCGCCCAGGTTCACCAGCTGATGGGTGTATCCCGGCGGGATATCCACGGCTTCGAGACGGTTGCCGCTGACTGGATATTCCAGGATCTCGCCGCCGCCGATCATGCGGAGCCTGATTATTCCACGGCCGCTGACGGCAAGGAATTTTTCGTTTTTTGTGTGGTGCCAGTGGTTTCCCCTGGTGATGCCGGGTTTCGTGATATTCACCGACACCTGGCCGCGATCCGCAGTCTTGATGAATTCAGTGAAGGAACCCCGGCTGTCCGACTTCATATCGAGGCTGTAGCCGAAGCCATCTTTTGGCAGGTAGCTGACATAGGTGGCATACAGCTTCCGAATGAAGTCATCGCCCAGATCAGGGATCATCAGGCTTTCACGGTCAGTTTTGAAGGACAATGCCAGCTCCGCTATATCGCCCACCCTCCGGCGGTAGGAGACCGGCACCGAGCAATAATCTCCCGACCTTGTCGGATTTCCTCTGATTGCCCGGACCAGTTCCTCGACGACATCATCGATATAAACGAGATCCAGCATCACATCCGGATCGTTCACCGTCAGGGGCAGCCCGTTGGCCGCGTTGCTGCAGAATGTGGCTACCGCGCTGTTGTAGTTCGGACGGCTCCATTTGCCGAAGATGTTCGGAAAACGGTAAATGAGGACCTTGGCGCCGGTCTCGCGGGAATAGTCGAGCAGCAGGTCCTCGGCTGCTTTTTTGCTGCGTCCGTAAGCATTGTCCAGCAGAGCCTGAGTGGAAGACGAGATCATCACCGGACACGGATTGCGATGGGTCTTGAGCAGTTCCAGAAGCTCCGACGCGAATCCGAAGTTGCCCGCCATGAAATCGGACTCCTGCGGCGGCCGGTTGACTCCCGCCAGATTGAACACAAATCCGGCGTCCCGGCAATAGCCTTCCAGCAGCGACGGCTCCATTCCCATATCGAATTCGCATATTTCGGCGTAACCCTGGTTTCGAAGCTCTGCGACCAGATTTCGGCCCACAAAGCCCATGGATCCTGTGACAAGTATCTTCATCGCCTTTTCCAGCTTTCCAGTTCGCTTTGGACATAATCGAGTGCCAGAAGCTTTCTTTTGACCTGCTCAACGTCCAAACGCTCGGTATTGTTCGAATTATACTCTTCGCCTTCCGACAGCCTCTGGCTGCCGATGCTGAAATATTTGTCGTAATTGAGATCCCTTTCATCGGCCGGGACTCTGAAGAAACGGCCCATATCGATGGCCACGACATGTTCCTCCCGGGTCAGCAGCGTCTCGAAGGTCTTTTCGCCATGGCGCGTGCCGATGACCTTGATCTCGGCGTCGGAACCGAAGATGTCGCGAACCGCCAGCGCCAGATCCAAGATCGTCGAAGCAGGAGATTTCTGGACCATGATGTCCCCCGCCTTTGCGTTGCTGAAGGCGAAAAGCACCAGCTCCACCGCTTCATCAAGGCTCATGAGGAATCTGGTCATATTGGGATCGGTCACGGTCAGAGGCAGGCCTCCCTTGATCTGCTCGATGAACAGCGGGATCACAGAGCCCCTGGAAGCCATGACGTTGCCGTACCGCGTGCCGCAAATCAGCGTCCTTGCCGGATCCACAGTCCTTGATTTCGCCACGAGGACCTTCTCCATCATCGCCTTGGATATACCCATGGCGTTGATCGGATAGGCGGCCTTGTCCGTTGAAAGGCAAATGACCTTTGCAGCGCCATATTCGATGGCCGCCGTAAGAATGTTGTCGGTGCCGAGCACATTGGTCTTCACGGCCTCCAGCGGGAAAAATTCGCAGGAAGGCACCTGTTTCAGCGCGGCGGCCTGGAAGACGTAATCAACGCCGTACATGGCGTTTCGAATTGACGGCAGATCCCGGACGTCGCCTATATAGAACTTGATCTTATCGCTTTTATAAAGCTTCCTCATATCGTCCTGCTTTTTTTCGTCACGGGAAAAAATGCGGATCTGTCCGATATCCGTATCCAGGAAGCGCTTCAGGACCGCGTTGCCGAAAGAGCCGGTGCCGCCGGTGATGAGCAGTGTCTTGTCCTTAAACATGGGATCACCTTCCTCGTTCATTTGAAATGGCTTTCCAGGATCGCGACGGAGCGCTCCACCTGAAAATGCTCTTCAATATAGTTTCTCCCGTTCTGGCCCATTTCCGCCAGGTCATCCCTCATCGACATTTCCCTCAGCTTGGCGATGAAACCTTTAGTATCGCCGGACCATGTCCATTCCCCGAAACCGGCTTCCAGGATCAGGTCCCGGATATCCGTCGTCCGATCCGTCGCCGCCAGGACAGGCTTGGCATATTCCATATATGAGAGTATCCTGGAGGGAAAATTCGGTATCGTGAATCTCGGATCGAGAACGATCAGGCCGATATCGATTTCCCTTGTTATCCGTTCATAATCGTCGCGATGCAGGTCGTCAAGGACCAGCGCGTTCCGGATGTCGAATTTCTCGATCGTCTGCTCCAGCCTGCGCCTCTCATTGCCTCTCCCGATGAAAAGAAACCAGATCCGCTGGTCCTCCCTGCACTCTTTCAAAGCCTCGCACAGAAGATCCAGATACTGCGGGATTCCCATATTGCCGCCGAAAAGGAACACGCAGGCGCCGTCCGGTATCCCCAGCCTATTTCTCATTTCGGGGCCTGCGGCCCGATAATCCTCCGCCAGACGCTTCGTGTTGGGAAAGAGCTCCACCTTTTCAGGGTTCAGCCGCGGATTATTTTCCAGCAAATAATTCCTGTTGGCCGGGGACATGCAGCCGATGAAATCCGCCGTCCTGTAGAGCTTCTTCTCCTCAGCCGCGAAATACCAGCGAACCGGGCCTTTTTCGCCGATGATCCCCAGGTCGACTGCGTTCTGGGGAAATATGTCCTTCAGCATCAGGTATGCCGGACATCCGAAATATTTTTTCGCCCACGCCATCAGATCGGCATTGGTGATAGGCGGCGCTTCAAAAAGCAGCAGATCAAAGGCCATATCTCCGAGATGCTTCCGGATCCCCCTCTTCATCAGCAGCGGTATCTTCAGCGTCGTAATGCCTTTTTGCAGGAATCCGACGCCGTAATAATTTCCCGTCACGATCCTCAGAACGTCAATGCCGCGTTCCTTCGCCAGCCGGGAGCTTTTCATGTTCCTGGACTGCTCGGCCACCGCCACTGTGATCGCATGCCCGGACGCCAGCAGGGCTTCCGCCAGATCTGTATAGATCGTCGCGCCTTTCCCGGGTTCCGGGAACGACGTTGCAATATAGAGTATCCTCAACATGGCAGGCACCTAGTCTTCCATTCTGATGACGATTCTGGCCATCGCCTCCTGACAGCGCAGGATCGCCGTCCCTGCGTCCGTTGCCTGGGCAATGACGAATCCGATGCGGTCGCCGCTGTGATTGATTTCACCGATCGTGTCGCCTATTTTTCTGACGAAGCTGATCTGTCTGATCCCTTCGATATGCTGGGCTTCCTCAATTCCTTCTATGCCTGCGATCCTGCCCGTCGGCGTCTCGAAATAGCGTATGGCGGATCCCATGCTGATGGTTTTCGAAATCTCCGGCTTTTCTCCCATGGCGATGTCGATGCAGCAGCGGATGAGATCGACACCCGTCGACAGCGGCACCAGATGCGACGTGATATTGTCGCCGCCGAGTCTGGCTCCCAGTTCCACGATTTTGGGACCTGCTTCTGTGACAATGATTTCGGTGTGGGCGGGCCCGTTTTCGATGCCAATGGCTTTGATCGCCGAAACAGCCGCCTGTTCGATGGCGCGCCTGACGCCGCTTTCCAGCATGGACGGCTGTGAATGTCCCATCTCGACGAATTTCGGCGCTCCGGTCGTCAGCTTGTCCGTGATGGCGATGATCGTCGTCTCACCATCCTGACTCAGGGATTCGACGCTGACCTCCGGGCCGGACATATATTCTTCGACGACGAGGTCGCCGCATCTGGAATTCTTTTTGCTGTATCCATAGGCATGTTCGATCAACGCTCTGTTCCCGGCGTCTTCAATAAGGTACACGCCCCTGCTGCCGGAGTTGTCGGCGGGTTTGACGATGCATCTGCCGTTCAGGCGCCGGATCGCTTCAAGGTATTCATCAAATTCGCTGACTTTATAAAAGGCGGGGATCGGAACGCCAGCCTCCGACCAGCATGCTCTCATCAGGGATTTATTTGTCGCCTTCAATGCAGTTTCGACACTGATCCCGACAAGCCCAAGCTTTTCAGCCGCCGCTGCGACGCTGCGCATCGGCATGTCGCTGGCCATGGTCATTATGCCGTCGATCCTGTACTCCCTGGCCGCCTTGATGATGGCGGGAGTATCGATCGTGCTGATCTCAAGCCCAATATCGGCCTGGTCGAATCCGACAGCATGCCTGTCCATGTCCAGGGCGATGACCTGGATCCCCATTTCCCTGGCTTTTAAGATCGCCGGCAGCTGGAGGATGCTCGCTCCCAGTATCATCAGTCTTTTCATGCCGATCCCTCCCTTTCAGCGCTTCAATTTTTATAGATGTTCTCCCTTTTCAGGACCGAAGAGATGGTCTTGATCAGTATTTTCAAATCGAACAGCAGCGTGAGCTTTTCGGCATAATAAGCGTCGTTGCTGAATTTTTCATCCTGTGTGGCGGCATTCCGGAAATACGCCTGGCTATAGCCGGTGATCCCGGGGCGGACCGCAAGCCTTTTCTTCTGATAGTCGCTATATAGGCGCATGTCCTCCGGCAGATCCGGTCGCGGCCCGATGATGCTCATCTCGCCTTTCAGCACGTTGAGGATCTGGGGTGTCTCGTCAATGCTGGCTGCTCTGATTATTCGGCCGATCCTCGTCAGCCTCGGATCATCCGCTGCATTGAAAGTGGAACCGTCCTCGTTCCGAATATCCGGAGCATCCATTTTCATCGTGCGGAACTTGTACATCTTAAAAATCCTGCCGTTCCGCCCAAGCCGCGGCGCATTATAAAACACCGTCCCGCTGTCCTCGAAATGGATCGCCGGCCCAAGGACAAGAAGCATGGCGAGCCAGAAGGGCAAGGCAGCCATCGATGCGATCAGATCGAATATTCTCTTGAAGCACTTCCTGTACATTCGTTCGCTCCGCATAGCGGGATCATTTTCCAAAAACGGCGGCCACCGTTTTGGCCATGGTCCCGATATCTCTCAGAAAACTGAAATTTTCAATATCTCTTAGATTGTACCGCATCTTCTCGGGCAGTATATTTTCAACATAGGTTTTGTCGGCGTCTTCAGCTCCGGCCAGAAGCCGATCTTCGTCCTTATAAAGGATGCTGGCCTCAGATGTGGCGCCTGCCGGCAGCAACAGCGTCGCTTTCATTTCATCATTATACTGGTCGGCGTACCGCGGCACTTCCGGCCTCGTGCCGACGAAGCTCATATCTCCCGCTATTATATTGATCAGCTGAGGCGTTTCATCCAGCCGGTATTTCCTGAGAAAACTGCCCGCCCGCGTGATCCTGCTGTCGTTTTGGGTGGTTACCTGCGTTCCGAGTTTTTCAGCATCCGTGACCATGGTCCTGAATTTGCAGATCCTGAACCGCCTCCCATACTGGGTGATCCTGGTCTGGCGAAAAATGGCCGGCCCGGGGGAATCGGCCCGGACCCAGATCCCGATCGCGATCAGAGCCGGCGACAGGATCGCCAGAAGCGCGACGCCTGCGGTCAGGTCGAAAGCGCGTTTGAGCAGCAGGCTGGCCTGCTTCCTCCTCAATCGTTCATAATATTTGCGGACGGCATCATTTCTCATGCTGTCCGGCAGGTCTTCCCATCGTTTCATCAGCATGGCCTCGCCGCCTCCTTTGACAGCCGGGCCTGGCCCGTGGGTCATACGTTGTAAAGATCGGCTTTGTATCTGTCCAGATTGGACTTCGTCCACTCTATAGTCTCTTTCAGGCCCTGCTCCAATGTATATTCCGGAGCCCATCCAGTCAGTGCCCTGATTTTTTCGTTGCTGCCCAGCAGACGGAAAACTTCGCTGTCTTCAGGACGGAGTCTCTCCTCGTCGCAGGCGATCCTGGCATCCGGATTGATCTGCCGGACCAGTTCGCCGGCGAGCTGTCCTATTGATATTTCACGCTGCGATGCGAGGTTGACTTCCTCTCCGATAGCTTTGCCGCATTCCGCCAGCTTGACAAACCCCGCGGCCACATCCCGGACATAATTAAAATCCCTGGTCGGCTTCAAGGAACCGAGGCGGATCTCCGTCCGCCCGGAAAGGAGCTGGGTGATGATCGTCGGTATGACTGCCCTGGCCGACTGCCGCGGGCCGTATGCATTGAACGGCCTGACGATGGTGACCGGAAGGCCGAAACTGCGATGAAAGCTTTCTGCGATGCGGTCGGCGCCGATCTTGGAAGCCGAGTAAGGAGACTGCCCCTGGAACGGATGGTTTTCATCGATGGGCACATATCGCGCCGTTCCATAGACCTCAGACGTCGACGTGATCATGATCCGGCCGGTGCCGTGATCCCTTGCCGCCTGCAGAACGTTCAGCGTGCCTTTGATATTCGTGTCCACATAGGAATCCGGCGAATGATAGCTGAACGGGATCCCGATCAGAGCCGCCAGATGGAAAACGATATCGACTCCTTCCATCGCCTTGTGCACCCCCCAGGGGTCCCGAACATCCCCCATGAATATCTCGACCTCGCCGAGCACGTCCGCGGGCAGCGATTCCAGCCATCCCCAGCTGTTGAACGAATTATAGAACACGAACGCTTTCACCTGGTATCCATCCCTGACCAGTTTCTCAGTCAGGTGGCTTCCGATAAAACCGTCGGAACCGGTCACTAGGGTCTTCATGGCTGTCACTCCTCACTCCGATAATATTTTCATAAGACTGGAGCACACATAGTCCACTTCAGCCTCCTGCATGCCGTAGAACAATGGAAGCGTCAGCTCCAGCGCGGCCACATGCTCCGTAACGGGAAGGACCGACGCAGGATCCGAATATTGGGAAAATTTGTGTACAGGCTGATAATGGACGCTGGTCTGTATGCCAAAATCCGCTTCCAGCCGTTGTCTCAGTTCATCCCGCCCAATGCGGCAGCCCTCGTTCAGTACGATCGGCAGGATATAATTTGACGAACCCTCGACCTTGTCTAAAAAGGGCACCGTTATGCCGCCGATTTCGGAAAGCCGTCGATGGTATAAGGCAACGAGGCTTTTTCTTCTGTCGAGGTCGTCAGTCAGGCGTCCCAGTTGTACAATGCCGATCGCGGCCCGGATGTCGTCAAGCCTGTAATTATAGCCCACTTGAGCGATGTCATAGGTCGAAGCGTGACCCATCGCCCGGTCATAGGAAGAGGCGGTCATGCCATGGGATCGGAGCAACGCCGCCTGCCTTGCAACTTGATCGCTGTCTGTGACCACCATGCCGCCCTCTGCCGTTGTGATATTCTTGTTGGAATAGAACGAGAAGGCGCCCGCGCTGCCGAAAGTGCCCAGCGCTTTGCCGTGATGCCGGGCTCCAGGCGCGTGGGCAGCGTCTTCGATGACCGTCAGGCCCCTCGACTCCGCCATCGGGATGATCTCGTCCAAATCGCATGCAAACCCGCCGTAGTGCATCACAACGATGGCTTTGGTACGCTTCGTGATCTTCCTCTCTATATCGCGGGGCGAGATCGTCAGATCTTCCGGCGAAACGATGTCGGCAAAGACAGGTCTTGCTCCGGTGTAATACATGGCGTTAGCGGTCGCCGCGAATGTCAGGGACGGCACGATCACTTCATCGCCGGGACCGATCCCCAGCGCCAGGGCGCACAGATGCAAGGCCGCGGTCCCGCTGTTCACGGCGACCGCGTGCCTTGCGCCGGTCATGGCGGCGAATTGTTCCTCGAAAGCCCTGGTTTTTTCTCCGGCGGAGATCCAGCCGGAATCCAGCACCTCAAGAACTGCCTGTTTTTCCTCGTCTTCGAAATGAAGCTTAAAAAGCGGCACCTGCCAGATCACAGCTTGTCATCCTTTCTTTTCCCATAAAGGATCATCCCTAGTTTTCTACGCATATCCGTATCTGCCTGCTCGTAATCCTCCGGCCTCCCGATATCCATCCAGTAACCGTCATAGGGGTATGCCTTCACCTTCTCCCCATGGCCAAGAAGCGTGAACATCAGGTCGTCAAAGCCGAAATACGTGTTATCCGGCACATAGTCGAAGACGCGCCGGTTGAAGACATAAAGGCCCATGCTGACATTGAATTGAAACACAGGCTTTTCATCGAATTTTTTAATGAATCCCTGCTCGTTGAACTCGAGAACGCCGTAATCGATTTTTTCGTCTCTTTCGTGAGTTGCCACAGTGACAATGGCGCCGCTTCTCATATGTTCCTCATACAAGGCGAGGATCGGCAGATCGGTGATGATGTCGCCGTTCATGACGACGAAATTCTCCGGGAGGTCCTTGATGCGCTTGATCGGCGCCACGGTTCCCAGAGGCGTCCGTTCAAAGGAATAAGTGATATTGACGCCATGTTCCGAACCATTGCCGAAATAAGAGCTGATCAGATTTCCCATATGATTGACGCAGATGTCGAATTCAGTTATTCCCTGAGCTTTGAGGTTCTCCAGGATCAGTTCCAGTATTGGACGCTCCGCGATCGGCACCAGCGGTTTTGGAAGCGTGATGGTATAGGGCTTCAGCCTTGTCCCTCTGCCCCCTGCTAGAATGACTGCCCTCATGGTTTCTCCCTCCCATTTTCCTGATTATTCTATAAATCGTTTTGAGAATTATTTTCAGATCTGTCTGCACGGACATTTCACTGACATACTTGAAATTTTGAGCCAGCTTTCTGTTCATCAGCTTTTCCACATAGAACTTCTCAGGGTCTTCCGCCTGTCCCAGAAGCTCCCCTTCATCGATGAACTCGATGGCGGCATAATCGGTGATGCCCGGTTTGACTTTCAGTATCTGCCGCTGCTGATCGTCATAAAGCCTGACGAAGCAGGGCAGCTCAGGTCTGGGTCCGACAAAGCTCATGTCGCCTTTTAATACATTCCATATCTGAGGTAGTTCGTCGAGCTTGTATTTCATAAGGATCCTGCCGATATCCGTCAGTCTGGCGTCATTGTCAGCCGTTACATTGGGGCCGCCGTCGCTGCCCTTGATATGCATCTTCCTGAATTTGCAGATGTAAAAATCCTTGCCGTCCTTTCCTACTCGGATCTGGCGAAAAAAAACAGGGCCTGGGGAATCAAGCTTGATCATGATTGCGACAGCGAGAAAAACTGGACTTAAAAAGATCAGTCCGATCAGAGAAAAAGAAATGTCGAAAACTCTTTTAAAAAGGATTTTCATAAGTCTGCCCTCCCTTGACATTCTGCCGGCTTGTAAATCGCCGCAGCTGCTGCAAAAAAGAACTGGGATGCAGGTTGGCAAAGAACATGGCGTTCATTGCTGTGTTTAAATAATACTAAATACACCGGCTCTTGTCAATAAACCGACTGGCTCACGGCTGCCCGGCGAACGGCCCGCCAGGATCCGGCGCATGAAGCTTCATCTATTCTGTTCAGCGCTCTTCGTCCTTTTTTTCGCTTTATAGATCGCCAACCCAACGAGGCTGCCGCTGAAATCGATCAGGCTGTCGCCGACCGAAGAACTTCTGAACTGGATCTGGCTCTGGAACAATTCGTCGATGTTGGCCGTCAGCAGGCATATGAATAATACATGGACAGCCGTCAGCCGCCATTTGGCGCCGTATGCCTCACCCAATTTCAGCAGCAGGAGGCACAGCACGAGATATTCCAGAAAGTGCGCGCCCTTTCGCAGCACAAAGTCGATAAACGCCGCGCTAATGGCGGCTGTCGCCGCTGAATCCGGCAAATAAGCGATCAGGACGCTGCGCAGATATTCGGCGATGGCTCCGGTCTTTCCGTTTGAGCCCGCGTCTGATGACAGGGCGAAGATCAGGATGATCCACGCTGCAAGCGCCATCACGATCAATTTTTTCCTGTCGCTGATCTGCATGCTGACCAGACCTCCCGGTGTCGGCAGTTCCCTTTCAGGATCTGTCCGCTATAGCTGCTGCCAATTGGGGGAATAATAAATGTCATCGAAAAAGAGCGGCACTCCTCCGGTATGGATGAACAGCACCCTTGCGCCGCCGATCCTGTTCCGTTTAAGAAATTCCGACATTCCCCAGAACGCCTTGCCCGTGTAGGTCGTATCGAGAGGGATCCCATCCGCTGCGAGAATCAGACGGATGACCCGGACGATGTCGTCACTGTACATGCCGTATCCGCCGCAGACATAGCCGTCTTCGAAAAAGACTTCATGATGCCCCGCAAGGCCTCCCGGTTCACCGGCGCATATTGAAAGATTACGCCTGATCACATCCGCGCCGGTCTCTTCCGGACGCGCCACGGAAATACCGATGATTTTCCCGGTCCCGCCGCGCGCCAGTTTTCCCCAAAGAAGGCCCGTCTGGGTCAGGCCGGTGCCGGATGCGTGAAAAATGTAGTCAAACCGCTGCCCGGCGGACCGCTCAAATTCCGCGATCTCATCATACGCTTCAAAATAAGCCCTGGCCCCGACCTCTTCATTGCCCTTGCCATAAATATCCCCGTTGATGTAATATGGCCTGTACCCTTCAGCGATGCTTTCGTCCATGGCTGTCCGGATCGTTTCGGCGACCCTTTCCCGGGCGCAGCGGAAGATCTTTGCGCCGAGACTCCCGACCAGGGTATTATTGGCGGATCGCCGCCTGATCTCCTCATCCTCGGGCGATTGGACGATGCAGCACCGCACGCCGCGGCTGCTGCTCATATTCGCGATGACTCTGTTGAGATTCGATCTGCATCCCCCATAGGAGATGATGCAGTCGCACCCCTTCGCATGCATATCCCTGAAATATTCTTCGGCTATCCTAACCTTGTTGCCTCCAAAGGAAAACGGCAGCAGATCGTCGCGCTTGATGAAGAATATGTTTGCGCCATCACTGTAGTTCATGCGATGGATCGGCGTGGCGTATTTGCCTTCATACATTATTATTCGCCTCCTCCGCCGCCGGCTGGCGATATGCCGGGAAAAATTCCGCGTTCGATTTTCCCTTCAGGGCAACCAATTCTCGATACAGATCATTCGAATAGATCCTGGAGCCCGTAAAAAAATCATAAAATCCTTTTTTTGTAAACTGCCTTTTATATTGGTACAGGCTCTCTGTCGACGAACTGCCGATGTCCAGAAGCCTCCTGCCGCTAGCCTTTCCCCATTCGCAGGCCTTGCAGGTGATCAGCGCGTTGACGTCCAGCCCGAAAAACTTCGGATCGTTGCCGCACAGATGATAGTGGAGATAGTTGTCCGACACAAGGAATACACCGGCGGACGCGGTCACATCGCCGATCATTCCGTTGATAATGAAGATGCGGTCACCGCAGGCGCTGATCATGTCATCAATAAATTTTCGGCTGTGGATGGAGGCTTCCGGCAGCTTGTTCCTGCCGGCCATCAAACGATAAAGTCTGTAGAATTCATCGGCTGTATCGCATTTGAAGTCGATTTCAGCCCGGACACCGCTTTTCTGTGCTTTTCGGACGTTCCCCCGGCGTTTTGTCGAGAATTCCTCATGAAAAAAATCCGCCGTGAGATCGATGCCGATAGCATATGAAAAGCGCTTCAGTTCATAAACTGTCCTGAAATCCTCATGGTTTTTCAGCCATGGCGAAAACCGAACAAATTCGGCGACGATATTGCTGTCTTTGCAGTACTGTTCGAAATCCCGTTCAAATCCCCTGATCAGATCCGTTCTCCGGCCTTCTTTGCAGTCGATGACGATCGGGCCGCTATACCGCCAGGGCGACAGGATGTCGTAAACATCCGGCAGCAAACCGGTTGGACGCCTGACAAAGTTGTTCATCACGGCGCCGCATTCATCTTCATAAATGTAAGAATGATAGTTACCGCCGTAGCATTGTGCATGGAGCTCACCCCAGAAATCCTCGAAATAAATATCCGGCGCCTTCATTTTCAACACTTCCTTTAGAGATGCATGGTCACATACTCCTGATACTTTCTGGCGATGACCATCTTTTCGATCCGCGATTTTTCTTCGATTTGAAGACCCATGAAGCAATTCAGATTATTCGTCACCATATCGTAGCCCGCCAGGTGGGTGAACGCCAGTCCCGCTGAAAATCTTGGATTTATCTCAAGAAGATAATATAGTCCATCCTCAGCTTCTATAAATTCGAAATTGACGGCGCCTTCGATGCCGGCCTTGTCGGCGATCAGCGCGCTGACTTCCTCCAGTTCGCTGTTTTCAATGATCTCCACAGTAGTCCCAGCCCCCTTGGGGTTGCGCAGCAGTTCCTTCCGCGCGACGCATACGGTCTTTGAGGATCTGGCGTCGCGCAGTACGTCGACGGTAACGATGGATCCGCGTATCAGCGGCTGGCAGACGAATTCGCCGACATTGAGCGTTTCTTTAAGATAATTAAATTTCTTGATGTCGCGTACCCTTTCGAGACCCTGGCTGCTTCTGCCCTGCGCCGGCTTGATGACCATCGGGAACATCGGATCCTTAACGTCTGAAAGCAGATCTGTCGGTATGGCATTCCTGAAACCTTCCTTTAATAGGAATTGTGACAGTCTGTATTTGTTTCTGCAAAGGCGGACGGCCGATTCGCCCGAAACGCAGATGACCACGCCCCGCTCCGCATATCGGGCCTTGAGCGGCGACAGCAAATCGACCTCCGGATCGGTCAGCGGCATTACAAAGTCGATCCGCTCTTCCGTGCAGACCTTCTCGATGAACGCCTCATATGCCGCCCGGTCAATGGCGCGGGGAGCCTGCCGGAATCTGTCGACGCTTTCTCCGTCAGCCAGCCAGGCTTTGGGATAAACATCGCAGCCCGTCACGTCATGGCCTTTCATTTTAAGTGTCCTTATGACGATGTCCGCGGAAAAGGAGCCTATCGCCGTGATCAGTATCCTTGCCATCGCTTATACCCCCTTCACTCCCTGTAAGCCGGAAAATAGGCTTTGTTCGCTTCGCCTCGAATGGCGACCAGCCTTTCATAAAGAGCATTCTGGCGCACCCGGTACCCGACATGGAAATCCAGGATACATTTCTGGGTGAACTGCTTCTTGAAGACCGCTATGCCCTCGTTGCGTGCTCCTCCCTGCTGGAGCGCCACTTTTCCGGTTTTCCTGCCCCATTCGCACGCCTTGGATATGACGACGCTGTTGGCGTTGAAATCATAGAATTCCGGATCGTTGCCGGTCAGATAGCTGTGCAGATACTTGCCAGAATACAGATAGACCGTCGACGATATGGTCTTCCTCCCGATGAAGGCATTGGCGATGAACATATGGCCTCTGCACAGCCGGACCATATCGGCCATGTAATCATTGCTCAGCATCAGCCTTTTTTCGATATCGCCGGGATTGTTTTTCGCATACATCATCTGATAAAGCCGATAAAATTCTGCGATCGTCTCACCGCTGAAATCGAATCCGACCTTGACTCCGGCATTTTCCGCCCTGGCGATCCGGCATCTGCGGCTCGAATTGAATTCATCGTTGAAGTAATCTTTCGTCAGGTCGATACCGTAAGTGTATCCGTGGTGTTTCAATTCATAGAGGCTGCCGAAATCCTGATGGTTTTTCAGCCATGGCGAAAAGCGGACGTATTCGGCGACAATGCCGTTTGTTTCGCAGTACGTCTGAAATCCGCGGTCAAAGTTTCTGATCAGCTCCTCTTTTCTTCCCTCCCTGCAGTCAATGACGATCGGCCCGCTGAATCCCGTCGGCGACAGGATATCGTATGTAGCCGGCAGCAGCCTGGTCGGCCTCTTGACGAATGGATGCAGCACAATACCGTTTTCATCTTCGAAAACGTACTGGAAATAGTCGCCGCCATCGTTGGCTGCGTTCAAGATCCCCCAGTATTCTTCAAAAAAGACGTCCGGTATGTTCATATCATCACCTTCCTCCTTCAATGACACCGCAGACCCTGTCTATATCGTCATCCGATAAACAGGCATGCATCGGCAGCGCGAGCACGCGCTCCGCCGCATGGCGCGCGACTGGCAGCTCCAGTTCCCCGAACCGTTTTCCATAACAGATGAAATCCGGCGTCAGCGGCGTAAAATATTTTTTGGAAGTGATATTTTCTTTTAAGAGCATGTCGGCTACGTCGTCCCTGGTTTTCCCATACATTTCTTCCTCGACGATGATCGGGAAGTAGGTGTGGTTTCGAGCGGTGCTGTCGACCGAAGGTATCAGCCTGATGCCTTCGATTTTTTCGAGCCTGGTTCTGTATTTTCTGTCTGCCGCTGTCCTTTTGGCGAGTTCCCCGTCTATATGCCTCAGATTGCATAACCCCATGGCCGCCTGGAATTCGTTCATTTTACCGTTGACGCCCACGAGCTCCATGCCATATTCCACAGAAAGATTTTTGCCGTAGTTGGCCAGCTTCGTCAGCGTGGCCTTAAGCGCGCCGTCTTTCGACGCCACTGCGCCTCCTTCAATAGTGTGGAAGCTTTTTGTGGCGTTGAAGCTGAAAACGGATGCATCCCCATACGTGCCGATACCTTTGCCATCGACGCTGACGCCGAAGGCCTGCGCCGCGTCATAAATCAGCTTCAGGCCGCGCCTTTCGGCGATCTCCCCTATTTTTGCCACATCGCAGGCATTGCCATAGATATGCACCGGCAGGATGGCTGACGTTCTCTCTGTTATAAGGCTCTCAATAAGATCCGCGTCGATATTGCAGTCATCTTTCCTGACGTCGCAAAAGACCGGCGTCAGCCCATTCCGCACGATCGCATGGGTCGTTGACCCGAAGGTGAACGGTGTCGTGATGATTTCACCTTTAAGCGCCATAGCCTCTATAGCCAGTTGAAGGGCTGAATGGCCGTTCACGAAAAGGCTCAGGTTTTCGACGCCAAGATATGCGGCCAGCTGGATTTCCAGTTCCCTGTGCATGCCGCCGTTGTTGGTCAGCATCAATGACTCCCAAAGCGGCCTGATTTCGGCGACATATTCCTCCAACGGAGGCATCGACGAATGTATCAGCGTTATTCGGTCGCTCATGGCTCATTCCTCCTTTTCCCGGTATTCACCGCTCAGTATCATCTCCCACCAGACCCTGTTTTCAAGATACCAGTTTATCGTCAGCCTGATGCCTTCATCGAAGGTGATCGACGGCTGCCAACCCAGCTCATCCCTGATCTTGCGCGGATCGATGGCATATCTCAGATCATGGCCCGGCCTGTCTTTGACAAAGCGGATCAGACTTTCCGGCTTGCCCAATTCTTTCAGAATCGTTCGGACAACATCCATATTGGTTTTTTCATTGTGGCCGCCGATATTATAAACCTCGCCGATCTTTCCGGAATGGACGATCCTGTCAAGTGCGGCGCAGTGGTCTCTGACGTAGATCCAGTCCCTTATATTCTCACCCTTTCCATAGACGGGAAGTTCCCTGTCGTTCAGGGCATTGGCGATCATCAGCGGGATCAGCTTCTCTGGAAACTGGTAAGGTCCGTAATTGTTCGAGCATCTCGATATCGTAGCCTGAAGCCCGAATGTCCTGAAATAAGCCTGCACCAGCAGATCCGCCCCCGCTTTTGAAGCGGAATAAGGCGATGAAGCATGGATGGGCGTCTCCTCGCTGAAAAAAAGATCCGTTCTGTCGAGGGGAAGATCACCGTAGACCTCATCGGTGGATACCTGGTGAAATCGGCTGGTCCCGTACTCCCGGCACGCGTCCATCAGCACCTGGGTTCCGATGATATTGGTCCTGAGAAAAACGCCGGGATCCACGATGGATCTGTCCACATGGCTTTCCGCCGCGAAATTGATCACGACATCGGGTCTTTCATCCTCAAAGATCCTGTAGATCTGCTCCCGGTCGCTGATGTCGCCTTTAATGAATTTGAATCCCGGCTTCAGCATCGCCTCGCCCAGCGTATGCAGATTGCCGGCATAGGTCAGGGAATCGAGGCACAGGAGCTCATAATCCGGATGGATCTCCTGCATATAATAGATAAAATTGCTGCCGATAAACCCGGCACCGCCGGTGATCAGCTGTCTCATGATTTTCGACCTCCTTTCATCCCCAAGCTGTTTTGCCGCCTCAGCATTCTAAAATAATGCGGCATATCCGTTCGACATCCTGCATCGAAAGATCCGCATACAGCGGAAGGCATAGCACTCTCCCGGCGATATATTCCGCCACAGGCAGGCTGATCGAACTGAAGCGATCTCTGTAACACGCATAATCATATGCCAGGGGGTAAAAATATTTTCTGGCGCAGATGCCGTGGCTTTTAAGTCTGTCAAAGACCTGATCCCGGCTCTGGCCGCAATGCCGGCTGTCAAATATAACAGGGAAATAGGCATAATTCGATCGTATGCCCTTCTGGTCCGCCAGCAAACCAATTCCGGACCGGTTGCACAGGATCTCCCGATATCGGGCGACGATTTTCCGTCGAGCGTCTATCTGCTCATCGATATGCCGAAGGTTGCATATCCCCATCGCAGCCTGGAATTCGCTCATTTTTGCGTTTCCTCCGATCATTTCCACCGATTCCGGTCCGGTGATGCCGAAATTTTTGAGGCCGTAAAGTCTGTCGTAAAGATCGCCGTCCCTGAAGGCGACCGCACCGCCCTCGATGGTGTTGAAAACCTTTGTGGCATGAAAGCTGAACACGGAAGCGTCGCCCAGCGTCGCTGCGCCGGACCCGTTCACCTTCACGCCGAAGGCATGGGCAGCATCATAAATGACTTTGAGCGAATATTTTTTTGCCAGCCTGTCGATTTCATCGAATCTGCAAATATTTCCATAAACATGCACCGGCAATATCGCCGAGGTGTTTTCATTTATCAGTGTTTCAAGCCTGGCGGCGTCGATGTTGCAATCATCAGGATCGATATCGCAAAAGACCGGCGTCAGGCCGCATCGCACGATGGCATGGACCGTCGATGGAAATGTGAAAGGAGTCGTGATCACTTCGCCGGAAAGCCCAAAAGCGGATATTGCCGATTCAAGCGCCAGATGCCCGTTGGTGAACAGCGAAATATAGGGAGCCTCGAGATATGCGGCCAGCATCTCTTCCAGCCTCTTGTGCTTTTCGCCCATGTTCGTCAGCTGCCGGCTCGTCCAGATGCTCCTGATTTCCTCGATGTATTCCTCGATTTCCGGCATTGAAGACTGCGCCACCTTGATTTCCTTATCCATTTGCATCACTCTTTCCTATCCCTGTGTATCAGCGCCGGGTTCCTGTCACATGCCGTATCTATCTTCCGGCGTTTTTTCTGGCGCTGGCAATATCCCTGATCGTTTCAAGAAGATAAGCAAAACATTCCAGCTTCAGCAGACGCGCCAGCGCGATATAGACGCCGGCCCCTGTTAAAATCTGCAGTATCAGGGTCGGCAACGGATCAAGCGCCAGAAGCCTGATACTGAGAACGATGCCGCCCATCGCCAGTGCCAGCAGCAGGGAAGGCATGATATCCCGGAGCTGCTGGAGATAGCTGTAATCGAGCAGTTTCTTATTCGGATATGCGTTGACGGCAGTTGCAATCACGCCGCTGACCGCTCCTCCCAGCGCTATGGCATACACCCCGTAGGGTATGGCGATCAGCAGGATCGAAAGGCCGATGGCCGTCTTGACGATCTCCAGCTTGAGAAAAATGTCGCTGCGTCCCAGCGCGTTTATAGCCTGAAGATTTGCCGTCTGCATCGGCCAGAAGCCGTAAGCGATGCAGGCCAGCTGGATGAACGGCACCGACGGCAGCCACTTGTCCGTCAGAAGGGTGCGCACCAGCGGTTCCGCCACAACGGCAAGACCCACCATCATCGGAAAGATGATGAAGGAACTCGTTACGATGGCGCGGCGAACCATTTTCCTGACTTTTTCCTTATCATCCTGGAACGATGAAAGCGCCGGCAACAGAACGGAGATTATGGATCCGTTGATGTTGATGATGATCAGCGCCGGGATCTTATATCCCATGCCATAAAATCCAAGCATCGCCGGTTTGTAGAGCTTTCCTATGACGACGTCCCTCAGGTTGTGGTAAAGCATCAGGATCAGGGAAGACATCATCAGCTTCCATCCGTATGAAAAAAGCGCGCCGACCTGCGCGATCGAAAATATGGGTTTTGGTCGCCATTTGACTGTAAACCACAATACAATGATCATGACCAGCTGATTGGTGATCGTCTGCCCGACAAGGGCCCAGACGCCATAACCTGCGAACGCCATTCCGATGCCGGTCGCTCCCGACGCCGCCACTGCGGCGATGCTGCTGAAAAAGAGTCTCTTGAATTCCATATTTCTGGCTATCACAGCGTACTGTATGGAATTGAACGCGCTGAAGAACAGGGTGATGGACAGGATCCTAAGCACCGGGACGATCCTTGGCTCATTGAAAAAATCACTGATTGGCGGCGCCGCGGCAAAGAGGACCATATAAAAGAACCCCGCCACGACAAGGCTCAGATAGAAAACCGAGGAGAAGTCCACTTCATCCGCATCCTTCTTTTGTATCAGTGCGGTGTTAAGGCCGCTTTGAACAAAGATTCCGGAGAGCGTGATGAAAACGTCGATGATCGCAATGATGCCGTATTCTTCGGGCATCAGCAGACGGGCCAGCGCGATTTGGACGACCAGCTGGATCCCCTGGGTTCCGGCCCGCTCAAGAAGTTTCCATAATAAATTGGACAGGATCACCGTCTTGGTTATTTCTTTTTTCATCGACAATACTCCATATCATCTGCTGATAGTCCTGACCAAAACAGGAAAATGCTTTTTAACAAATATTTTCAGCTTTATGGGTCTGCCCAGTGCTTTGTAAAATTCCTCAAACTCGACTTTCCGCAGATCCTTATACTTCTCCTGAATCAGGAGAATACGGAATTCGTTGTGCTTCTTAGCCCTGGCAATGGCGTCTTTATAGCGGTAGCCGGTGGCTATGTCGATGGCGTCCAGCATGGCCGCTATCCGGCTGAAGTGATTCGCGATTTTCTCGTCATCCGAGAATATCCGGCTGGTCCACGATCCCTGCACGCTGACGCGGTAGCAGGACATGAATTCGTCCATATAATATACGACGCCATTCGACGCCAGATGGATCGCCATTGGGTAATCGCCGACCGGCGCGATCTTGAAAAAATCAGGGCGCTTTTCGTCATATATCGCCGGATACATCATCGTATTCGTGGCAAAAAGACTGCCTCCGCCTTCGATCACTTCCTCCGCGGTGAATATTCTATCGCCCCGGTTTGGCCTTACATGGCTTTTCAGCTTCTTCCCATCCGGCGACACCTTATAGGCGGCATGCACGCACAGGCTGCATTCCGGATGGCTCTGCAGATGATCCGCCTGTTTCTGCAGCTTATACGGATCGATCCAGTAGTCGTCTCCTTCGCAGACAGCTATATATTTGCCGCGCGCCATGCTTCTGAGTATGACCGATCCGAGATTCCCGATCTGGTATTGATTCTGGGTCTGGTAGACCGGCCTTATCAGATCCGGATAATTTCGCTCATATTTCCTGATGACGTCGGCTGTGCCATCCTTCGAAGCATCGTCATGGACCAGGATCTCGAAGTCGAAATTCGTTTTCTGCATGATGAATCCATCAAGGGCGGCGGCAATATATTTTTCATGATTATAGGCTGTGCATATAATACTGACCAACGGTCTCTGATTCGGCTTGTCCATTGCTCTCCGATCCTCCCGTGCCATGCTTCGATTTTCGGTCTCAAAGCGGCTCGCGGACATCATGGGATAAGTGACAGGATATATTTCCCGTAGTCCGTCATCTTCAGGCTTTCTCCTATCGCGCGGAGCTGTTCCGTGTCGATGAATCCCCGCCGCCAGGCGATCTCTTCGATGCAGGCGATATAGAATCCCTGCCGGTTCTGGATGGTTTCGATGTATTCCGCCGCCTTAAGCATGCCCTCCGGCGTGCCGGTATCCAGCCATGCCATGCCGCGGCCCAGGACGAGCACATTCAGTTCGCCCTTTTCAAGATAGGCATTATTGACAGAGGTGATTTCGATTTCACCTCTCTTGGAAGGTTTTATGCTCTTTGCGATCTGTACGACCTGATTGTCATAAACGTAAAGTCCGGGAACGGCAAGATTGGATTTTGGATTTTTAGGCTTTTCCTCGATGGATATCGCCCTGCACTCTTCATTGATCTCGACCACGCCAAAGGAACGCGGGTCCATCACTTCATAGCCGAAGATAACTGCGCCCTTTTCCATTTTTTTAGCGCGATTCAGCAGTTTTGTCAGGTTTTGTCCGTAGAATATATTGTCTCCCAGGATCAGGCATACTTTGTCCTGCCCGATAAACTCCTCCCCGATGATGAAGGCGTCTGCAAGCCCCCGGGGTTTTTCCTGCACCCTGTAAGATATTTTTAAACCCAGGGATGCACCGTCTCCCAGCAGCTTCTGGTAAGCCGGCGTGTCTTCAAGGGTCGAAATGATCATGATTTGTCGTATGCCGGCAAGCATGAGCACGGAAAGCGGATAATAGATCATCGGTTTGTCATAGATTGGCAGCAGCTGTTTCGATACAGCCTTTGTCATCGGATAGAGCCTCGTGCCCCTGCCTCCCGCAAGAATTATCCCTTTCATGATCATCCCTCCAATCAATAACCTGATACGATTCAAAAGCGGCACAGCCGGGTTTGTCACCCTGTTCAGGCTTCAGAGCCGGCCATCTTGCACTATCGTTGTTCAATAAGATCAAAGCGATTTATTTAATAATATTATATTACGGAATCGGGGCGCGCGTATCCTCTGTCACCTCATTATACCATGTTTTTTTATCCGTCCATTAAAAAACGTTGACGCCGCGTTATCGACCAGCAACGGATACTCGTTCTGGAAACGCGCGAGCGACTGGAGTGAATTGATTTCACAAATTTTAAATCCATCTTCAGTGGGCGCAATATCGAAACCCATATATGTCAGTTCGGACAGGAATCTGCTGATTTCGATCAGCTTCTCGCTGATCATATCCCAGTGCGGCACAGTCCCTTCGACAACGACATGCGTATCCGGATGGACCCTGCGCCACAGGATATGATGGTTTTCGATCATCAGGGCGTTATGGAACCTTCCATTCCCGACGTCTATGATTGCGGCCATGCCTCCGGCGGGTACATTGTCGATCAATCCCGACCTGGACGAGCCGAAACGCATGTAGCTGTTGGCGATGACCGGATGCCTCCCGTCTTCATTGATCACCATGACTCTTGCGGTGTTTTGAGATCCGCCGTAGATCCTCTCTATATCGGGATGCGCGATGATATATTCGGAAACGAGATAACCGTCAAGATTTTCGATGAACTGGATCGCCTCTTCCTCAGTCGAAGGCTTATTATCGATTTGATAATCGCCGTCGATAAATGAGATTTTATGGAATCCGATGCCCGACTGGCTTGATGTCAGCTTCAGCGCCAGCCGCTTTTCTCTTGCAAGAAGCTCGAGTATGGTTTTCGGCATTTGGGGATCTATATCGTCCGCATCCATCAACGGGATCATTTCACCCTTTTTCCTTATATGATAATAGTATTTCGGCATGTAATCTCTAAATGGATAAAGAATATATTTGATCGTTATCTTGTCGTCGACCCATTTGTCGTATTTGCCGTTGAACGGATAATGCCTGTAATATTCGCTGTTGGACAGATAATCCCGATAGTTTTTTTCCGTCAGACCGTAATTATCTATATCCGAAGACAGAAAGCCTCTCCTGTACGCCCATGCCTTTTGTTTCAAAGAATTCTGCCGGTTTTCAAAAACATCGGTCGCGAACTCTTTGGCAAGAAGATAGGCGCAATGGCTCGAATATCCCTTTTTCAGGAAATAATGCGTCAGCACTTTCTGCGCTGCCTGTTTCATGGCGATGCCTCCATTCTGTCCGCATATCGCGTCGGCGAATCACGAATGTCATTGTAGTGAATCGCTCAATCATGATTAATGTGAAGCAGCCTCCATTCATCTCTGAGCAGAGGCCGCTTCGACCCTCGTAGGCTGCCTTTGTCAGGCAACTGAACTCATGGCAAACTAGTACCAGATATCATTATTCCAATTATCGAGCATGCCGGCATAGAACATCGCCAGTTCCAGTTGCTCAGACCCCTTTGTATATTCGCCAGGCCCGTATTGTTCAAGGAGTTCGCCGGCTTCCTCTACTGCATCTCCGGCAGGTGTCCCTTCAATATCGCCCCATCCGCCACCGCTGATGTTCAGGTAAGCAGCAGCATAAGCCCGGGCTAAGATATAGAAATAATCCCCTTTAGGCGGTGTGCCCAGCGCATCCAGCCATGTGAATCCGTCAGGTCCGTTAATGAATTCGTCATCAATGGCGACATCAGTCCAGACATCCGTATGGTTTTTCCAATACCCCGGTGTATGAGCGTAAATCGGAGTCGCGCACAATGCTAGCACCATTGCTAAAACAATAAAAATGATCAAGCTTCGTTTCATTTCAACAACCTCCTCTTTTACAATAAAAAAACCGATCCAAATGACCGGTTACGCTATTGGCTCAGACCGGGGCAAGCGTCCACATACGTCCCGATCATCGAGGCCTTCGAAAACTAATTAATTTTCTGACTATTCTGTGTAATTTATTATATACTCCCATAAAAAAAAGGCAATATGGATTCAGAAATTATCATAAATACCCGCGTCCATATTGCCGTTATTATTTGATTCTATCGTTTCGGAGCTATACCAGGGCTTTTTTCAGCGCCTGTTCCAGGTCGTAGATGAGGTCCTCCGCATCCTCGATCCCAATTGACAGCCGGATCTGTTCGGGGGTGACGCCGGCAGCCCTTTGCTCCTCTTCGGTCAGCTGCGCGTGGGTCGTGCTTGCAGGATGGATCACCAGGGATTTGGCGTCGGCCACATTGGCCAGCAGCGAGAATATTTCAAGGCTGTCGATAAATTTTATCCCTGCTTCTCTGCCGCCCTTGATGCCGAAGGTAAAAATCGATCCGGCGCCGCGCGGCAGGTACTTTTGCGCCAGGCTGTGGTATTTGCTGCTTTTCAGGCCCGGATAGCTCACCCATTCGACTGCAGGATGGGCTTCGAGGTATTCGGCGATCCGCTGGGCGTTGGCGACATGCTTCTGCACGCGCAGCGACAAGGTCTCAAGGCCCTGTATGAACAGGAAGGAATTGAACGGGCTGACAGCGGCTCCGGTATCCCGCAGCAGCTGGACTCTCGCCTTGACGATATAGGCCATCGGGCCAACGGCATCCGTGTAGACGACGCCGTGATAGCTTGGATCCGGTTCGGTCAGGCCGGGAAATCTGCCGCTGGCTTTCCAGTCGAATTTTCCGGAGTCGACGATGACGCCGCCGATGGAAGTGCCATGACCCCCGATGAATTTTGTCGCGGAATGAACGACGATGTCGGCGCCAAATTCTATCGGCCGGATCAGATACGGCGTCCCGAAGGTATTATCGATGATCAGCGGGATGCCGTTTTCGTGGGCGATCGCTGCGACGGCTTCTATATCGACTATATTGATCCCTGGATTTCCAAGAGTCTCGATATAGACCGCCTTGGTTCTATCTGTTATGGCAGTCCTGAAATTTTCCGGATCATCCGGATCCACGAAGCGTGTCGTGATGCCGAGCTTCGGCAGTGTATAGGAGAACAGGTTGAATGTGCCGCCATAAAGCGTGCTGGCGGATACGATCTCGTCACCGGTCCCGGCGATATTGAGGATGGCATAAGTTATGGCGGACGAGCCCGACGCCACCGCCAGCGCTCCGATGCCGCCCTCCAGCGCCGCGATGCGCTGTTCGAACACGTCACTTGTAGGATTCATGATGCGCGTATAGATATTTCCGGATCGCTTCAATGCGAACAGGTCGGCCGCATGCTCCGCATCGTTGAATACGTAAGATGTCGTCTGATAAATGGGCACCGCCCTGGAACCCGTTGCCGGATCCGGCGTCTGGCCGGCGTGGACCTGCAGCGTATCGAATTTTAGTTTTCTTTCTGACATTTTAATCTCTCCTTTGAGTTTATTATTGAAAAAGGTTGAGTTAAAAGTTCAACTTATTCAATCTGTATGATCATCATTATTTGTTGTATAGTAACGGCTGAGCGCAAAATTGTCAATGGCGTTCAGTCAAATAATTGGGTCGAGAGGTATCTTTCGCCGGTGTCCGGCAGCAGGACGACAATGTTCCTTCCGGCATTCTCCGGTCGTTTTGCGATGCTGGCCGCTGCGAATACCGCGGCTCCGGATGAAATTCCGACCAGCAGGCCTTCACACACAGCAAGCTTTTTGGCTGTTTCAAACGCTTCCTCGTTCCTGACCTGAAAGATTTCATCAACAACGCTCCTATTGAAAATTTCAGGAACAAAACCGGCGCCGATGCCTTGGATCTTGTGAGTACCTTTGGCGCCTCCCGACAGAACGGGCGAGTCGAACGGCTCCACCGCCACGATCCTGATGTTTGGATTTTTCGTTTTCAAGGCTTCCCCGACACCGGAAACAGTGCCGCCGGTACCGACGCCGGCCACGAAAATATCCACTTTCCCGTCGCTATCCCGCCAGATCTCTTCGCCGGTAGTCGCTTTATGCACGGCTGGATTTGCCGGATTGCTGAACTGCATCGGCATGAACGAATTTGGCGTGTCAGCCCTGATCTCCCCAGCCTTAGCGATGGCCCCCGGCATGCCTTCGCTGCCGGGCGTCAGGACGATCTCAGCCCCAAGCGCCCTGATCAAGCTCCTTCTTTCTATGCTGAATGTATCCGGCATGACGACGATGAGCCGGTAACCCTTTGCTGCGGCGACGAAAGCGAGGGCAATGCCCGTATTGCCGCTGGTCGGTTCAATGATGACCGTATCGCCGTTTATCAGGCCTTTCTCCTCGGCGTCCCTGATCATCGCAAAGCCGATCCTGTCCTTTACGCTGGATAGTGGATTGAACGATTCCAGCTTTGCAATCAAAGTCGCTCCAAGTTCTTCTTTGCTGATAAAATTTGAAAGCTCGAGCAACGGCGTATTGCCGATCAGCTCTGTCAGATTTTTTGCTATTTTTGCCATGGGGGGCCTCCTTTTATATCATACTATATCTATATGTAATATATGTTTTATATGCATCATATTACTTTGCTCCATGTTCGATGTCAATAGATTTGGCAAAAATATTTTTATTCATATATGTTTAATATGTTTTTAAGTATAAAAATAGCCTCCCACTATTTGCAGATTTTTACTGCACGCAAATGGAAGGCGATCATCATACGTTAAATATAAAACATATAATCGCTCTGCTGCCGCCTGGCACGGGTTTCAGCCGCAAGATCCGCCAGAGTGGCGCCATCAAGCGCTGCGGCGACTGCGCTGTCAAGCTTCTCCCAGACCAGTGTTTCCATTGCCTGTTCAATGGGGGCGGAGCCTTCAGACAGCGAGTGCTCGGTTTTTTCAAAAAGACCTGCCTCCACCGCCTTCAGGATCTGTCCGGCGGTTATACTGACGGGGGCGGCTGCCAGCCGGTAGCCTCCCTGGGCTCCTTTGACCGACGTCACGAGATCCGCCCTTTTCAGCAGTGAAAATACCTGTTCCAGATAGATTTTCGAAATGCCGAGCTTTTCTGAGATGCTCAGGATCGTTACATTTTCATCCAGCCTGGCGTCCTCCGCCATGCTGATCATGGCCGCAAGACCATACCTGCCCTTCGAGGAGATCCTCATATCAATGCCTCCTGATTTACATATTTATCATATATGTTTTATTTAATACTACTCCCTCGCTCCTTGAATGTCAACATCAGCGCAGGCACCGCAGTTTAAAAAGATCCACTGATAAAAAGACCTGCCGAATGCTCCCGGCAGGTCCCTTGGTATCATATCTTTATAAATCGATGTGGACTGGATTCGAATTGCCGCCTTTTAACCGAATACTGCCAGCAATGCTCCCGCTGCCACTGCAGATCCGATAACGCCGGCAACATTCGGTCCCATCGCGTGCATCAGCAGGAAGTTCGACGGATTTGCCTTTTGCCCCATGACCTGGGATACGCGGGCTGCCATCGGAACAGCGGATACACCGGCGGAGCCGATCAGCGGATTGACCTTGCCTTTGGAGAGGACATACATGAGATCACCCAGCAGAAGGCCTCCAACGGTGCTGAAGCAGAATGCCATCAGACCGAGGAAAATTATTTTAAGGGTCTCAGGGCTCAGGAAGTTCTCTCCGACTGCGGTAGCGCCTACCGTTGTCCCCAGGAATATGGTAACGATATTGATCAGCGCATTTTGCGCGGTGTTCGAAAGACGTTCGACGACGCCGGATTCACGGAAGATATTCCCGAGCATCAGCATACCGATCAGCGGTGCCACCGGCGGCAGCAGCAATATGACAAGCACGGTTACAACGACCGGGAAAGCGATCCTTTCGAGCTTGGATACTTCTCTCAGCTGTTTCATATGGGTCTTGCGCATTTTTTCCGTTGTCAGAAGTTTCATGATCGGCGGCTGGATCAGCGGAATAAGCGCCATATAGGAATACGCCGCTATGGCGATGGCCGGCAATAGATGAGGCGCCAGCCTTGTCGTCAGGAATATGGCGGTAGGGCCGTCGGCACCGCCGATGATGCCGATCGATGCGGCTTCCTGCGGTGTGAATCCCAGCATTATAGATGTAATGAAGGCGATATAGATGCCGAACTGGGCAGCGGCTCCCAGGAACAAGCTGGAAGGCCTGGCGATCAGCGGACCGAAGTCCGTCATGGCACCTATTCCAAGGAATATCAGGGAAGGATAGAGGCCGAGCTTGACGCCTTGATAGATATAATAGAGCAGGCCGCCGGGCGCATGGGATCCTTCCACCGGCGGATCCATCAGTCCTGCCATCGGCAGGTTGGCCAGCAGAACGCCAAAGGCGATCGGCAGCAGCAGCAACGGTTCGAATTTTTTAACAATAGCAAGGTAAATCAGGACACAGGCAACAACGATCATAACAAGATGCTGCCAGGTCACCATTGGAAATCCGGACGATTTCCAAAGTTCAGTCAATGCGTCGGTATATGAATAGGTCATCGTCACTTGTCTCCTTTCAATTTTTCAGTGATTTGGTTGAATAACGCCGCTTGTACTTTGAGAATGCCGCTGAGTGCGATCAGGACTGCAAAGACGACAGCAAATCCAAAGCCCGAAACAGCGAGTGCTTCCACAAATGTCATAAGACCACCTCCTTATCGATGCCTTAAAAATAGGGTGAAAATCGGCATACTGCAGGTTTCCCCCCGGGAAGACTATTATTGTGCCGAAAAAAAAACGATCATTCGGCCAAAAATATTACCACGTAATAACTCTAACTAAAAATTCTGAATTTTGCAAGTATGATTTCAGCATGTACTCTGTATACTTGCGCGATTGATAGCATCGTTTTCGTAAGGGACGACATAGACGGACCCGATTCTTTTCAGGCACAGCAGCCAGAGATCCTCTGCGGAGTGGCGCCTGTCGGTCATCCCTGCTCCCGGGTCCGGATGGGTATGGATAAATGCCTCAAGTCTTGATTTTTCGGCAACGGCTTTTGCGGGGGCTTCAATAAAATATAAATAGAGGAACGGCAATACGACATTGGGCCGGAGCACGCCGAGACGGCCCATGCCCCGGATCGTCCGTCCACAGTAAAAAATCCTCTTTTCGCCCGCTGCGACCGAGTAGATCATCGCGGCATATTCCCGCCTTGCGCTCAGAATCCTGTAACGATCGCTCCACTTGACAGCCGCTTCGAATTCGCCCTGCGCAAAATCGTCCTCCGCGCTCTGCGGATCCGAATCATGAAGGTCACGCCATTCGCTTCTGCTGTGATTCTCGAATTTGATTTCTCTTTGACCTTGATGTTTCATAAGTCACCCTGCCGCCTCAATCCGTCCTGTGATCGAGGTCATGAGGCTTGACCCTGTCGATCTTGCCCCAGGACTTCCGGGCTTTCTTGAACCGCAGCATCGCCAGTATCCGGAACAGGGAGCAGATCTGCCTGTAGCCGAGACATTCGATGATCGAGAAAACGATCAGCTGGACGACCAGCAGCGCCTGGAAGGGCGCCCGGAAAAGATAAGCTTCAAAGCAGATGCTGACAAATGAAATCGATACATTGTATGCCGCGAAGCACAGGAAATAGAAAACAAAAACTTCCCAGGTGGCGAAACCAGTCAGGAAGGCGACGGGCAGCATGATGAATCCGAAAACATCGACAATTGGCGCTCCCATTTCAAAGAACGCGTAATATGCCACCGGCATGACGCCGAACATTTTGTATTTTGGATTGAATATAATATATTTATACTTCAGCAGGCAGTCCATCAGTCCCACATGCCATCGGATCCGCTGCGACCTGAGGCTTTTGAGATTCTCCGGCGCCTGCGTGAAGCAAAGGGCGTCCGGCGCATAATGTATCACATAATCCTTCTTATTAAGGATATTGTACTCATGAAGACGCATGATCAGCTCCATGTCTTCGCCGATGGTGCCGCTGTCATAGCCGCCCACCTCGATGACGGCGCTTTTTTTGAAAAGGCCGAATGCGCCGGAAATGATCAGATTCAGGTTGAAGAGATTGAGCGCCACCCGGGATGACAGGAACACGCGCAGATACTCGATGGTCTGGAAGATGACCAGCCAGTTCTTTGACGGCATGATCCGGTCGATGATCCCGTTTTTCAGCACGCAGTTGTTTCCGACCTTGATATTTCCGCCAACGACGATGGTCTTTTCGTTTTTGACAAAATGAAAGACGATCCTGGCCAGCGCGTTTGCCTGCAGCCGCGAATCCGCGTCCATGGCCACAAACAGCGGATAATTGCTGGCGTTGATGCCCAGGTTCAGCGCATCCGCCTTGCCGCCGTTATCCTTGTTTATCAGCGTCACCTTGATATTCCCGACTTCGTTCTCAAAGATCGAATGCCATTCCTTGGTCGATATATGCCGCCTGATGGGCCTGAAGACCTGATGGAGGCCGAAATGCTCGACGAGCCTGTCCTGTGTGGCATCCTTCGATCCGTCGTTCACGACGATTATCTCATAGCCGGGATATCGGAGATCCAGCAGGGATTCCACCGTTGAAATGATCGTCGTTTCCTCATTATAAGCCGGCACGATGATCGAAATCGGGATATAGCTGCTCCTGCCGTTCAGGTTCAGGGATTTCATATGGATCCTGTTCATGACGAAATCGCTCAGGTTGAAAGCCGAAGCCAATGTGAACAGGAGCGTCAGGATCGAATAGATAATGTTATAAATGAATATGAATACCGTGATCCCGATCAGGACCGATGCCGCCGCAGCCAATATGCGATCCATCATATCGCCCCTCTCTTCAAATTCTCATATTCCTCAAAGGACATCAGGCCTTCATCGAACATGGCATAAATCAGCGCGTCGCGGGCATAAAGATCTTCCGGGGGCAGCAGCCTCAGGAGCTGGTCCTTCGTGTATCCCATCCGCACATAGGATGCCGCGCTGTTCCGCCGGACATACCAGTCCCTGCTCTTCAGGAATCGATTGCCTGCCAGCATTTCGGCCATGCAGCCGTCATGACGGAAATACTTGGGCAAAAGCTTCACGGCTACGGCTAATATCTCATTGTCATCCTCTACCAGTAGTCCGCAAATGATCTCTTTCGCTCTGGTATTGATTTCGCAGGCAAGAAAATACCGCATGCAGGCAATGACGATCTCCTTGCGCTTGAGATGCTGCATCAGGTAATCCAGCACGAACGTCATCGCGCTGCCAGCCTTATGGTCTGCCAGAAATGCGATGACATTGTATTGATAACGCTCGCAGCCATTGTAAAATTCGGCCAGCATCAGCTGCTGAAGCTCGGCGTGATCGCCCTCAAAGCTCTCCATGACATCGGTGATATGGCGCGGATTGAAATATTTGTCGCTGTTGCAGGCGATTTTCAATCCCTCGTTGAAATAGCAGGGATTGCCGATGACACTGAGCGCTCTTAGCGCATTGGTCCTGACTTCGAAGGAATCGTCATCAAGAAATCCTGTCAAAAAAGCGTTGATCTCCGGCGTATCCTGCCTGAATTCGCCGATCTGCATCATTCTATAGGATTTTTCAGCATAGTGCATTTTGCGGCGGATATGGAAAACCTGCCCGAGATGAGGTATCGCTTCGGCAAAATAGGTCCGGATCAGATCTTTATCCCTGATCTGATCGACCGCATAAATGAATCGCTTCAGGAAATACTTCCTGTATGAATATCGCTCGAGCAATTTGAATAAACGCAGCATTTCAGCTGTGCCCGGCATCCTGCCTTCCTTGAGCATGATAAAATGTCCGTCGACTTCCCCGGCGAATCGTTTGCGCACGCTGAAGAATCCCCGGAGGGACAGTTTGGCGAAAGCGTCGGTGATGATCATGAAAATCCATATGCATACTGAAAGATACAGACCGAAACCAAGAAAAAGGACTGCCGAAATATACATGATCAGTCGCCCCCTTTCCGCAGCCTGCCGAATTCAGCTTTCATCGCTTCATAGGATGGTTTGAGCCTTTCGTGCCAGTCAGGCTCGTCCCACTTTTCCCAGGTGAAAGAAGTCATGGCGATTTTACCCCCGGATCCTTCTTCGCCAACGCCGATAAACAGGTGGTCCAATTTCTGTGGGACAATCGATCCTTTGGCATAAAAGTCATCCATCCCCTGCATCGAAGATGGATCCATGATATTCAGCAGGGCCCATGGGATCCTGATTTCGATCTCATTGCCGCTATGGTAAAAATCGGCCAGGGAATCATAGTCAGGAGAATCCGGATCCGTATTGCCATGCTTCAGCAGGCCGGTCTCGAAGTACAGCGGCTCTGAAAACTCACCGGGCCGGCCCGTCGGCAGCGGCGCGCGGATCGCGAGATACGAATCGTTGAAATCCCCAGCATTTCTTGTGTATCCATAGCTTTCCGGATCCAGGCCGAATAGTATTTCACTGAACCGATAGACAAATACATCGTAATAATCATGCACAGTCAGCCTGGAATCCGATTTGCCGCCGATACGGAGAAGAAAATCCGCCGGCCGTTCAAATTCCGCATCAAATCTGGCCGAGTTTTTAATTCCTGATTTTTCGGTGATGTCGATAGGCAGAAGAAAAACATCGCTGCCGAAATTCAATCCTGGTTTGCTGATGCGCAAATAAAGAAATTTTTCGTCATGCCTTGCGTACAGCGCCGTATCGCCGTTCTTCGCCAGGAGATCCTTTTCGCGCCATTCGGAAATATTGCCGTCGACAGATGCCGCGCTTTCTTTGCGGCCGGGATCGAACGCCAGCAAACCAAAGGACTGTTCATTCGTCTGGTAATCGGACCAATACGCCCTGGCGTCCGGAAGGCTGAAATCCATTGTGTTCCAGGTGCGCTTGAACCATTCGTCCTGCCAGGAAAAAACGATGCCGCCTGCGAAGCCTTCATCGTGTATGATCTCCGTCAGCCGGACAAGGAGCTCTCCCTGTTCCCTTTCGGACACATTTCCCTGGTCATAGCCATTGACAGGCTCTATTCTGGCGATCCCTCTCGAGGACGGTATGCCATATTCCGAGATCACCACCGGCATCGTATGATGTGATTTCAATTCCGCCAGATACGCGCGGTATGTATCGACCTTTCCGTCGGGCCCCGGCAGCTGGTACTCCGGCTGAAAATGAAGAAAATCGGGATAGTAAGGATATACATGGTAGGATGCGAACTGGCCCGCGTAGAAATTCGCGGCCGCCTTGATATGCTCCACATCCAGCTGCCCGACATTGACGGATGCTTCCTGGCCCGAATGCTGAAGCGGATCCGTGACCGGCCAGTTGGAAAATGCGATCATCCTTTGCTGGTTATAAGCCCGCGTTTCATAAGAAATCAGATAATCCCCCACCTCCGCAAGAAACGCTTCGAATGGACTGGCGTCGACAGCCTTCAGGTAGGGGCCGGAAAAACCGCTGATCTGACGATGGCGCTCATTCGTGTTTCGGATGAACGAGCCGTCCCATTCGATGCCGAGGATATAGCCGATCACCCATTTGGATACATCTTTCTTATAAACGCCGGACCCCTTGGATCGGCTCTCTTCAAGAGTAAGGTGTCCATGGACCGCATCCGCCGCCGCGATGGCGTCCATCTTGAATTCCGCCATCAGTTCCGGAGAATATGCATCCATCGTCGCCAGCATGGCCTCCTCGTCGACCCAGACGCCCTGGATCAGATATAGCTGGTCCAGGTGGCTGTTGTTGTAATCGTAGAGCGCTTCGTAGAAGTCTGGGCTCTGGATCGTGTACACGCGTATCGTATTCGCGTTCATGCCGGCGATCTCCTTGAACCAGCGCAGGTACTGGCTCTTGGATATGGCGAAATCGCCGGGAAATTTGCCCGGGATGCCGAGGCCCATATCGACGCCTCGAATATACATCTCCGTCCAGGATCCGTATCTGCCGACCATCACCTTATCGCCTTCGGCCATGCTCGCCAGCCTGATGTCGGAAATGTCCGATACATTTATATATGTGCTGCCCCAAAAAACGTTTGCAATGACATATGCAGAAAAAACCATATAGGAAATCGTGCAGGCAACGATGTATTTTCTCATGATCTGGCGATCCTCCCCGGCAGTTATTGTGCCCGAATGATATATTATAGCATTTCAGCAAGATCCTGTAAGATGCAATTAATGATTCTTCGATATAATATTTCGACAAAAAACGTTAATATATTAAATATTTTTATACATATGTCGATATGCTATTATATAATTATTTATATTACGGTCTCTTCGCATTGCAAATCAGACTCAGTGATATAAGGGCGCTAGTATGAAGCACGACAAAAAATTCTATCTTATACGTTCGATTGCCGCATCCATCGTGATTTTCTCATGCACGATCATTTTGCTTGTCTCGCTGATCAACGCCAGGGAAAGCAACCTGATGCACGAGCGCAATCTGAAGTCCCTTCAGACCGTATCCAATATGGCCGATTATGTCCGCTATTCAATTGAAACGCGCCTGATGATCCTGAAGGGTTATGAAGTTTATGTGATGACGGACCCGGGCGTCACGGAGGATTTTACGCTGGAGTACCTGAAAAATCTGGTCAACGGCGATCCACTGATCCGGAATATCGGAATAATCAAGGATACGACGATCATCTTCAATTATCCAAAGGAAACCAACATCAAAGCCATCGGCGTCGATCTTGCCACAGTGCCCAACCAAAGGGACGCCATCCTTAAAGTCAAGGAATCCCTTGAACCTGTATTCCTTGGCCCTGTAGACCTGGTCCAAGGCGGCCGCGGATTCATCGCGCGAACGCCGATCGTCGTGGACGGCGTGTATTGGGGGCAGATAAGCATCGTGCTCAGAGCGGATGAGATCGAGAAAATGTTCCTCGATTATGCCACGGAACGAAACCTTAAGATCGCCATGTTCAATGGCTCGCCAGAAGAAAAGAACCTGATCATCGGCAATGCGGACATATTGAAGCAGCAGCCTATTTTCAACACCATATCGATCATGGAAACCGAGTATACCATCGCCGCAATAGAAAGCGTGCCCGCCTTCAGCGCGGGAAGCAGAGGCGTTTCGCTGTCTCTGGCGATCGCGGCGGCGCTTCTGATGGCCTGGCTGACTTATTACGTGCTGATGAAGAATGCCCAGATAAAATTCCAGGCGTCGATCGACAGCCTGACCAATGTTCATAATAGAAGCTATCTTGATTTTTTCATCAAAGGGCTGTTCGGAAGGGAAAAAGTCAATTTGAAAAGGATCGGGATCGTTGAGATGGATATCGACGATTTCAAATCCATTAATGACAATTATGGACATCAGGCCGGAGATGCAGCGCTCAAAATCATCGCCTCATCGCTGCAGGCGCTCTGCAGAAAGACCGAGACGATCTTCAGGATGGGCGGCGACGAATTTCTGATCATCTTCAATGACATCGGCAGCCAGGAATCCTTCGACATCATCATGGATCGTATCCTCAAAGGGCTGCCGCGTGTCCTGCATTATCGCGGCCACGACATACCGTTGTCCATGAGCTTCGGCAGCGCGCTGTTCCCCGAAGACGGCGAGCATTTTGAAGAGTTGTTCCGACATGCCGATCGGCAGATGTACGAAAACAAAAAGACAAAAAGCAGATAAACAGGCGCCGGCGCCGCTGCGCCGCGCTTATGCCCGATCAGTCCGCCGGACCGTCAGGCGCCAGGAATTCCCGGATCATCTCACCCGTCACTCCATGGACCGCAATGAGCCGGCTGTAAAACAGCCCGCTTTTTTTTATCGTCCTGCTGAAGTCGTTAAAATCGACATGCACGAGACCGAATCTGGCGGACTCGCCGTCAAGCCATTCGAAATTGTCCAGAAACGACCAGTGGTAATAGCGTTCGACCGGGATCTCTTCTCTACGCAGGGCGCATACCTGCAGAAGATGGTCGTAGATGAACCGGCTCCTGAATGCGTCGTCATTGTCGCAGGTCCCGTTTTCCGTGATCCAGACTGGCAGCCTGAATTTTTTATGGAACCGCCGGCAAAGCAGAGACAGCCCCTCCGGATAGATCTCCCAGCCAAGGTCGTTGCGGGGCGAATCCGGATGTACGCCATCGGTGAAGCCCTTTGCCCTGACGATGCTTCTGCTGTAGTAATTGACTGCCAGGAAATCGGCGAAAATATTCCCGTGATCTTTGCCGAAGGATCTTTCCCTGTCGTCTCCCGCATATCCGGCGATACGGCCTGCGCCGATCGGCCAGGTCAGCCGGCCGGTCGTCATGGCTTTCATGATGGCGCCCTGAAAGAGGTGGTCCATGAGCCTGGCGGCGATCCGGTCGTCAGGGCGCCTGGTCGCGCCTTCGAAAACCCGGATGTGAAATGCGGCGCCAGCCATGGTCCTGCCTTGAAATCCCAGCGTTTTCCTTGTTTCGTGGATGGCCGTGTACGCCGCCGCATGGCAATGGGCCAGGTTCCTGTATACTTTGAAAGCCAGTCGAAGATCCTTTTTGCCTGGCGGCCAGATACCGCGGAAATAGCCGTTTGTGACATAGACATTCGGCTCGTTGATGGTTATGTATTCGCTGGCCAGATCGCCTAGGGCGGTTATGACGCGACGCACATAGGCGCTGAAGATTTCAGGGGCCCGTACCGACTCAAAACCACCCATACGGCTGAACCACAGCGGACACGAAAAATGATGGAGCGTCACCAGCGGCCGTATGCCGCGGTCGACAAGCAGCTGGAGCTCCCGCCTGTAATGGGCGACGACCTCCTCATCGAATCGGCCCTGCTGCGGCTCGATGCGGCTCCATTCAATCCCCATGCGATAAATCTGGTGCTGCATTCCGCAAAGAAGCCCAATGTCTTCCTCGACGCGATCCCAATGCCCGGCCCCCCGAAGGCAGTCGCTTCCATCGGCTATCCGACCGGACAGCGACCACTCCGCCCAATCGTTCCCCGCATCGCAGCCGTCGATCTGGGTCGCGGAAGTGGCGCTTCCCAAAAGAAGATCATCGGGCAGACTGAATGGCTTCATGCGCATACACCCCTTCCTGCGCTTATCGGTTCCCCGGTTCGGGCCAGCATCCGCCGAGCAGGTCGCGGACCACCTCCGAGGCAATTATCAGGCCCGCCACGGACGGCATGAATGAAATGCTTCCGGGGACGGATCGCCGCGGCGATCCGGTGCGTTCCGGTCCGCCTGCGCATGCTCCTCCGGCGCTTAAGTCTGAATCAGGCGGATCCAAAGGCTTAAGCGGGTCTTCCCTGGAGTAGACGACCTTCAGCGACCTGACGCCTCTGTTTTTCAATTCCTTGCGCATGACCTTCGCCAGCGGGCACATCGACGTCTTGTAGATATCGGCGACCTCGAGCCTGGTTGGTTCGAGCTTGTTTCCCGTGCCCATTGAACTGATCACCGGTATGCCGGCTGCACCAGCCTGCACGACAATGTCGATTTTTGCTGTCACTGTGTCGATGGCATCCACAATATAATCATAATCCTGCCGTATCAGTTCGCCGGCCGATCCGGGCATATAAAACCGCTGATAGGTTTCGACCTCCGCTTTGGGATTGATCGATAGCACCCTTTCCTTCATGACTTCCACTTTTGGCCGGCCGATCGTTTCGTGGGTGGCATGGATCTGCCTGTTGATATTCGTCACGCAGACGAGATCGTCATCTATCAGGACGAACCTGCCGACGCCTGCTCTGGCCAGCCCTTCGACGACAAAAGTCCCGACGCCGCCAATGCCGAATATCGCGACTCTTGCTTTTTTCAGCTTGTCGAGACCGCCTTTGCCGATCAGCAGCTCTGTTCTTGAAAATTCATGCAACATATTACCCGCACCTCAATATTTTTTTGATCTTTGATATTATTATACCCCTTAAGGCGATTATATAAATGATTTATTTGCGTCCCCGCATCGCGGAGATTTCTGCGGTATTCCCAAAGTAATCAAAATATTTGCCGGAACTTCAAAATAACACTTTGAACACGTCGGTTTTTCTGTTAGAATAAAATGCATAAATATGCATTTAGATTTATATTATTAAATCAACCGGGAGGACCATATGCCTAAAAGAACCGATATCCACAAAATACTGATCATAGGCTCCGGACCGATCGTCATCGGCCAGGCCTGCGAATTCGACTATTCAGGTACCCAAGCGTGTAAAGCACTTAGAAAACTGGGCTACAGCATCGTGCTCGTCAATTCGAATCCAGCGACGATCATGACGGACCCAGGCATCGCCGATGTCACATACATCGAGCCGTTGAATGTCAGAAGCCTGACCGGCATCATCGAAAAGGAGCGGCCAGACGCAGTACTGCCGAATCTTGGCGGTCAATCAGCGCTGAATCTGTGCTCAGAACTCAGCAGCGCCGGGATTTTCGAAAAATTCGGCGTAAAGGTCATCGGCGTCCAGATCGACGCCATAGAACGCGGAGAAGACCGGATCGCGTTCAAGGAGGCTATGGCGAAGCTCGGAATAGAAATGCCGAAAAGCAAACCGGCCTATTCCGTAGAGGAAGCCGAAGCCATCGCAGCGGAGCTGGGTTATCCGGTCGTCATCAGACCGGCGTATACGATGGGGGGCACCGGAGGCGGGCTCGTCCATGACCTTGAGGAATTGCGGATCATCGCCCATCGCGGCATCGCCGCCAGCATGGTGGGCCAGATCCTTGTCGAAGAATCCGTGCTTGGCTGGGAAGAGCTGGAGCTCGAAGTCGTACGCGATTCCAGGAATCAAATGATCACCGTCTGTTTCATCGAAAATATCGACGCCATCGGCGTCCATACCGGCGACTCCTTCTGCGCGGCGCCGATGCTGACGATCAGCCCTGCACTACAAAAAAAGCTTCAGGAATATTCTTATAAAGTCGTTGAAGCCATCGAAGTCATCGGCGGGACCAACGTCCAGTTCGCCCATGATCCCAAGACCGGCCGTGTCGTGATCATCGAGATCAATCCGCGCACCTCGCGGTCTTCGGCCCTTGCCTCCAAAGCCACAGGCTTCCCCATCGCTCTGGTGTCAGCCATGCTGGCCGCCGGTCTCACCCTCGACGAGATCCCCTATTGGCGAGACGGGACCCTCGATAAATACACGCCCTCCGGCGACTACACCGTCATAAAATTCGCCCGCTGGGCATTTGAAAAATTCCCGGGCTCCATCGACAAGCTCGGCACCCAAATGCGCGCTGTCGGAGAAGTCATGAGCATCGGCAAGAATTATAAGGAGGCTCTCCAAAAGGCCATAAGGTCCCTTGAAATCGGCCGGTATGGCCTCGGCTTTGCCAGGGATTTCCATGACCGGCCGCTGAACGAGCTGATGGAAATGCTTTCGGAACCGACCAGCGAGCGCCAGTTCATCATGTACGAAGCACTGCGGAAAGGCGCGGATGTAGAAGACCTGTATCGCATCACGTATATCAAGCCCTGGTTCATTTACCAGATGAAGGAACTCGTCGAGCTCGAAGAGCGGATACTCGCCTGCAGGACCGGGGGCATCCCGGACGATCTGCTGGCCGACGCAAAAAAGAACGGATTCGCCGACAAATACCTGGCGATGCTTCTGGATATGCCTGAAAGCGCGATCCGCGCCCGGAGAACGGGTCTCGGCGTCGTCGAAGGCTGGGAAGCGGTTCCTGTAAGTGGTGTCGAAAATGCGTCCTATTATTTTTCGACATATAATGCTCCGGATAAGACCACGGTCAGCAACCGCAAAAAAGTGATGATCCTTGGCGGCGGCCCGAATCGTATCGGTCAGGGCATCGAGTTCGACTACTGCTGCGTCCATACCGCCTTCAAGCTCCGCGATCTCGGTTATGAAACCGTCATCGTCAATTGCAACCCCGAAACCGTATCGACAGACTACGATACTTCGGACAAGCTTTATTTCGAGCCGCTGACCGTTGAAGACGTCCTTAGCATTTATCAGAAAGAAGATCCCGTCGGCGTGATCGTCCAGTTTGGCGGACAGACGCCTCTCAACATCGCCGCCGAGCTCGAAAAAAACGGTGTCCGGATCCTGGGTACAACGCCGGATACCATCGATCTGGCGGAAGACAGGGATCGTTTCAGCAAAATTATGGATGATCTGGGCATTCCCATGCCGGATTCCGGCATGGCGCTGGATTTTGCCGACGCCGCGTCCATCGCCGCCAGGATCGGCTATCCGCTGATCGTTCGGCCGTCGTATGTGCTTGGCGGTCGCGGCATGGAAATCGTGCGTGACGAAGAGGCGCTGAAGCAATACATGCTCGCAGCCACGGAAGTGACTCCGGATCGTCCGATACTCATCGACCGGTTCCTCGACCATGCCATCGAGGCGGAGGCTGACGCCATATCCGACGGCCGTGACGCCTTCGTTCCGACAGTCATGGAGCACATCGAATTCGCCGGCGTGCATTCCGGCGATTCGGCCTGCGTGATCCCGCCCGTCAGCATTCCCGCAAATCATATCGAAACCATCCGGGATTATACGGCAAAAATCGCAAAAGCCCTGGATGTGATCGGGCTGATGAATATCCAGTATGCCATCGCGGACGAAAAAGTCTATGTTCTTGAAGCCAATCCGAGAGCATCCCGGACCGTGCCATTGGTGTCGAAGGTCTGCAATATACCGATGGCCAGCATCGCCACGGAACTGATCATGGCAGCGTCGGAAGGCGGCAAATCCGTTGTGCCGCAGCTGAAAACCAGAACAATACCCCATTACGGCGTCAAGGAAGCTGTCTTCCCGTTCAACATGTTCCAGGAGGTCGATCCGCTTCTCGGACCCGAGATGCGTTCAACCGGAGAAGTGCTTGGTATCGCTGACTCCTTTGGCCTGGCTTTCTTCAAGGCCCAGGAAGCCACCCAGCTGCCGCTGCCGGTTTCCGGGACAGTGCTCATCAGCGTCAATGACGATGACAAACCGTCCATGCTCGATATAGCCGAGAAGTTCGCAAAAGCCGGCTTTCGCATCGCCGCGACCGCCGGCACCCACAAATACCTTACCGAACACGGCATCCAGTCTTCGGAGATCCGCAAGCTTTCCGAAGGACATCCGAACATCATCGACGCATTGAGCAGCAGGGAGATCGCTATGGTCATCAATACAGCCTACGGCAAACGGAGCCGTTACGACGACTCTTATATCCGCAAGTCAGCCATAAAGTACAAGATTCCGTATGTCACGACGATCAAGGCCGCTCAGGCCAGCATCGCCGGCATTACAGCCGGGATCGGCGCCACAGCGGAAAGCAGCGCTCTCAAATCCCTTCAGGAATACCACCGCGATATCATCTAAACCACTGACAAACACAAGGCCGTCCCGGCAGGGACGGCCTTGTTATTCATCTGATGCGATCGCGTCGTCGCATAGCAACCTGCGTGGACTTCCTTAATCCGCGGACTGGCACTGATCGCTGTATGCCATCGTATATGGGAAAAACTGCACATCTTCGACCAGCAGGTGGCCTACGACCACATCGTCCAGCAGAAAGGCGAAAAACGAAGAAGCCTTTGCTGTCGATTCCAGGTATTTGCCTTTCAGCTCCGTGGCTTTTGCCAGAAGCTCCTTATGGATCGATGCATGACGCGCCGCGTCCGGGTAACTGATCAGTTCAAGGACTTTTTCCTCATGGCAGAAATGCGCGGCGATATGGTCAAGAAGCGCGTCCAGGCTTACTGCGGTCCTTTTGGACTGCAGATCGGTCATCGATAAGTCCATCAGATCATTCGCCAGCTCGATCAGCCGCCGATGCTGTTCGTCCACAGACCGTATGCCGCACGCCCATTCAGGTTTCCAATTCAGCCGCACTGTCGCCAGCGGGATCCCGTCGGCATCCCCGCAAAGCATGACACGGTTCCGCCCCTGCTGCTTGGCGCGGTACAGTGCTTGGTCGACGCGCCTGAACCATAGGGCGTAGGGCTCCTCTTTATGCCTTTCGCCGACGCCAAAGCTGGCTGTCACATGGCCAACGCCCGGAAAATCGATGTTTCCGATGGCTTTTCGCAGCTTTTCCGCTATTCTGGCCCCGCCCGCAGCATAAGTGTCCGGCGCCAGTATCGCAAATTCTTCGCCGCCCCATCGAGCCAGCGTGTCGCATCTCCTGATGCTTTTGGCGCCGATGTCCGCAATGCCCATCAGGACCTTGTCGCCGGCATCGTGGCCCCAGGTGTCGTTGACATTCTTGAAGTTGTCCAAATCGAACATGATCAGCGTCAGCGGGGCTCCATAGCGGTCCGACCGCTGCATCTCCTCCATGATCCTCGAGTCGAGGAAGTATCTGTTATGAAGGTTCGTCAGCTCATCCTTGATGACGATGGATTTCAGGATCTTATTTTTCTCAAGCAGCTCATTGGCAAGCTGGACAAGTTTGTTTTCGGACTTTTCAAGTTTTCTGATCGTTTTGTTCTTGTTTCGGATCTCCTTATTCAGGTCGCACTCAAGACGCTTTTTTTCGCTGATGTCTCGCGAAACGCCAAGGACATCAATATGGCCAGTCTGCTCATCGCACAATAAACATGTTGAAATTTCAACATCTACTATCGATCCGTCCTTGCGGTACTGCCGGTACTCGCTGATGTCATACAGGACGTCGTCGCTTTTATCGCCAGCGAGATATCGCCTGAGTCTTGTGCGGGCGCCCTTTTCGACTTTTTTCAGCGATTCCGGCGTCAGCGAGTCTTCCAGGCTTTCAGTCATGGCTTCTTCGACAGTCAGGCCCCTGAGCCGGTAGATCGACGGGCTGATGTACCGATACTGCCTGTTCTCATAATCGTAGAGCCATATGCATTCCACCGTGTTTTCGGCAAGCAGCCTGTATTTTTCGTCTATATCCAAATTTTTTTGATCCGCCTTGTCGTGATCATGTTTTTCCGAAGTCATATACCGCTCCCCTTCGCCTTGTATTTGATCGCCGGACCTTCTGGCCATAAACCTTCAAATAATTGTACAATGCCCGGGATAAAATGAAAATGTGTTTCAGCGAAAAAAAATAAGGTGAAATGTGATTTATTTGGCATATTCATTGCATTTTATCTTTTTAGAGAAATTTATTCGATCGGCGGAAACGGCTGAAATCCTTCATTATCAGCCAGATACGGGAACCAGCGCCAAGTCGGGCGGGATAAATATGGAAATAAAATTCTCACAATCACCATGCGGGTGAAATTCGCTAGCGCCTGCTGGAATACTAATGACAGACTGGAAGGAATAAGAATAAATGATGATCAGAAATGCCGTTGAGGCTGATTATAATAATGTCATCGCCATCGTCAACGACTGGTGCGGCGGAAACCGTGCGTCCGAAGTGCTTCCCCGCCTGCTTTTCAAACATTTCAGCGACACATGCTTCATACTGGAAGAAAACGGAAAGATGGTCGGCTATTTGGCTGGATACATATCGCAGACCCATCCGGAGCAGGCCTGCATCCACTTTTTTGGGATCGATCCGTCGTGCCGCGGAAAAAGCTACGGACGACTTGCCTATCGCTATTTTTTCCATACGGTCAAGCAGCAGGGCTGCAGTTCAGTGCAATGTGTCGTTCCGGTAGAGAACAAGCAGTCCATAATGTTCCATCAGGCGCTGGGCTTCGAGACACGCGAAGGCGATACGATCATTGACGGGATACACTGCCATCGGAATTATGACGGCGCTGGCTGCGACATGGCGGTTTTCATAAAAAGGATCTAGGCTGGCCTGATCAATGCAAAAAGCCCTGCGGATCGGCATTGACGCCGGTCGCAGGGCTTTCCCACAGTTCTGCTTTCTATACTAGAATTTGACGGCATTTTTCACCAGTGTAAAAATCCTGTCCACCAAGGAATCATGGGGACATTCTACATTCAAATACTGCATGATCCTGCTTCCCATCCTGCTCACCTCCCGTGTTGCCAAGCGCCATTGCAGATGCGCTATATTTGTCAGATAATTATCAATATATTATCTGAAAATTTGAATTTTTCTACTTAAAAATCCTTTGTTTTCAATGTTATTATAACATCCTGACCATATATAAATCAAGTACATTCGGGTCGTTTACCAAATAAACGTTATATTATTAACGATAAAGATTCGCATTATTCCTCTTTTCATCGTTGGCTGCCAACCAGAAACCGGGCACTTCCGGCCGGCGTCGGGCAAAGCCAGGCAAAAAAACGAACCGGCAGGCGCTGGGAGCCTGCCGGTTCGCAAAGGAGTGTCAGATATATAATATGGGGGGGATGATTCGATTATTGATTTGTCCTCTTTAGCGGCTATCGCGCCGGTTTAGGCGAAATGTTCCTTCTTGTAGACGACAGCCATGGATTCGTCCAGAACTTCCAGAGCTTTCTTCACATGTTCTTCAGTGATGTTGAGCGGTGGCTCGATCCTGATCGTCTTTGCGTTGATGAGCGATCCGGACAGCAGCACGCCTCTGTTGAAAGCTTCGTAAACGACTTCGTATCCCATATCGCCGTCGCAGAATTCCATTGCGATCATCAGGCCTCTTCCTCTGTAGGTGGTCAGCAGTTTGGGATATTTTTTCTGGAGCTTTTCAAGCCCTTCCATGAACATGGCTCCCGATTTCTGGGCTTTGCCGCAGAGATCCTCGGACAGGATGACATTGAAGGCCGCGATGCCGGCGGAAGTCGCCAGCGGATTTCCTCCAGTCGTCGTGCTGTGGAGGAGCGGATCCGGGAACATCCCCCTGAACGCCCTTTCGGTGCAGACGCAGGCGCTGAGCGGCACGACGCTGCCTGAAATGGACTTTCCAAGGCAGAGGATGTCGGGAGCGACGTTGGAATAATCTGTAGCAAACAGATATCCGGTACGTCCCATACCAGCCTGGACCTCGTCGGCGATCATCATGATATCGTATTTATCGCAGATCTCCCTGATTCCCGGAATGAAATCATCCGGCGGGATATTGACGCCACCTTCGCCCTGGATCGGTTCATATACGATGGCCGCAGGCAGCTCGCCAATAAAGTCCAGCGTATCGATCATCTTCTTCAGGTATTCAAGATCGCCGAAAGGAGCAAATCTGGCGCCCTGAAGCAGCGGGAGGAACGGGCCCCTGAAATGCGCCTTGGAAGTCAGCGAAAGCGCGCCGTGGGTCTTGCCGTGGAAGTCGCCCTTGAATGCCACATAGAAGTGCCTTCCGGTAGCCAGCGTCGCCATTTTCAGTCCGCATTCAACCGCTTCCGTTCCGGAGCTGGTGAAGAAGGTATATTTCAGATCTCCCGGCGTAACGTCTGCAAGGATCCTGGCGAGCAGGCTTCTGTTGGCGTCGATCAGCTCGGCGCTGGAAAGCGGCTGTTTTGCCAGCTGATTGCTTACGGTTTCAACGACTTTGGGATGTCTGTGGCCGCAGTTGAATGCGCCGAAACCACCCAGACAGTCGATATATTCTTTGCCATGCAGGTCGACGAATGTATCGCCGTTTGCCATCCATTCCATGGCCATGTCGTCTTCTCCTGCGGATTTTCTATATTCCAGGAAACCCGGATTGATGTGGTTATCGAAATTGTAACGGGTCTCGCTGATGAATTTTTCCTTTTCTGCGTCGGTCATCGACTTCGCAGCGATGGTGCTCATTGCATATTCTGTATACTTTAATACCTCGTCAAAGCTCTTTCTCATTTTAACCTCCATAGATAATCATTAAGTACTTTTAAGATTGATAATGGCGATCTAATGTTGTCTACTTCTCCTTTCGTTAAGTTTTGCGATTTCGTCATCCATCAAATATTTCATGCACCGGACAGCGGTCCAGAGACAGCGCCGTCCGGCGCAAAAACTACCGTTCAGTTGGCTTTGGCGGCGGCCTCGGCCGCTTCCTTCACCGCTTCATTCAGGATCTCAAACGCCTTGTCGCAGTGTTCTTCCTTCAGCGTCAGCGGCGGCACCATCCTGACGATGTTCGTGCCGATCGCGGTTACGAGAAGATTTTTATCAAGGCAATTGTGCTTGATGTCCGCGGCGCCCGGGAAATCGAACTCGACGCCAACAAGAAGCCCTTTGCCTCTGATTTCTTTGACGTGGGGCAGTTTTGACAGCTTGTCCATGAAATAATCGCCCATCTTCGATGCATTGTCGGCGAGTTTCCGATCCAGCAGTTCATTGATCTGAGCATAGGCGGCAGCGCAGCACACCGGGCTTCCACCGTAGGTCGTTCCATGGGAACCCGGATTGAATGCCTGCGCAACTTCATTGGTGGCGCAGATCGCACCGATCGGCATTCCGCCGCCCATTCCTTTGGCCATGGACATAATGTCCGGTTTGATCCCATAATGCATGAAGCCCATGACTTTTCCGGTCCTGCACCAGCCGGTCTGGATCTCGTCGACCAGCAGCAGCAGTCCTTTTTCATCACATAATTTGCGGATCCCCTGCATGAATTCGATGGTCGCAGGCCTGACGCCGCCTTCTCCCTGGACGGGTTCAAGCATGATCGCGATCGTGTTGTCAGTCACAGCCGCTTTGAAGGCTTCGAGGTTATTGAATTCGGCGTAACTGAATCCCGGAAGGACCGGCTTGAATCCCATCTGGCAGGCATTGTCCGGCTGCCCTGTCGCAGACATCGCTCCGTAGGTCCGACCGTGGAAACTGCTCTTTGCGGTTATGATCTCATATTTTTCCGGGCCATATTTGTCCGTTCCGTATTTTCTTGCCAGTTTGATCATCGCTTCGTTGGCTTCTGTACCGGAATTCTGATAGAATATCTTGTCCATGCCAAGCGTTTCGCAGATCAGCTTGGCCAGTACGGCCTGCGGGATCGTATATGGATAATTGAAGGTATGCATGATGTCGCCGACCTGGTCCCTGACGGCAGCGACGACTTTGTCGTTGCAGCTTCCCGCGTTGTTGACCGCTATGCCGCCATAGAAATCCAGATAGGCATTTCCCTGGTCATCATACAGATACATGTCCTTGGCCTTGACAGCCGTGAACGGAAAGCGCTGATACGTTTCGATCATATACTGCTGCGTCATTTCCATGATCTCTTTAGAGCTGTAGTTTACGTCTTTTAACTGCATTTTTTTACCTCCCAAAATTGCTTCTATAAACACCCGCTTCAGGCGGGAATCCGTACATATCTTATTTGTCTTGATTGTCTGCCTAGTCTGCCGCATGCGTCCGGCAAAGATACACAGGTCGAGGTCATCCGGAATACTGGTCATTATCCGGATATCAACGGAGGCTTCGATTGGAACCATCGACCTGTCCGTATCTTTTGTTTCCTGCCGCTTATACCGTCGGAGGCTCAAGCCTTCCGGCCGGCCGCCACCCATCAGGCACGCGGCGCGGAAACTCCGGTCACTATGAAGCTATCGGAGCAGGCGGCGGAGCCTGCTACGCGGTTTTATCCCAGAGAGCGGAATCGGATCCGTCATACGCCGCTGAAATAATTTCGCTCAATAATTCCGCAAGCCGGATTTTGCACATGAACACATAAAAAAAATACAGTTGCGCAAAATCCTTTTTGGTCGCCCTTTTTGCTCAACTGTATTCTAAACCTTATATCGATTATAATGTCAATAAAAAATTTAAACAATTTTTTGACAATTTAGAATTCTAACGTTTCTTGCGCCTGACCGGAACCTGCACCTTGATGAACGCATTCCTTTCATAATGAGTAAACGTTGGAAATTCAATCAATACCTCCGTAAACATATCCCCGTCGATCACATAGTCATGTTCCTGCACATAATCCATCAGCTTGACGATCGAGGCTTCTTCTTCGCTGAAGCTTCCGCAGTAGACGCAAAGGAAAACTCCCTCCGGGATCGATTCGATCCCTTCGGTGGACTGAAAATCCTCATCGACGAACAAGAAAACCTCCGTGGCCCAGAGCTCGTGCCGGACAGCGAATTCCCTGCGGATCACGCTGCCGACATTGCAGAAATAGCTGATCGGCAAATTATGCAGGACGAAGTTCTTCTTCAGGGACCGCAGTATATGCTCGTAAGTATCCATACCATAGCTGTAGGCGTTGATTTTCGTATCGAAGCAGAAGATTCGCCTTTCCTTCATATATTCCATGATGACATTGTCGTCCTCCGGCGCCGCTTCGTAGCGTTTGTAGCTCTCGATCGCCCTTTCGACAGCCTTCTTCGCATAATGCATTTCCTCGATCTGCTTTTCTATATTATGCTTCTGTCTTTCGAGCACCGCACGCATCTTATTAATGTCATTCTCATCGAACCGCTGCTTGATTTCCGCCAGGTTCATGCCGAGCGCCTTCATATACTGGATCATGTCCAGTTGGGCGCACTGTTTGATATTATAATACCGGTATCCCGTTTCATCGTTTGTCTCGCACGGCTCCACAAGCCCCATACGGTCGTAAAGCCTGAGAGTCTGCTCGGATATGCCGTTGATTTTTGCCATTTTTCCGATGGTCAATTTATCCATGCCGCTCATCCTTTCATTTTTGGTTTGTTGTATTAAATTATACCACATAACATTATATTTAGTATAAAGTTTTTTTTAGTTTTTTGAATATTTTGAATGATTTTATATTGTAATTTTCAAAAATGGGTCTAGAATAAGTTCCAGCGGATAAAAGTTGATATCCGAATAATTAATAACAGGAGGGTTACATTATGGACGTAGGATTTTGGGCTATCGTGCCGCCATTATTGACCATTGTCCTTGCAATCATCACTAAAGAAGTGCTCTTGTCACTCTTTATCGGTGTTTACACGGGCTGTTTGATCATCATGTCCTGGCAGCCGCTGCCCGCACTGGAGAAGATGATGGAGATCATCGTCGCCAAACTGACCGATCCCTGGAACATGCAAGTACTTACTTATCGTTATTCTTCTTGGAGGCATGATCGGCCTTCTGACCAGATCCGGCGGATCGACGGCTTTCGGCAATCTTCTCGGACGCAGGATCCATACAAAGAAAGGCGCCCAGGGCATGACCTGGCTGCTCGGCATCCTGATATTCTTCGATGATTATTTCAATGCTCTGACCAATGGCGCGATCATGCGTCCCATCTCCGACAAATTCCACGTTTCCCGCGAAAAGCTTTCCTATATTATCGACTCAACGGCAGTCGGGATATGCCTCGTCGTGCCGCTGTCGAGCTGGGTGGCTTTCATAACGTCCCTGATCGCGGACAGCTTCACCGCTGTCGGCATCGAACAGGATCCGTTCAAGGGATTCCTGTATTGCATCCCTTATAATTTTTATGCATGGCTCTCGATCATCATGGTTCTTGTCGTCGTGTATTTCGCTCTCGATTACGGCCCAATGGCCAAAGCTGAAAAGAGGACCGCGCTCACAGGAAAACTCTGCGACCAGACCTTCAGCGGCGGCGGAGCCGACGAAGACGATTTCTCGTCCATCGAGCAGGCCAGCGGCAAGGCGATCGACCTTCTCGCCCCAGTCCTCCTGCTGATCACCGGAGCCATCGGATTCATGCTTTACACCGGCGGCTTTTTCGAAAGCTTCAGCGTCATGGACGCGGTCAACAATATGGATGGCATGCGCGCGCTGGTTTATGCGGTATTCATCACCGTCATATTCTCCATCGTGTTCTATGCCCTCAGGAAGCTTTCCTCAATCAAGGATTCCATCAACGCCTTCGTTATAGGAACTAAATCGATGCTTTTCGTCGTTATCCTTCTTGCTTTTGCCTGGAGTATCGGCGGTGTAGGCGACGAACTCGATACCGCCGGTTATGTTGCAGGCCTGTTCGTAGGCAATGTTCCGTCGTTCATCGTCCCGCTGATCATTTTCGTCTTCTCCTGCCTGATGACTTTCTCCACAGGCGCGACCTGGGGAACCTACGCGATCATGATCCCGGTGGCGATCCCGCTTGCGGCTACCATGGACATCAACGTCTATGCCAGCATTGCTGCCGTTATCGGTGGAGGCGGATTCGGCAATCACTGTTCGCCGCTGGCGGATACCGCCATTTTATCCTCGGCGGGCGCCAATATCAGGCATATAGACCATATCAACACGCAGATCCCTTATTCGGTGACCTGCGCCGTCGTTGCCTGCATAGGCTTCCTGCTGACAGGATTTATAGACAATCCGCTGCTTCCAATGGCCATCGTCCTTGGCGTGTTCGTGGCTGTCGTCTTCGTCCTTCACAGGATATTCGGCTCGGCACACTATAAGATCGAAGGTGTCGACGAAGCGGCCATCGATGCAAAAGACCCGCAGCTGGCCAGCGAATAAATAAATTCGATAGAATGCCGGCTCTTCCGACACGCCGTCTGCGCGAAAGAATCAGCCGGCAAACCGCCGGCACCGGCGCCATCTGAAGCAACCAAACAAACAAACAATAAAGACAGGATCGTTCAAAGCGATCCTGTCTCTTTTATAAGCACTTTTTTTATAAAGAGTTCCGCTATATCCGGATCGAACTGGCTGCCTTCGTTTCTTCTGATCTCCTCGATGGCTTCGTCCACGCTGATCGGATCTTTGTAAGGATTGTCGCCGGTCATGCTGTCAAAGCTGTCCGCTATGGTTATTATCCTTGCCAGGATCGGGATCGAATGCCACTTGATGCCCTTGGGATACCCTGTTCCATCCCATCGCTCATGGTGCGCCAGAATGGCTTCGCCAACTTCGATCAGCTCCTGCGCCGATGATACGATCCTGTATCCAATCGCTGAATGTTTTTTAATATATTGCCATTCTTCGTCGGTAAGTTTTTCCGACTTTTCAAGAATGCCTCCGTCGACCGAAATCTTTCCAATGTCGTGAAGCATCCCCCCTGCCGCCAGTTTCGCGATCACCGTATCGCTGAAGCCCATTTCGGAACCGATCCTGCGGCATAATTCGCTGACTCTCCTGGCGTGGCGCTCTTCCGCCGGATTGCGCCTATAAAGCGTTTTTTGTATCGTGCCGATCATATCGCTTCTGGCCGCCTCGCTTTCGGTCGTTTTAGCTTCATACATACGGTCTTCCGCATTCCGGATCGTCGTCGCCATGTCCTCCTGGATCGCCGTTTCAGTGTCGATGCCGAAAGAGATGCTGACCGCTATCGAATTCACCGTCTCGGCGGCGCACAGTTCCTTGATCCTGCCAGCTACCTCCCGGGCCTCGTCCATCGACGTTCTCGGCAGAAATATTATGAATTCGTCGCCGCCCCAGCGCGCCACCAGGTCTTCAGACCTGCATCCCCGCTGTATGGACATCGCCGCTTTTTTCAGATATTCATCTCCTCTGGCATGGCCGAAGGCGTCATTGATGAGCTTCAGCCTGTTTATATCGCCCATTATTATGGATACGGGCAGATTTCTCTCCGTATTGAGCCTCCTGATTTCCTCCTCGAAAAACCGCCTGTTGTAAAGTCCCGTCAGTGTGTCGTGATAGCTCAGGTATTCGATTTTCGAGACTTTATCCAGTTTTTCCGTCGCATCCCGGAAAACGGAGACGATGCCGCTGACAGTTCCGCCGCTGCTGAATATCGGTGCCGTCGTATTCTCGATCGGTATGCTGTTTCCGTTTCTGTGGGTCAGGATCAGGTCGCTGCCGAAGGGCGCCGGCTTTTCAGCCGACAGGATCAGCCTGAACACATCAGTGCATGCAGCGCCCTGATCATATTTTTCCCTGACCCGGAAGACATCCTCGAGTCTTTTGCCGATGGCTTCATCCTGGTTCCATCCGGTCAGCTCTTCCGCGATAAAATTCATCAGTTCCACCTTGCCCTCTGAATCTGTTGTTATGACCGCATCGCCTACAGATAGCAGTATCGCCTTCAATCTTTCGCGGCTGTCGATAAGGTTTTTTTCGACCTTTTTCAGATTCGAAACATCGATGCCGATGCCGGTGAAATACGGCTTGCCATCGATATCATGCTTGGTGGCGGTGAAATACATGTCGATCCTGCTGCCATCCTTGCGCTGCAGCCGCGCTTCCCCTTCTCCCGATCCTGCCAGCAGCGTATCCCGGGATATGCCGCTGATGGCGCCGAGGCTGTCCCTGTCGCCCTTGAACCAGTCGAGGAGCGATTTTCCCTTAAGCTCGTCGGCTGAAAAACCGGTGATCTGCTCATGCCTCCTGTTCCATCGGATCAGGCGCCGCTTCTCGTCATAAAGGTATAAAATGCCTGGAACGCTGTTGAATATGGCGTCTGTCAGCGATCTTTCCGCTTTCAGGTCCTGCTCCACTTTCCGGCGTTCCGTGATGTCCCTGCCGACGGCGTAGATCCTGTCGCCGTGGCGCTGAGTGGACCATTCGATATATTTGTACGACCCGTCTTTGCAGCGCAAACGGTAGGCAATATTCGTCAATCTGTACTCGCTGACGAGCCTGGCGAAATCCTTGTTGACCTGTTCCCTTTCATCGGGGTCCCCAAACCTGAAGATGCTTTCTTTTCTGAGTTCTTCCGGCGCGTAGCCCAAAATGGCGCGCCATGCCTTGTTCACTCTGATGAGCCGGCCGCTGAGATCCGCGATGCATAAAAGATCCGGCGTGATCTTGAAAAAAAGGTCAAGCTCCGTCAATTGGCTCATCGACGCCGTGATATCGGATATATACGTCACAAAACAGAATTTTTCGGGAGAAAACACCAGCACATGATACCAGGACTTCTGAAATTCGGAATACTGGTCAAATTCACGCGACCCGCCATCGATGGCTATGGAACCGTAAAAACCGATCCAGTCGAAGGGATCCACAATCAGACCGGGCATGACCTCCGTCGCTTTCCTGCCCAGCAGCTCCGCGGCCGGAATGCCGAACAGCCTTTCAAATGCCGGATTGACGTCCAAAAAAATATAATCACAGGGAACGCCCCGTTCATCGCAGACGATCCTGTGATTTGCATACGCAGTCGGCATCTTATGGACGATTGATTCGTAAAACCGATCCTGCATGACGACTGTAACCCCCCGCCATTGCCGCGGAATGCCGCGCGTATCGTTAAATCCTCTATAATTGCATTATATCACCATTTTCATCCGCCAGCATCGAAATAAATATATCGGCCAGAGATGGGTCGAACTGCCGGCCTGCGTTGAGCCTGATCTCTTCGACGGCTTCGCTGAAGCTCATGGCGCTTCTGTAGGGCCGGTCCTGGGTCATGGCGTCGAAGGCGTCGACCATGGCGATGATGCGCGACAGAAGAGGTATCCGCTCGCCGTCGAGGCCTTCCGGGTAACCGCTGCCGTCCCATCGTTCATGGTGATAAAGAATATATTCCGCAATGCGGGAAAGTTCCGGCGATGCCTGCGCGATCCTGTACCCTACTTCCGGATGCTTGCGGATCTCGGCGAACTCCTCTTCCGTCAGCCTTCCGGGTTTTGTCAGGATCTGATCGGCGATGCCGATCTTCCCGATGTCGTGCAGCGACGCCAAAAGATCGAGTTCGTTGAGCTGAACGTCGGAAAGGCCGATGAGCCGGCCGAATTTTCTTGCCATCTTGACGAGCCTTTCGGCATGTTCTTCCGTTTCATGATTCTTCTCGGACAGGGTCGTCCTGATAGAAGACATCAGGGAGCTGTGCATGCTCTTGTGCTCGAGAAGCTTGCGCTTGAACATGTGATCTTCCGCTTCCATGAAAACAGCGTCCAGGGATTCGCCAGCCTCCATCTTAGTGGCCCATCCCAGGGCGATGCTTGGCGGCAGGTTGTCCGGCAGCACCGGATCCCAGTTGTCATGATTCTCGCACTCCCTGTAGATGTCGCGGCAGATCGATTCGACTGTTTCATGGGCCGTTCCAGGCATCAGGACGGTGAATTCATCGCCTCCGGTACGCGCTATTATGTCTTCATTCCTGCAGCATTTTTTAAAAATGTTCGTGATCTCGATCAATAACCTGTCTCCGGCTGCATAGCCGAAAATATCGTTTGTGAGCTTCAGTCCGTTGATATCGCCCATGATCACTGACAGTGGCAATTTGCCGGGCATATTGAGCTTCCTTGTGACGTCGTCGAAATAGGTCCGGTTATAAAGCCCCGTCAGACCGTCATGGCTGCTGAGATGGACGATCTGGTCCTCCCAGGCCTTCCGGGCGGAGTCGTCGAAAATAACGCCTTCAAGAGCGATGACCCTGCCCTGGTCATCGAATATGCCTCTGCCCCTCTCCCAAACCCATTTGATTTCGCCGGTTGCCGTCCTGACCTCGTATTCATCCTGGAAAACGTCGTTGCCGCGATATGCCTCGCTGTTTCCGATCTTTTCGAGCCACTCCGCCCAGAGATGATCCCTGTACTTGGGAAGGATGACATCTTCGTAAGCCAATACGGCATTGCCCACCAGATCTTCAGGCTCGTATCCCAGCAGTTCACGAACGCCGTCTGATACGAATTCCATGGTCCATTTTCTGTCAAGCTTGCATCTGTATGCCACACCGGGTAGATTGCTGAGCAGGATCGATTTGCTTCGCTCGCTTTCGCGCAGCGCCTCGTCCATTCTCCTCCGTTCGGTGACGTCCCGGACGATCATGACGACGCCTGTCGTGACGCCGCTGTCGTCCCTGATCGGCGCCGCACTGTCCGCTATGTTGCGCTCAGTGCCGTCCTTCGAAATCAGGATCGCATGATTTGAAAGTTCGCGGACACTGTCGGCGGCCAGCGCTTCATGGACCGGGTCAGGGACCTGCATCCCCGGCCTGTCGCCAGTGATCCGAAACACTTCAGCCAAAGGCCGTCCTGCGGCGTCCGCTTCCTGCCAGCCCGTCATCGTCTCGGCGGCTCTGTTCATGCTGATTATTCTTTCCTCCACATCGGTGGTTATCACGCCGTCCGCGATGGATTCAAGCGTGATCCGCCTCGATTCGCCGGCGTCGTATATTTTTTTGTGCATCGATGCCAGACGGCCGGTGACAAATATTGCCACGGCGATGGCTGTGGCGGTACCGAACAACGCCGAGATCACGAGAAGGATGAATGTCTTATTCGAAGCTTTGTCGATTTCCTGGTAAAACTGCTCGATCTCCTGCGTTTCGCTGTTTAAAAGCCTTGTGAGATTGCCCGATATGATGTCCACATTGGTCTTATCAACAATCTTGATCCGATCGGCTGCCTGCTGGCTGATCGGACCCTGGCGCCTGAGCTCCAGCGTCTGGCTCCGGACCAGCGCCCAATCTTCATAAGCCTTGGCCACTGCTTTGTAAAGCTCGGGATTTTCTGTTACCTCCAGGGCATTATGCAGATGTTTCCGGACCGCTTCGTCATTTCTTTTCATCATCGCCTCGGAATAGACGAGCCCTATGTCTGAGTCCGATTCGACCATGTCTTCCATCGTCTGCCGCAGCGTTATGATATCGGAATTGGCTTGCTGCATCTCGGTCAATTCGACGATCGTTTCATCGTTGAACCGCTCCAGCATCTCCCGCTGCGCGTTCATCGCCGCAGCGCCAAAAGACGCGATGAGAAATATCAGCGCGATCAGGAGTCCAAAACCTGTATTCAGATAAATTTTCGAATTCCTGTCCATCGGTGGTTCCTTATAATGCAAATATTCACTATATAGAATATATTATAATCAAATATCGGCCGATTAAGGTCATTTATTTATAGCGCGACTTTCTTTTTTTGTTAAATCGTCTTTTTTGCAGCTTCATCAACTGTCAAATCGTCCATATATAAAGGAAAGGGGCGGTTCCTGATGCCATTTCCTGCATCGGGAGCCAGCCCCTTCATTTTTCGGTTCTATAATAAATGTTGGGGTGTTCGCCAGCGGGCGAGTGCTCCAGCATTTGTTTTTTAAAATAAAAAATAGAGCATAGACAAAATCCCTAGTAAAATGTAGTTGCTAGACAAACATTCGAAAGG
>Ga0302242_1000111_pt1 | contig 99478 bp, 85 predicted proteins | sample AAG_UR_Lys_MG_FD_193510 | JGI IMG/M metagenome (GOLD analysis project Ga0302242, IMG submission 193510) | Enriched activated sludge microbial communities from anaerobic digester in WTTP, New Holstein, Wisconsin, United States - AAG_UR_Lys | ecosystem: Engineered > Bioreactor > Anaerobic >...
AGAGCTCGGGGCCATGTATATCGAGCTTATTAAACTATAGCGCCCGGACGGCTTTGTAACGGTACAATATTTGCCTTAATAAGACCCGGCCAATTCTTGGTAGCCCCGGCGGATTCCCTGATTGCAAATATGTTCATCGAAAGAGAAACGAGTGTTCGCTCTCCATCGAGAGAAAACTGTTTGACTTCGTGACTGAAAAGTGTATTCTCTATTTAAGATCGTCCTTATACCATGTTTTACCCTTAACATATATAAAATGCCAATTGGCCCGAATTTACCGAACTTAACACTGTCCGTTACGAAAAAACGGCCGCGACGGCGAAGTGTAAAATCTGCTGTTAATATCAAACCCTGGAATAAACCGATATGAAATCAGTTTCGACATGTGTAGCGCTGACGGGAACAATCCTGTTGTCAATCTGGACGAATGCCGTGGCCAAGCGGGTCGACCTGACGGCCGAGGCGATGTATGTTCGGGAGGGTTTTTCAAAGGAGTGGGTGCAATCCATTCCGGAGAAGGGAGCTCCCGGCTGGATCGAGATCGCTCCGGGCAAAGGCGGCAAACGCGCCATTGCCGTAAAAGAGCTTAAATTTGACGGCGTTACAACACGTCAATTTCTGTCATTAAAGCATTATCCCGACAAGACTTACACTTTCATTACAAGTTTTGAAATGGACAAGAGCGATATCGATGAGGGCCGGATCCCGGGACTAAGCCTTAAAAGTATAGGAATGAATTGGGAGATTTTCATTAACGGGCGCATGGTTCGCGAGGAGATGCACCTCGAGCCGGACGGTTCGATCCGCATTTCGCGTGGAATGAGGGACGTATTTTTTCCGATCGACCCAAAGACACTAAGAGAGGGGGAAAACATATTAGGCTTTAGGATAATTGGAAACCCGTCCTTTTCCGATACCGGTCTGTATCAGAGCACTCCTTATTTTATCGACGATTATGAAAAAACAGTTCAGTTCAACTCGGAATTATTATCGATATCTTTTATCTTTCTATACCTGTTTTTCGGTATCTACCATGTGTTTCTGTATCTGAACAGGAGAAGCGAACGATACAATCTGTTTTTTGGCCTTTTTACAATACTATTGTCCGTTTATCTTTTCATGCGCACACACACGGTATATTCATTTATTTTCGATACGAACATCGTATACAAACTGGAGCTAATAAGCCTTTTTACGCTCATTCCGCTTCTTGGAAGTTTTTTCGAGACGATTATCGAGCAATCATTGAGCATAGTCACCAAGGCATACGGCGCTCTTTGCGCTCTCCTTATTATACTCGTACCCTTTTCCCCGTTGCCGTTTTCCCATGATGTGCTCCGAATATGGCAGGCTACCGTGCTTGCGCCGCTTCTGTACTATTTTATAATTACAATCGGCAAAAGCTTTATCCTCGAGGTTCGTAAAACTCGGAATAAATCACAAGACGGTCCACTGCCGTATTCGGAATCGATCCGGAAGGCCCTTATCGGAACGGTGCCTGGGAATATATTGCTGGGAGTGATAGTGCTCTTTGCAACTACCATGTTCGATATCATCGACGCGGTTTTCCTCTCATTGGATCTGGTGCTGACACGTTATGGTTTCTTCTTTTTCGTAGTCGGCAACGCCCTGATCCTCGCCAATCGCTTCATTTTCCTGCACGGCAAGGTCGAAAAACTTAATACCGATCTCGAAAGAAAGCTGTACGAGCTCGACGCGGCCAACCGGACGATAGGCCTGTCCGAGGAGAAATACCGCCTGCTGGTTGAGGGCACCAAGGAGGGCATCTTTTCGCTCGCCGAGGACTGGTCATTCCTCACCGCCAACAGGGCGTTTATGAAACTGTTGGGAATCCAGGCCGCCGATCTGGGGTCCATAAAATTCCAGGATTTGATTTTTGAGGACCCCGAGGAAAAGAGCGTCATGATCCGCCTTGTCGAGAGGAGGCTGGATGAATTCATGGAAAACCGGGTTCCTTTGGAAATAAAGCTAAAGCTGAAATCCGCGTTTGCGGCCGAACCCATGGAATTCAATGTGAAGCTTGAGTTCATTACAATGGAAGGGAGGAACGAGGTGCTTGGCAGGGCGGCTACCGCTGCCGAGGATTCCCTTCTGCAGTATTTCATTTCCGAGCGTCAGAGTTTCGAGATAGGGAATTACCTTAGGACCGCCGACGATCTCAGCTACAGACTGGTCCGCAATGTCGCTCGGTACATGGACACCCCAAAGGTCAACCTGCTTCGAATAGGCCTGCGGGAGATGATCATAAACGCGATCGAACACGGAAATCTCGAAATAAGCTTCGAGGAAAAATCGATAGAGGTGATGAGCGACAACTACATGGAGTTTGTCGCGGCCAGGCAGCATGTCCCCAAATACCAGGGGAGGAAGGTCGGTATAGAATTATCGCTTACCCCGGAGAGGGTGGCCTATAAAATAACCGATATGGGCGAGGGGTTCGACCATTCCACAATGCTCGACAGAATTAGAAACAAGGTCAATTCGGAGATGCTGGCGCACGGACGCGGCATAACCATGGCCATGAACGTGTTCGACGAAATAACCTACAACAGGCGGGGAAACCAGGTGCTGCTCGTCAAGAGGTTCGCTTGACCTGTGGGGGGGGCGGCGTCCGGTGACAGCGGGTGTTTACGGCGCGGGCCTGCGGACGCGTTTTCTGGTAAACTCGAAAACCGCTCCGTTATACGGCGGTTCTCTGAGGCTGGATATGGCCGTAATATAAGCTACATTGTCGAGACGCCCGAAGGCAATTCCGTTCACATAGGGAAGCGAGGTTTTTATCACCTGGAGCAGGGTCCCGGTTTCCGAAAGCAGCAGTATCCGCGAAGCCCCCGAATGGCATATAAAGACGGTACCGCCGGAATCAACGGCAAGAGCGTCCGGACCGGCATCGCGACCCGTATCACTGGGGGGGGCTGTAACATCTGACAGGCGAACGAAGAGCCGCCTGCCGGACAGCCTTCCCGGGGCCTCCACGTCATAGCGCAGTACGATGTTCGCGTCCCTTTCACTCACGAGAAGGCTTCGGCCGTCACCTGTTAGGGCAATGCCGCCGGCCGATCTTATGGAGACGCCAGTTTTACGGGCGGCTCCCTTTCGATCGAGATAATATATCGATCCGCCCGTCCTTTTGGTTTTTTTTACCGGATCTTCCGTAATAAAATACAGGCCGCCTGCGGTGTCCGGAGCCATATCGATCGGCCTCTCCAGCGGCGCGCCGTCCCGATCGGCCGGGATTCTCGAAATAGCCTCACCAGATAAATTCAAATGAACCAGAGAGGCGGAATCGCGGCAGGCGACCAAAAGCGTGCCATTGAAGCGCGCCAGCGCCCTCGGGCCACATCCCGATTCCTTCCAGAATACAGTATTTCCGCGGCCGTCGCGGCAAACGATACGGTCGGCGCTATATTCGGCATAATATAGGGCTTTGTTCATCCAAACCGGTCCGTCTGGATAGCTGGAGTTGGTATTGACAATGGCCGTCTGGATGAACGGATTGTTGGCTGAATTCATGAAAAAATCGTATTGGATGGCAATGGCGCCAAGAATTGCCAATACGAACAATAGGGCGAGTATCGTTTTAAGGTTCATCGCGATCTCTTTATTCGATGTCCAGGGCTCCGGGCAAACACGGTCGCTTCGGGGGCATTTTTGCATTTTCAGAACAGCTCGTCAACAGCAAATAAAATCCTTGAACTTTCGCGAGTATTTGTATAGTATATGCCACGATAAGGGAGTGGACCCGGCGGCTCTCGCCCGGGGCGCGAAACAGGGAGGTCTCGACAATGAACATAGAGGTGCTTGTTCAGAACATCATCAATCTTTTTGTCGTTTCGATCATAATAGAGGCGGCGGTCATGGCGCTCTTCTCGATGTCATCGCTTCGGGATGTGGGCTCCAGAAGGCCCGTTGTCGCCACCAGGGACGGAATAATCATTATCGTGAGCTTCCTGCTGTGTTATAAGGTGGAAGTCCTCAGCGTATTCAGAAAAACGGGTATGGCGCTGCCGGTATTGATCGACGTGATTATAAGCGCCCTTGTGCTCGCGCGCATGACGAACTTCGTGAACAGCTTCATGTCGAGGATGAGAAGGGAGGATTGACGGTCCTTCCACCCCGTGCCGGCGGTTGCCCGCCGGCCGGATGCCTCAGGAGACCTTTCCGGCCTGTGGTTGTTCCGCCGCGACCTCCTGGTATTTCGCGAGGATCGCGTTTGTGATTAAATCGCGCGCGTCCTGGGTGATCGGAAAGAACAGGTCTATAAACTCCCCGTTTTTCCGCTTGTTCGAAGGCATGCCGATAAAAATGCCCTTATCCCCCTGTACTATCCTGAGGTTCTTTACTACGAACCTGTCCAGTATGGTGATATTGGCGAATCCGAGCGTTTTGCCAAGGTTCTCTTTGGGAAACACCCTAACTTCGGTTATTATCTCTTCCATCTCGGCACCACCGTTGATTAAAGTTTGAGAGTTATATGAGTATCAAATGTAAGTGAACATGTCAAGATAAATATCCATGTGACTCTTATGCCGGTTTCGAAGTCATACCACACAAAATTTATTAATATCTACTCGTATGGAAGCAGGCGAATTACTCGCATGGGATAGTCACGACGGCATATCGAGGCCAATTCTTACAGTATGGAAAAAGGTTCATTTTATTTTGAGTGACAAGACCCGGCCGAAATGGGCTTCGCTTCCAAGGGTCGATCGCCGGAGGCGCCAAAGGGCGTCCGGGCTCATCGGGGGGCGGAATAGGGACGGTTAAAGTCCCCGCGAGTTTTTATGGGGGGTTGTCGCAAGAGGCAATAATTACATTGACATTTTAAAAATATTCAAGCACATTTAATCATTGGCCGGCGACCGGCCCCGTTCCCATTAACGGCGGGGCCGGGGTGTTCCATGGGTGAGTGTATTGGGGATAAAATCAAACCGCCGGTTACGCTTCATGATATAACGCGGATCATCATTCGATCCCGGCCGGCTCGAGCGCCGGTTCCCGACGCCGGGACGGCATAGTAAAATTTCAGATTTAAGGATGAGAATCATGAAAAAGCTGATCGTTCCTGTCGTATGCGCGATAATCGGGCTTTCCGGGTGTTTCGCCTCGATGCCGGCGCCTGTCAAGGACACCCTTCTGGTTGAAAAGACAGCGACGGATGAAAAGAAACTCGCCAAAATCGAAGACGATATCGTACTCATCAATCAGGAGAACAATAAAATCAAGGAATCCCTAAAGATAACCTCTCAGAGGGAGATAGTGAGCGGCAAGGAGATATCGAGCCTCGAAAAGGAGAAAGCCCTGCTTGAGGAGAAGAAAAAACTGTATGCCATATCCAACGATACAAAGGCCCTGGCGGAAGTCGAGAAGGCTATGGTGGATAACCAGCGGAAGATAAATCTTGAAAAAATAAACCAGGAGTACCTTCAGGCCCGCCAGGATTACGAGAAGTCCGGTATAGAACTCAAGGAGGCGGAGCTTGCGGCGCAAATTGCGGAATTGAATTTCGAGAAGGCTAAAATCGCCCGTGCGTACCAGGACAGGACAATGGGAGAGGCGCCGGTGGACCCCAAGACCGGCCAAAAAGACGACAAGGCGCGAATCGACGTCTCAGAATATGAAAAGTACCTCGAGTCGAGAAGGGAAAAAGCGACGCAGGCCAGGCAGTACCATTTAAAGAAAACCGATGCCTTCAAGGCGGTCGAAACGAAGCTCAATGAGTCGGGATACGGCAATTGAACGCGTCACATCACGGAGCCAATACTATGAAAAGAAAGACTCTTACAGGGGCCGGCGCGCTCCTGTTCACTTCAATCCTTATGGCGGGGACCGCGCATGCCCAGCTGTTCAAGTGGACAAGCGACTACAAGAACCTTTACAACGAAAAGATCGCTGTGGAGCTGGAGCTTAAAAGCGTCCAGCGGCAGTTCGCCAACGAAAAGGCGAATATGGAGACTGCCATAAAAGACCTCGAGCGTCGAATCGAGAAGCTCAACGGAGAAATCGAGGCATGCAACAAGCAGCGGGAAAAGGACAACAGCCTCTGCGAGTCGAGGGTGAAAGAGCTCCAGGCTACAATAGATGCCCTGCAGAGGAAGGGGAGCGACCGCGAAAAGGACCTCGTCGAGGAAAGCAAAAAGATGCAGGCGCGCTATGAGTCCGAACTCGCCAAACTGCGACAGGAGCTCCAGGAGGAAAGGGAAAGGCGAATAAAGGAGTTGGACGAGCTTAGAAAGTCGTATGAGGCCCGAATTGCGGACATGAGGGCGTCAATAGCGAACCTGAGCGACGAGATGGCCGGCCTGAAGAAACTTACAAAGGCCCAGCAGGACGAACTCGACAGGATGAAGATGCAGGCCGACGAGCTTGAAAAACAACTGGCCGATGAAATACGCAAAGGGGAGATACGCCTCAAGCGCTTCCATGACAAGCTTATTATCAACATCGACGACCGCATATCATTCGATTCGGGTTCCGCGGAACTTAAAAAGGATATCCTCCCGGCGCTCCAGAAAATAACCAAGATCCTGGGGGATTTTCCGGAATACAACATCGTCGTGGAGGGGCACACTGACAACGTGCCCATCAAGACCCGTCAGTTCAGGGACAACTGGCAGTTGTCCGTCGAGAGGGCCCTTGCCGTGCTGAATTTCGTGCTCAATCAGGACCGCAAACTGAATCAGGCGCGGTTCTCCGCGGCCGGATACGGAGAGTACAATCCGATAGTGTCCAACGATACAGCCGCAAACCGGGCCCTCAACCGGCGGGTCGACATCGTAGTCATCCCCAGGGTAGGAAAGAAGTAGGGCGGCCTGTTTCCAAACCGTTCGCCCAATGACCTCTCCCCCGGAGCGGGGAGGGGTCTCGTTTTATCGAAGAAACTTCACGGGCGGGATATACTGAAACTGGTAAATTTAAGATGCGAACCATAAATTTTTATATATTTTTTTCGATTTTTCTACTGCTGTACGGCGCCATCAACTATTATATTTTTTTCAAGGGCTGGCAGCTTCTACCGCGCGGGTCCGCCAGCCGGCCGGTTTATGCCGTTCTGTTTGTGCTGGTGGCCTTTGCGTATATTGGCGGAAGGGTATTGGAGCGGTATACGGTCTGCGCGGCAAGCGACGCCGCGATATTCATAGGCTCCTTCTGGTTCGCCATCATGACCTATCTTTTTATCGGATTTCTCGCCGTTGACGCTCTCATGGCGGCCGGAAGCTATATCCCTGCGGTTTCTGATTACATGCTTCACGGGCGGATGAACGTAAAAATCATCGCGGCCTGCGCCGTCGCGTTATCGACCGCCGGGATTGTCGCCGCCGGATATCTCAATGCGGCCGCGCCGAGGCTGAAAAAGCTCGAAATAAGGCTGGATGATAAAAAACTTCCGCCGGAAGGCATCCGCCTCGCCGTGGCCTCTGATATTCACCTTGGAGTCCTTATCGGCAACTCCAGGCTCGAACGCCTGGTGGATGAGATCAACCGCATGTCGCCTGACGCAATACTCCTTGCGGGTGATATTCTCGACGAGGACCTCGCCCCTGTAATAGAGCAGAATCTTGGGGAAACACTCAAGGGACTAAGCGCCAGATACGGGGTTTATGCCGTAACGGGCAATCATGAGTATATCGGAGGAGTCGACGAGGCGGTGGGATACCTTGAAGACCACGGCATACATATGCTTCGCGACAGCCTGGCGCTAGTAGGGGGACTGTTTTACGTGGCGGGGCGCGAGGACAGAAGCATCGCGGCTTTTAAGGGCGAGCGCAGAAAAGACCTTGGCGAGATTCTGGCGCACGTCGACAGAAAGAGGCCGATTGTACTGTTGGACCATCAGCCCTTTCATCTCGAGGAGGCTGAGAGGAACGGGGTGGACCTTCAGATCTCGGGCCATACGCATCACGGACAACTATGGCCCTTCAATCTGATAACCGGCGCGATTTACGAACTAAGCTACGGATATAAAAAGAAGGGAAATACCCATATACTGGTTTCGAGCGGCTTCGGAACCTGGGGGCCGCCGGTCAGGGTGGGGACCATCCCGGAAATTATCGAGATCCTTATCCGCCCAGGCGGATAGATGCGGGCCATGACGAACGGCAGCAAAGAAAACAGCGATTCCGGCGGGATCTCCTTCCTGTGGGAGGGGCAGGAGCCGTCGCAAGCGGAAATAGACCGAGTAAACGCCGACAACCTCAGGCGCAGGCAGAATTTTTCCATCGCCGCGGAATACGTCGTTAGGGCATATTCATCCATTCCCGCTGTCCACAGGATCGTATTGTTCGGGTCGGTTGCGGCCCCCCCATTCAAGGAGAGATATCTGCGTGGACGAAATGACCTCACCTGCGTTGAGGTCTATCACGCCTGCGCGGATATCGACCTTGCCGTGTGGATCGACGATGTTCGCTCGATAGACGATCTGCGCAGTGCGAGACTCGCCGCGCTTTCGGAACTGCTGGTCGAAAAGGGTATCGGGGTGGCTCACCATCAGGTGGACGTCTTCATCCTCAATTACCCGGATGGAGCCTATCTGGGGCGGCTATGCGTCTTCGGGAGGTGCCCCGCACGAAAGTATGTTTGTAAAGCCGAGGGATGCGGACGCATTAAGTTCCTGCGATTGCACCAGGGTTTTGCTTTCATGATGGCGAAGCTCGAGGCATCGCACCCGTTATGCCTTTTTCCGGGGAGGGGAATCGCCTGAAGGGTTTGCGGACATGAACAGGAAAAAAGGAATTCCGGACAGGGCCAAGATCAGTGAGTGGTATTCGAGGCTTGCGCCTTCGTACGAGGCCGTGCTCTCACGAATCGCCCTCGATATCAAAAACACCCTCCTTGGGAAGGGCCTCAATCCGACGATCAAATACAGGGTAAAATCCTTCGATAGCTATTTTAACAAGATGCTTCGCAAGATGCGACAGAACCACGGCGGTTGGGATGTGGAGGCCATTACCGATATCCTTGGAGTGAGGGTGATTTTCCCGTTTCTTGAAGACATCGAGGCCGCAGAGAGGGTGCTGAGGGAGTCGTTTCCGATATCCGCGGCCGAGAAGAAGGGGATAAAGCACTCATTCCGCGAATTTGGATACGAGGCCACCCACCTAATGCTGAAAATGGATGGATACTCGGACGAAACCGGTGACGATAAGCTGTCCTTCTGTGAAATACAGCTTTCCACAATACTTCAGGATGCCTGGTCCGAGGTGGAACATGAACTCGTGTACAAGGCCGAATTCACTCCGTTCGATCTTCCTTTAAAACGCAAGCTCGCGGCGCTTAACGCCAATTTGACGCTAGCGGACATCATATTTCAGGAGATACGAGATTATCAGCGCTCCCTGCAGATGGAATTGAGGAAGAGAAGGAACGCCATTTATGAAAAGACTGGCGTTACATCGCCATCGGCTGTCCTCACGGAAGGTCCGCTTTCCCCAGGTGAAATCGCCCCCGCGCCTCAATCGGACTCCATGCCGGAGGACACTATAGATAATATACTCCTCAAGGCGATAACGGCCCACAACGAAGGTGGATACGCAAGGGCGATATCCCTGTACTCCCGCCTTCTGGAGTCGGAGAGCACGGACAGCGTACGGTCGATCATTCATAATCACCGCGGCATGGCATATCTGTCCCAGGCGGGCTATGAGGAGGCCATTGAGGATTTTACCCGGGCCGTCGAGCTGGACGCCACTAATTTCAGGGCCTTCAATTACAGGGGGCTGTGCAGAAGAATGACGGGGGATTACGGGATGGCAATCGACGATTTTACCATGTCGATATCGATCAACCCCTACCAGTCGGAATCCTATTACAGCAGGGCGCTATCGTGGTACGAACTGGGCGATTTCGCCAGGGCGCTCGATGATGCCGTCTCCGCATTGAATTTCAAACCCGACTCGGCGTCCATGCGAGGTTTTTGCGACATGGTAAGAAAAAAAATGTTCGAATGACCGGTTTCGGTGTGCTTTCTTTTTCAGCTTGACAAATGACTTGCTGGAAAACGTATGTAGATACGTTTTATTTCGTTCATCATGCCTTTGTAAGGATACGAGATGTTCACCCAAAGAACCTATTGCGGCGAAGTGTCCGATTCGCAGAGCGGCGAACGCATCCAGCTTGGAGGCTGGGTGGATAAGAAAAGAGATCTGGGCGGGATAATATTCCTGGAACTGCGCGACGTTTCCGGGATTGTCCAGATCGTCATAGACTCGTCAAGGTCGCCGGACATTGCGGCCATTGCGGAAACGGTCCGAAATGAGTTCTGTCTGAGAGTTGAGGGTACCGTGCGGCGCCGCTCTGCCGAAACGGTGAATCCATCCCTTGCCACAGGCGCGCTCGAGGTGGAGGCCGATTACATCGAGGTGCTCAACTCCTCGCTGACCCCACCGTTCCCGCTGGATACGCGCAATTCGATAAACGAGGAGCTGAGGCTGCAGTACCGATACCTGGATCTAAGGCGCGAGGAGATGCGTGAGACGATACTGGCCCGGCACCGGGCCACCCAGGTGATACGGCGATACCTTTCGGCCAACAGATTCATCGAGATAGAAACGCCCATACTAAACAAATCGACGCCCGAGGGCGCGCGGGACTTCCTGGTTCCAAGCCGCATCAGCAGGGGCATGTTCTACGCGCTTCCGCAGTCGCCGCAGCTCTTTAAGCAGATCCTTATGGTTTCGGGTTTCGACAGGTACTTCCAGGTCGTGAAATGCTTCCGGGACGAGGACCTGAGAAACGACCGCCAGCCCGAATTCACCCAGGTCGATCTCGAGCTGTCATTCGTTACCCGCGAAACGGTAATTGGGGTAATAGAGGGTCTTATAGCGGAAATGCTAAGGGCTACGATCGGCCTCGAGGTGGAGTTGCCATTCCCGCGCATTAGCTACGACGAGGCGATGACACGGTACGGAAAGGACGCCCCGGACACCCGATTCGGCCTTGAACTTGTCGATTGCGGCGATATCTTCAAGGGCGCCTCTTTCAATGTATTCAGCGCGGCCCTTGCCTCAGGCGGTATTATCAAATGCCTGCCGGTACCGGACGACGGCGCCATATCGCGTAAAATGGCGGACGATTATACCGAATACGTTAAAACATTCCGCGCCAAGGGACTGCCGTATGTCAGGTATCGCGAAGGTGACTTCGAAGGGGGAATATCGAAATTCTTGAGCGAATCGGAACGCATGGCGCTTTCGAAAAAGCTCGACTTAAAGGGCGTAATGATCGTCTTCTTCGGCTCCGACAGGGAGGGTATCGTCAACGACACCCTGGCGAATCTGAGATTGAAGATCGGAAGGGACCTCAACCTGATCGACGAAAGCAGGTTTAATTTCCTCTGGGTGCTCGATTTTCCCCTCCTCGAGTACGATGAGGAGGAGCGGAGGTATTACGCGAAACATCACATGTTCACCGCGCCAAGAGAGGAACATGTCGCTCTGCTCGATACCCTGACCCCGGAGAATATAAATACGATCAAAGCGCAGGCTTATGATATCGTTTTAAACGGCGTCGAGATAGGGGGCGGCTCCATTAGAATCCACAATACCGACGTTCAGAAGAAGATGTTCGAAGTGCTCGGCATATCAGAGGAGGACGCAAAAATAAAATTTTCCTTCCTTCTCGAGGCCCTTAAATATGGGGCGCCGCCCCATGGCGGAATCGCGCTCGGCCTTGACCGGATAATAATGCTGCTCCTCAGGCGAAATTCCATACGGGACGTCATCCCATTTCCGAAAACCCAGAAGGGACAGTGCATGATGAGCGACGCGCCATCTCCCGTATCGCCTGCCCAGTTAAGGGAACTCTACATAAAGGTGGTCGACAAGTAGCATATGGTCGAAAACGCCGTAGAGAGCCGTTTCGAAATTGACGATTCCTCGCTTTACCGGAGGATTTGCGGTCTGAGGGACAAAAACCTCGTTGCCATCGAGAAAATACTCGATGTGCGTATAATCCCGAGGGGTAATACCCTGATTATAAGCTCGACGGGACCCGGGACAGAGAAGGCCAATAGGCTCTTGCATCTGATGGGGGACTACCTCCAGATGAAGGACAAGGCCTACGAGTTCGACGATTTCGACATTCGCTATCTCGCAACGACGATAGCGGCAGGTGGAAATATCGATACCGACGAGCTAAGCAGGCTGAAAATATCGATTCCGGAAACCGGAAAGACCATTTCGCCAAGGACCCTTAATCAGGCCAGATATGTTTCGGCGATCAATAAAAACCCCATCACCTTCGCGGTCGGCCCCGCGGGAACGGGGAAAACATACCTGGCGGTTGCCGTGGCGCTGGGGCATCTTCTTGCCGGAAGGGTCGAGCGCATCATCCTGACAAGGCCCGCGGTGGAAGCCGGGGAGAGCCTCGGCTTTCTGCCGGGCGACCTGATTCAAAAAATAAATCCATACCTTCGGCCGTTGTACGACGCGCTGTTTGACCTTCTTTCGTTCGAAAAGGTTTCAAAATTAATCGAGAAGGGCACCATAGAGATAGCCCCTCTCGCGTACATGCGGGGGAGGACCCTTAACAGGGCTTTTATCATTCTCGACGAGGGACAAAATACCACGGTCTCGCAGATGAAGATGTTCCTTACCAGGCTTGGCAACAATTCGAGGATTGTTGTTTCCGGTGATGTTACGCAGATAGATATCGAAAAGCCGCGGAATTCGGGCCTTGTAAACGCGATGAAAATTTTAGGAAGACTTGAGGAGATCGCGTTTGTCGAGTTCGGACGGGAGGATATTTGCAGGCATCCCGTCGTCGAGAAAATAGTGGCCGCGTACGATCATGCCGAAAAGAAAGGACAGAAAGGCTGAGTTAGTACTCACGACCTGTGTCCCTGAATAAATTATGTTTACCACGGTTAAAATCTTCAGCCGTACCATCAATGCCGCGATGGGAAACCGCAATGTGCGGCTGTCATTGTTTCTCATCCTCGGGATAATAGTGATCTCGACGGCGCTTCTCTCAATAAATGTTGTTGGTAAAACCCATAATTACGGCATAGGCGACATAGCCCGCGAGGACGTACGCGTTCCAAGCGACATCATATTCGAGATAGAATCCGAAACACGGGCGGAAAAAGGCAGGGTCGCGGAATCGGTTCCGCTCGTTTTCGATAGGGACCACTCCGTCCTGATAGAAAGTCTGCGGTACGTGGATGTTCTTTTCGATTGCATCGATATTACTCTGCATGAAATACCGCCTACCGGCTCCGAGGACAGGACTTTCCAATTGATAACCCTCAAGGCGAAGCTTCCCAAATTCCCCCAGTATGACGACAGGGCCCTTTACGAGCTGCTGCGAAGCCAGCATACCCCTGAAAAACGCCAGGATATAAAAAAGACAATCATTCATATTCTCGATAACGGAGTGATGCCCGCGCCCTACTCGAACCCCCTGTCGATAGCGAACAGAAACGCGATTGTCAGGGTTATAAACAGCCCCCAGCCCGCTGACGAGACATCCAGGGGCCTGGAGGATCTCAAGACCCTCGCGGAGGTATACTCGGAAATACCGGCTGTTTCCGGAGCGCTGGCGCAACGGCGCAACAGGGAAGACCTGGCGATGGTCGTTTCAATTGTGAGAACACTTTTAAAACCCAACCTTTTTTTTAATGGAGAAGAGACCAAGCGTAGAATCGAGGAAGCGGTCAGAAACGCTAAGCCCGTTACGGGGGTGCTTAAAAAAGGGCAGACCATAGTGCGGGAAGGGGACACCATAACGACGGAGACCCTGAACAAGATCAATATACTCAATACGTACGCGTCCTCAACGCGGATAAACTACATACTTGGCGTACTCCTACTTCAGGCCTCCTTTCTTTTTGTGTTCGGTTATTTTCTTCTCGAATACCATTCTAGGCTTCTACCGGACCGCAAGGCGCCGATGATCATATTCTCCATCGTCGTGGTGTTCATCATATATACTTTTTTCCTTTCGCGAACCGACAATATTCTCAATTCCAGCATTATCTTCGCCCTCTATCTGCCGATTTCCGCGGTAACCATGATAGTCGCGACGCTGTTTAACATATTTATCGCGATCATCATAGGGCTTTATCTCATTTTTTTCTCATTTGTCGTGAGCAACGGCTCTCTGGTGGTTATCGTTACCGCGTTCAGCTCTGCCATACTGGGCGTTTTCGTCCTCTCGAATGTAGAACGAAGGACCGATTTCCTGCGCGGCGGGCTGATCCTCGGCCTTATCAATTCCGTGGTGGTTATCGGCGTATGCCTTATGGAAGACTATTCGATTTACGATACGCTGAGAAACATCGAGCTTTCGCTTGCGAACGGCATAATCAACTCGATCCTGGTGCTCGGGGTCTTCCCGCTGTTCGAGAACCTTTTCGGCATAACGACAAAGTTCAATCTGCTCGAGCTTTCCGACCTCAACGCTCCTATTTTCAGGCGCATGCTAATAAAGGCGCCGGGCACGTACAACCATTCGCTTATGGTGGCGAACATGGCCGAAGCCGCATGCAAGGATATTGGAGCCAATTATCTGCTCGCGCGGGTCGGAGGGTACTATCACGATATAGGCAAGATAGAGGACGCCGGCGTTTACATAGAAAACAAGATCACCGATAAAAGGGCCAGATCCCTCGCGCCGGCGGAGTATTCTCGATTGATTATCTCGCATGTCGAAAAGGGGCTGGCGCTCGCCCGAAAAAACCGACTGCCGGAGCAGGTGGAAGGCTTCATACGCGAACATCATGGAACGACAATGATGACCTATTTCTATCATCAGGCCCTCGAGGAGGCCGATACGTCCGGGGATGCCGGCGTCATAAGCAGGGCGGACTTCCAGTATCCGGGCCCGAAACCACAGTCGAGGGAGACAGCGGTTGTCATGCTGGCCGACGCGGTGGAGGCCGCTTCGAGATCACTCCAGGACCCTACGACCGTAAAGCTCGAGTCATTGGTCAAGAAAATAATATATAACAAGCTGAACGACGATGAGTTCGAATACTCCGATCTGACGATGTCGGACCTCAACAAGATACAGAGGGCCTTCATGCGGATACTAAACGGCATTTTCCATACAAGGATCGAATACCCGGATAACGAGGAGGTCCAAAAGCTTGAGGAAAAGGTCCAGAACCGAGAAGACGAGCGTTAGCCTTTTCCTCGAGGGAAGGGCTAAGCTTCCCTTCGACGGCATAAGCGGCCGCCGCGTTAAAAGCTCCGCCGGGCTTATATGCCTGATGGCCGGCATAACGGATGCCGCGATATCCATCATCCTTACCGACGACGAGGGGATCCGAAGAATAAACAGCGAATATAGAAAGAAGAACAGGCCGACGGACGTCATCTCTTTCGCGTACAGGGAGAATCCTTTTCCGGCCGCAAGGGGCGCGCCTGAGGAAGTCGGCGATGTCTATATCTCGCTCGAACGCGCCGCCGAACAGGCTGTTCGATTCGGGGCGACTCCGGCCGGGGAGCTCATGAGGCTGCTGGTCCACGGCATTCTGCACCTGGCCGGCTACGATCACGAACGAACGAAGGAAGAAGCGGAAGCCATGCGCGCCAGGGAGTCTGAGATACTTTCAGCCGTTACACGGCGTTTACCTTCGAGGCGAGATCGGTTTTGAAAGCCTCGATGCGCTTTCGAAGCGCCGCCTTGGCGACCTCCAGCTCGTCCATGCCCACCCGTGCGTTAACGCTGAAATAAAACTTGATCTTGGGCTCGGTGCCGGAGGGCCTCATGGTGATTTTAGACCCGTCCTCCAGAAAAAACTGCAGCACATCCGAGGACGGTATCCCCTGTATGGGGGAGGCAATTCCGTCAGATACTCCGGTTTCCAGAAGCGTAAGATAATCCGATATGCGGGACACACTAACGCCGCCGAACTCGGCGGGCGCCTTGCCGCGGAATGATTCCATGATCGAGCGGATCCTCTCCATCCCGTCGATGCCTTTCATGGTCATGGAGTGAAGGTCCTCCAGATAAAGACCATACTTGAGATATATCGAGTTGAGGTATTCGTACAGAGTGCTTCCGCGCCCGGAGAGCCAATCGGCCATTTCGGCGAAATAGTAGCAGGAGCTTATAGCGTCCTTGTCGCGGACGAAATCGAGGGGGAGATATCCGTAGCTTTCCTCACCTCCGAAAACGAACGACCTCTCGCCCGAGGCCTCGTATTCCCTCATTTTCATGGCGATCCATTTAAAACCGGTCAGTACGTTATCGATCGCGCAATTATAGCTCCGGGCGATGACATCCTGGAGATCGGTAGTGACAATGGTTTTAACCACGGCCGCGTTGGCCGGAAGGGCGCCCTTTTGGGTCAGGCGGTCCAGCAGATAGTATTCGAGCATTGTGCCGATCTGGTTGCCGTTGATGAGGTCGTAATCCCCGTATGGGTTCCTAATCCCGACCCCCATGCGGTCGGCATCGGGGTCGGTGGCGAGAATTATGTCGGCGTCCACCTTGCGCGCCAGATCGAGGGCGAGTGCAAGAGCGTCGCGTTCCTCGGGATTGGGGGAGCGGACCGTGGGGAAATTGCCGTCGGGTCTCGATTGCGATTCGACAGGGAAAAGATTGGTAAACCCGAAATGCCGCAAGACCGCCGGAATGATCCTGTATCCGGTACCGTGGAGCGGGGTGTAGACGATGGCCGTTTCCGACGGCTTAACCGCGCGGAGGGCCTTCCTCTCGAGGCGGGAGAGGTAATTCTGAATGATATCATCCCCTATGATCGTGATCAGCCCGGCGCGTACCCCCTCATCGAAATCAACTCGTTTTATCGCGTCGATTGAATGAATCATCCTTACCTCATCGATGATTTCCCCGTCGACCGGGGGGACGACCTGCCCTCCGTCCTCCCAGTAGACCTTGTATCCGTTGTATTCCGGGGGATTGTGGCTTGCGGTGATTACTATGCCCGAGACGGCCTTTAGGTCTCGAATGGCGAACGAACAGAGAGGAGTGGGAGTGATGTCGTTGAAAAAATAGGCGCGGATGCCGTTACCGGCAAGAATGCAGGCGACCTCCCTTGAAAAGGTATCGGACATCCTGCGTGAATCACGGGCTATGACCACGCCGTTTTCCCGCTTTCCACGGGCCAGGATATAGTTGGCGAGCCCCTGGGTCGCCATACCGACGGTATACACGTTCATTCGGTTAGTGCCCGCGCCGATAACGCCCCTGAGGCCACCGGTCCCGAATTCGAGCATGGCGTGGAAGCGGTCTTCCAGCTCCCTGTGGTCCTTGGCGTCGACGAGGCGCTTTATCTCTTTTCTTGTCTCTTCATCGAATGGAGGCCTTGTCCATTCGTCAATTCGGTCCTTTATTATGGAATCCATGCGCTCTCTCCGATAAATCGTTCGGTGCAACTTCATCGTATGGGCCTACCATTCCCCGGTTTTCGGGCAAAAGCAATCATTTTTCGCTACCCTGGGCGAGCTCTTCTCGGTGTTATAATAAATTGCTGGAAATATACGCGACGTCATGGGGAAGATTAAATCAAATTACCAGGATGATGAAAATGAGCGACGCCATCGTACAGCGGGTGGGAGAGTTTATCCTCGAGCATGGAATGCTCGAAAAGAGGGACCGCCTGCTTCTTTCTCTCTCCGCGGGCAAGGATTCCATGGCGCTGCTGGACATAATGTGCAAACTTGCCGGACAGATGTCGCTTACACTCGGTGTTTTTCATCTAAATCATCTTGCACGGGGCGCGGATTCCGACGGAGATGAGGCCTTCGTGACGGACCTCGCCGGGTTGAAGGGGATTCGGCTATATGCCGAAAGGCTCGATTGCACCATGAGGCCCCGAGGCAAATCCTTCGAGGAATACTCGCGGGAACGGAGATATGAGATGCTTGCGAGGATCGCACGCTCCGATTCCTGGACACGAATAGCGACAGCCCACACCCTGAGCGACAATTCCGAGACCGTACTGATGCGAATTCTTCGCGGAACCGGTATCCACGGACTGCGGGGCATCGATCCGATTAGAGGCATTTTTATACGCCCGCTTCTCGGCCTTAACAGTGAAGAGATATACGCGTACCTTCGTGAAAACGAGCTGGAATGGCGGGAGGATGGAAGTAACGCGGATTCCCGATTTCTGCGAAATTTTATCAGGAACGAACTACTTCCTTTTACCGCGCGCAGGTTCGGGGCCGCAGAGGAGGCGCTCAATCGGCTCTCGGTTCTTGCAACTGAAAACCAGTTGCTAATCGGGCGGCTTCTCGCAAAAGCATACGGAAAAGCGTTTACGGTTGAGGACGGAAGAGTGGTCATCCGTCCGGAGGAGCTCGACAATGACGAGAGCATCATCCGACATGCCCTGATAACCGCCATACGCGACCATTTTGGAATGTATATTTCCCGCGCTATAATTGAAGAGGCGCTCCGGGCATATCGTTCGTGTAAATCTACGTTAACCGTGAAGGCGGGCTCAGATCTTTATATCCATTATGAACGTGTTGGCCGAGGCTCGACCATCTGCATAGGCCACGCCATTGGAGGCCGATCGAAGAGCCCTGCGTGGAAATATTGTGTGGACATCATAGGCGTAAGCGCATGGCCCCTTCGCCTCGACATCGCGGAATGTGGAATTTCAATGGACATCAGTGTGGTCGAATATTCCCGCTTCCTCGAAGAAGGGCGAAACGGCCCGGGGCTTTTTTTGGCTTTACCGGAGAATGTGGATTATATTATACTGAGAAACAGGGTGAAGGGAGATCGTATAAAGTTAGGATTCGGCACCAGAAAGATAAAAGATCTTATGATCGATTTGAAAATCCCAGCGAGGCTCCGCGATTCTATACCGATCGTGGAGGCAAACGGCAAAACGGCTGGAGTGATGACAGGATTTATGCCTGGTGCGACAAATAGGGTAGGGGTCGATTTCATGATTACGGAGAAGTCCCAAAAAATACTTGCCATATACCGGGCTGGGGGGATAAACGGCTTCAATGATCCGCCGGGGATTACAGCGGGTAACGCCTCAAATACGGCCCGTTCCAATAATTACAGATAGTCTTTAGACCGGAAGACGAAGGCAGTTTGTCCGCCGGCAGCCCGGCCATAGGGGCATACCGGAGAATAAAACAGAGTCGCGCTCTACGGCCGCGCGCTATGAGGAGTGCCAAATGAACAAGACAGGAAAACAGATCGCGCTTTTATTGCTGATAGTTGTCCTGGCGATCGCGATCTTTAAAATGAACGACACAACAAAACCCCGGGTGGAAGCCCTTCAATACAGCGACTTCCTGCGCAAGGTTTCCGAGCAGAAGGTAAAGGCGGTTTCCATTGTAAATGGGAAAAAGATATCCGGAGTATACACGAAGGGCGACAAGTCCTTTCATTTCGAAACGATCATTCCTTATGACGATCCCGAGTTGATGAAAAACCTTCTCGCCTCGAAGGTCGAGGTAAAGGGGGAAGAGGCCGATGACAACCTTTTTCTCAAGGGGTTGTTGAATTTCCTCCCGTGGCTGTTCTTCTTCGGGCTTATTTGGTTTTTCATGATACGACAGATTCAGTCGACCGGCAACAAGGCCATGTCCTTCGGCAAGAGCCGGGCGCGTCTAAACCCCGAAACGCGCAACAAGGTCACCTTCGCCGATGTAGCCGGGGTCGACGAGGCCCAGGAGGAGTTGGGGGAGGTCATTGATTTTCTTAAAGATCCCAAGAAATTCGCGAACATCGGCGCGAAAATACCCAAAGGCGTTCTGCTGATGGGGCCTCCCGGGACGGGTAAGACCCTTCTCGCAAGAGCGATCGCCGGAGAAGCGGGTGTCCCGTTCTTTTCTATAAGCGGCTCCGATTTTGTTGAGATGTTCGTGGGGGTGGGGGCCTCGAGGGTGCGCGACCTTTTCGAACAGGGCAAAAAGAACGCTCCCTGCATCATTTTTATCGATGAAATCGACGCGGTCGGAAGGCTGAGAGGCGCGGGGCTCGGAGGGGGACACGACGAGCGCGAACAGACCCTCAATCAGCTATTGGTCGAAATGGACGGATTCGAAACAAACGAAGGGGTCATTATAGTCGCGGCGACGAACAGGCCCGACGTGCTCGATCCCGCGCTGCTCCGTCCCGGTCGTTTCGACCGGCAGGTCGTGGTCGATACGCCGGATATCAAAGGACGCGAGAAGATACTTGCGGTCCATTCCAGAAAGATTCCGCTTTCGCGGGAAGTGGACCTCAAGGTGATCGCCAGGGGAACACCGGGTTTCACCGGGGCGGATCTTGCAAACCTGGTCAACGAGGGCGCCCTTCTTGCCGCGCGACGAGGCAAAAAGCGCGTTTCGATGATCGATCTCGAGGACGCAAAGGACAAGGTGCTCATGGGGCCCGAACGCCGCTCCATGCTCATCTCCAACGAGGAAAAGGAAATTATCGCCTATCACGAGTCGGGCCATGCGCTTTTGGGTCTTCTTACTGGTTCGGACCCCATACATAAGGTGACGGTTATTCCGCGCGGCAGGGCCCTCGGCCTTACGATGCAGCTTCCAAAGGAGGAGAAACACCTTCATTCCAGAAATTATTGGCTGAACCAGATCACCGTGCTTTTTGGCGGGCATGTGGCGGAATCGCTTAAGTTCAAGGATGTGACCACAGGGTCCAGTAACGATCTCGAGCGCGCCACGGACATAGCCAGAAGGATGGTATGCGAATGGGGGATGAGTAAAAAGATTGGCATGGTAACGTTCGGCAAAAAGAACGAACAGATATTCCTGGGCAGGGAGATAGCCCAGCACCGCGACTACAGCGAAACGACCGCCGAGATGATAGATGACGAGGTAAAGGCGATACTGGCGGAATGCGAGAAGAGGGCGCGCAAACTTATAACGCAAAACAAGTCCAGGTTCGAAAAAATCGCCCAGTATCTTGTGGAACGCGAAACCCTCAACGCCGAGGAGATACAGTTGATCATGCGGGGCGAGGAGCTTCCGCCGATGGTGAACACAGCGTCGCAAAAAAACGGCGATCACCCGGAAAGAGAAAAAGTGGCTGGAGTAGTAAAGACTGACAGCGGAATACTGGAACCGGTAAAACCATAGAAGTCAACGGGGACTTCCGATGATCGATGACGATCTCGACAGACTGCTGTCCGATGTGGAAAGCGGCTCCGATTACGGCGGCGCGAAGGAAGACAGCCTTCGTTTTAAACAAAGGATGGCGAGGAAGTCGGACATCAACATCGAGGCTTCTGGCAAGGACGAATATTCGGAAAAGGCGTTCGTCGACCGCATAAAAGGTCTCGAGGTCGATAACGATATAATGGGCTTCTCCAGGGGGGCCCCCCATGCCGTAAGCTTCCATATCGAAAAGACGGCCCTCTTCCGCAGACTACTGTCGGAATACGGCGCGCCGGAAAACGTGCAATCGCTAATCAATAAATACAAGTACACGTTTATCCGGTTCATCGAGAACATCGAGAGGCTTAACGACGAATTTACCAACCCACTCTCACTCGATTCTCTTCTTAAAAACGCCCGAAAGGATTATCCACTCCATTTCGAAGGATTCGAGGAGGAAAACAAACTGAACTTTCTTATCCTCACCGGACTTTTTCTCAGGCTGAGGGAATTCAACAGCAGGGTGAGGAAGGAATGGAGCGATCTATCAAAAAGCATCGGGGTGATAAACCTGGCGGTCGAGGGTAAGGGCCTCTATTCCGAACTTAACGCGCATGTCGAGTCATCTCTGCGGTTTTGCGAGGGGACCGACCGCTTCTTATATCGAATAGCCGATTTTCTGGCCATCCCGCGCGAGGACTATGATGTCATCGAACGGGATATTTCAAATAAAACTATATACTACCCATCCATGCCCTATAAATATGAGGCGATATTCAATTTCAGCGCTTTTGTCGATGACGTCGGACCCGGACGTAAGGGGGCCGATGTACCGCTCGATCTTGAAACCGAAGTTGAAACCGGAGGACAACCACTGGGAAGCTCCGTTCGCCAGACTGAAGGCGAACCCCGCAGGAAGATCGAGGTACCGGTTAAATCCATTCAGGAGCCTGCGGAGATCGAGGTGGATACCGGTTTTAGGCTTAGGGGAACAAGCTCGTGGAATACCAGGGAGCCGTATATCCTGAAGCTTTACCGGGAAAAACTGGACAAGGATTATGAGGATATTTCCAATTCCTTTTATTATACCACAGAGCCTGAAACCGCTGCGACACAGGAGGGCGCCGTCAAACGGGCCATGATTCGCTTTTTAAGCGATACATCCAGGAACATAGGGGCCGAGTACGAGGAATATATCATCAAGACCATTATCACCCAGACGCAGGAGTTATGCGACTTTTTCAAATTCCAGGACGAAATGCGGAACCTGTTTATTTACCATATCGGCCCCGCGGCGATTCACAGGATCATCATATCGCTTTTCCAGATAGAACGCATCGGGCTGTGTTTCAAATATCTGCCCGGGAACAGGGTGGTGCGTTACATACCGTCGGAATTTATAAAAGAGAAGGTGCTTAAATGGTACGAAGTAAACATCAATACTTCGAATATGGAGTTCGACAAGATCCAGCATTTCGAGGAGGTTCGCCGCACGGTATTGATGAAATACAACTCCGAGCTTGCCGCCAATGGCCGGCAACTGGAGGAAATGATAGCGAAACTCAAGCTTGACGAAAACCCGCAATTCAACAGGCAGGAATTCTTTAAAAGCAAATGGAACCAGTGGTTCGGTACGGCGCGTATACCGGTATACAACCGTTTTATCGAAAAGAGCATATTCAGATAAATTCAATCGAACCCCGTAAACATATTGATACCGAAGTCATCTCGAATGAAAAACCTCAGAGTGAAAAAATACATCGGTGATAAAGAGCTCGCGTTTCTTCTCGATGGAGTGTCGTACGAGGTTTCGGTCGAGCTGATCAAGGCTTGTATCCTCGGAATTCAGAGCTCATTGAGTAAATCCGGCCTGTCCTCCGTACTGGACCTGATTTCTGGAGGGAATAAACGGGCCCTGAGTCCCGAAATAGTAATGGCCGTGGAAGGCCTGTGGTACCATCTCCATGCAGCGTCCGATTTTAATGAATCGGAACACGCCGGCTTCGATGGGAACCGTGGAGAGAGGGGGGCCTATGTCGCTTACATCGGAAGGCAGATACAGGCGGGTGAGGAATTCCTGAAAAGGCTGCATCTGGGAGGATATGGCCGGGAGGGGGCAAGGAACGAGGCCGCGCAAAGACTCTATGGGGTTTTTAAAAATAATATGGAGTTGTTAAGGGCCCTTGAAACAAGCATGAAGGAGAAATGGTCCGACGAGGATTTTGCCGATATGGATGGTTTTACGCAAAAGCTCGAAAGGTTCACTCTCGTCATGTGGAGAACGATGGTGTCCATTAAGAACGCCTCGAAGCGGGAGATGCTCGAGCGCCTTAAGAACAAGGCGATCATTGAAAAAATCGAGGAACAGCTTGGCGCGCCCATACGCCGTAACGACTCATGTCCGTGCGGAAGCGGCAAAAAATACAAATACTGCTGCGGTTCATGAAAGAAGCGAAAGTATTTTTCTTTTACGAAGGCTGTTGAGAAGCCCGGGCATCCCGGCGGGGACGGCTCCCTCGATAAGTGATTTCAGTACTTTCCCGGCGTCGGGGATGTGCTGGGCGATTGAGGCGGCCTCCTCTCTGGCCAGCCCGATGATGTCGATATCGGAGGCGAGGTCTGCAAACTCGAAACCGGCGTCGTGGCCGTGCTGCTGAAAACCGACAAATTCCCCGGAACCGCGCATTCGTAAATCCTCCTCGGCAATCCTGAAACCGTCATCTGACTCCACAAGCACGTCTATTCGCCTTTTGGCTTCGGCGCTGATCTCATCCGGATAAACAAGGACGCAGAAAGATTGCCTTTCACCCCTCCCGACCCTGCCGCGAAGCTGGTGAAGCTGTGAGAGGCCAAAACGCTCCGGGTGCTGGATGACGATAATCGTTGCGTTTGGAACATCGATTCCGACCTCTATAACGGTGGTGGATACGAGTATATCTATCTCTCCGGCTATGAAGCGGCGCATGATGTCATCCTTGTCCTTCGAAGGGAGCCTCCCGTGGAGAAGATCGATTCTTCGGTCCGGGAAAACGTCGTTTTTAAGGATTTCAAAGGCATTTATAGCGGATTTAAGTTCTATACTGCTTGATTCCTCGATAATAGGGTATACGAAATAGGCCTGCCTCCCTTCGGAAATGTATTTCTCGACGGATCTGTAGACACCGGAAAGGCGGGATTCCGGCAGGGCGAGCGTCCTTACCGGCAAACGGTTTCGCGGCTTTGCGCGAATGGAGGTGATGTCAAGGTCGCCATAGAGGGTCAGGGCGAGGGAACGGGGTATGGGCGTAGCGGTCATGACAAGAAGGTCGGGATGTTCCCCCTTCTCATGGAGCAGCGCCCTCTGCCTGACGCCGAACCTGTGTTGTTCGTCTATTATGATAAAACCAAGCCTGTCGAAAACGACATCGCTTTCCAGAAGTGCGTGGGTTCCTATGAGTATTGAACATTCCCCGGTCTTTACCCTTTCGAGGACCTCGGCCTTTCTATTTTTCTGCATGTTGCCGGTTAAAAGCTCGATAACGCGTGCTCCGGGTATGAGGGCCTGGAAATTACGGTAATGCTGGGCCGCGAGGATCTCGGTGGGGGCCATTACGGCCGTCTGCTCGCCTCTACCGGCGGCCACGAGCGCGGCCGCCATTGAGACAACCGTCTTGCCGGAGCCCACGTCCCCCTGAAGCAGTCTGTTCATGGGGAATGGCCGTTCCATATCGCCGACAATCTGGGCGATCGCGCCGAGCTGATCTTCTGTAAGTTCGAAGGGAAGCGAGCCACTGAAGGAATCGAGAATTCCCGGGTCGATTGCGGGTTTTTTCTTCGATAGCTCCTGTTGAAGACGCATGCGGGAGATTCGCAGGTAAACCTGTAAAAACAAAAGCTCGTTGAACGCGAGTCTTTGGCGGGCCTTTCCGACGTCTTCAATGCTGTCGGGGAAATGAATGGCCATAAGCGCATCGCGTAATGGGAGAAGCCCGAGCCTTCCAAGCATGTCGGAATCGAATGGCTCGGGAATTTCGTCAAGATATTCGTCGATTGCGGACCGTATCGCCCTGCGGAAACCACGGGAATCGAAGCCGAGAGTTTTAAGCTTTTCGGTTGAGCGATAAAGGGGGATTAGCCTGCCGGCATGAATGGATTTGACCCTTGAATCCTCATCGATAAAATCGTACTCCGGGTGGACAATCCGCTTGCCCCTGTAAACATCGATCTTGCCGGAGAAGATTACGGTGGAGCCCTCAAGAAATATCTTCTGAAAATACTGTATCCCGGCGAAAAAGATCCCGGAGAGCCTGTCCGTGCCGTCGTCTATGACAACCTCCAGAAATCGTCCGCGTTTGCCCGCAACAGAAAGACCTCGGATTGTCCCTGTCACAGTCACCGTTTCACCCGCGAAACAGTCGACAATGGACTTGAAGGATGAGCGGTCGAGATAGCGCCGTGGGGCATAGTACAGCAGGTCCTCCACCGTCTCGATGCCTGCCTCGGATTTAAGCGCGTCGGCCTTTCTGGGGCCTATCCCCTTGATATACTGTATATCAGTCCGCAAAGACCTATTCCTCTTCGGCTATGTACCACACCGAATTTGGCAATTGCACGTATCGATCATCCGAGGTATAAAAATAGATATAGGTAAGGTTCCTTTGGCCGCTGCCCGATGTGATCTTTTTGACGCCGGTCCAGCGTTTGATTATGCGGCCGTCATACCCGAATACCGTAACGGTAAGGTTCTGGCCGGTAATCGTTTCCAGCTTCCTCTGAACGATGTTCTTCTGGGTGTATGTAAAATAGTAGCGGAAATAAAAATATCCCCCCAAAGCCGCAAGGAGAACGAGAATAACCCCGCCGAGTTTTAGTTTGGTCATTAGCTTCATCGAAGGCCCCCTTCTGCAATTGTGTATTGAAAGACACCGGCCGCCCCGTCCGCAAGGGGAAGGCTTCGGTTGGACCGGTTCCGGCCGCATTCATATTCTATTCGAATGGATGTGATCCGGCGCGGAACGGACGATCATGTTATGCATGGCGTACGGTTAAATTTTCAATCAGATTTTTGCTAATAACTTGACTGACAATAATGGACCGGATATAGAATACAGGGCCGAGCTCGGGGCGCCAATCCGACGGAATCGCTTTTAACGGCGGCCCCGACGGTTTAGAGGTAAATCTCGTATATCATTTCAGATATCACAGGGCTTACAAGGGTGGTCCAACGCATGGGCATGCACGATAAATATCGAATGATCCGGATGATGCCGCGGGCGGTATTCGTCGTGTCGATGTCATTCGCTATGGCGGCATGGCTCGCGTGTAAAAAGGACCTCCCCTTCGAGCGGGAGCCGAACGATTCCTTCGCAAACGCCAATCCCATTATGGTAGATTCGATTATGCGTGGCGTTCTTTCCACGCGTGATGATGTCGATGTATACCGCATAGAGATAAGCTCCCCCATGGTGTTAAATATAACGCTTGGCCCGGTCAGGGGTGTAAATCACTCATTCAAGATCTGGAGGGGGATCGAGACGCCGGTTCTCATAAAACATGTGGACGACATGAGGAAATCCTCTCCTGAAAGCTTGAGCAATCTCTTCGTCGAGGCCGGCGTATATTTTATTTCAGTCGGTTTCGGTGAAAGAGATATTCCGGTGGCCGTTTCGGAGGGCGTATACGAACTGGAAATAAGAGGCCGCCCATACTCCAATGAGGAAAGGGAGCCTAATGACAGTCCCGCCAACGCTACAGAAGTATTTCCGGACAGTGAGTTGCGGGGATTTTTCAGCCCTGCATATAACAGGCTGAACCAGCAGGGCGAAAGCCCGCTCCGTGAGGAGGACTGGTACCGTATCGACATCGATCTTCCTATGAAAAAACCCGTCCTGCTCGATATCGAGCTGACCGGAGTGGAGCGCGTTAACTCCATCATTGAATTATACAACCCGGCTCTTGAAAAAATGGAATTTTCGGATGCCGGCGGGACCCACGAAGGTGAGTCCATGCGCGAGATTGGCATAACCACACCTGGCACATACTATATCATGGTGGCCTCAAAAAACTACGAGTCCAACCACGAACGGGAATACCGCCTGAAGATAAATTCGAGAAGTTTCGACGCCGGGATGGAGATGGAGCCGAACGACGACAACTCACGCGCAAACACAATCATCGGCGGAGAAATCTCCGGAAGAATATTCCCTCCTGGCGATCGTGATGTTTTTATGCACCCAAACCGGGGCCTCGGACTGTACAGGATGGAGTTGACACCTCCGCAAACGCTCGATCTCATCATGGAAATTTTCAATTCAGACGGCATGAAGTTATTCGAAGCCGATAACGGTGGGACCGGTTTTCGGGAGGTGCTTCCCGCGGTACAATTGAAAAACGACTTTTACATCACTGTTCGTTCGCGAAAAACATACTCCGACTCCGACAGGGCATATTCGCTCCAGGTCAGGCAACTGGCCGCACCGGAAGACTACGAGGTGGAGCCGAATGACGAGAAGGGGCTGGCTACACCCTTGAAACGGCAATCGATCAAGGGATTTACGTCAAAGCACAAGGACAGGGATTTCTACCTGCTCGATTACGGCAAAAGAGTAAAAATATTATTCACCCTGGCATGCCCACCGGAAGCCGAGCTCGGAATTTCCATAACGGACCCGCTCGGTTATATCATCAGGACCGGAGATCTTAAGGGCCCCGGGAGCATTAAATTTACCGAGATGATAGACCAGAAAGGATTTGTCATAATTGACGCCTTGAAGGAAAACTATGACGAACCGTACATTCTTCATTTGACGGAGGCCAAATGAGCTATCGGATGATTATCGGCAAAGCCGTGCTGGCGGCGCTTTTGACAGGCGCGTTTGTATCGTGCGGTTCTAGGCCGCTTTTGCCGGAGGAGGGCCGCTACAGACAACCGGATGCCTATAATTTCAAGTTCGTCGGATACGATGCCGACATCACAAATCCGGAAAACGACCGGCGCTCGTATTACAGAATATTCATCGACAAGATCGAGGTCGGCAGGACAACCATTGGCCTCGAGTCGCAGGACAAATATTTCGAGGCCAAGATACAACCGAACCGGCACCTACTGGTGGTCGAGAAATGGGTGCTCGACGAGAAAAGCGGAAAGTACCTAAAATTGAACAACATCCACCAGCCCAGGCCTAATTACGTTTATTTCGGGCTCCCGGAAAAAAGAATCGTCGTAGTTACATTAAAAAACGACGCCCCGCGTAACATGGCGTCGTTCGAGATCGATTACGAACACGAATGATAATCGCCCGGGTCAATCGACCTGGCGTTCCCTGTCCCCGGACTTGCGGCCGGCCGCGTTTATCATTTCCGGTGATGCCAGATAATAATTCTTGACGACCTGCAGGGGGACCGCGTAATCCTGCCTGGCGTTCCACATCAGATAGCCCCTGACGCCGGCATCGTGCACAGCGCGTATCTGTTCTTCTATGTATTTATTGTATGTAAGACCAGATGGGCCGAGTTTCATTTTGAATGCCTGGATATAGGTCACTATTTCGGCGCTTTTAACGCGATCCTTGCCCTTTTTAGATGTCAGGTACACAGTCTGGTATGGATCCGCCATGAGCTTTTGGCTCCATGTGTAATGTGACGGATATGCCATGGGGCAGATGATATCCACCACTTTGTCCAGGCCCTCCATTCTCTGGCCTATGGAATCTTTGCTGTTCAACGGGATCCTGCCGAATACGTCAGCGGCAATTCTGGCGTTGTATTTTTTAAGCTGCTCCTTCGCACGGGCCAGAAAGCCCTCTATGAAGTCATATTTCTGCTGAAGGGTCAGGTTTCGCAGTATTCCGTAGTCGTTGAAACGGATATAGTCGAACTGGATTTCTCGGAAACCGTACTGGCAGGCTTTTTCGGCCAGGTCCAGCCTGGCCTTGATCTCGGCTTCCGGGACTGGAAAGCGTTTCAATCCATCGGGGAAGACCACGATTCTGGCTATCGGATGAATACCGTTGCTCAGACATAATTCGACATTTTCCCGCGGGACCTGACATATGTCGTAGCGCGACGTATGAATGTCCAGCACCATGGCATTTATTCGGGCTTCTTTCGACATGGCGACAAATCGGGAGAGTTTTTCCATATTCCGGGCCGAGTCGACTGTCAGATAGATGCCTCTATAAAAATCCGGAAATTTATAGGCCGCTCCTATGTTCGCGGGGCCGGAAAATCCAATACTTTCCTTGTTTTGGCTCCAGATATTATCGATACTTTCGAAACATAAAAAAATCGCGATCGATGCGGGTAACAGTAGATAGGCTAACTTTTTCATGAGCGCTCCTGAATTAGTATTTACAAAGGGTAAATTATCTCATACTTGGGAACTCTAAAGAAGAAACCGATCAATATGACATCCTCTATGACGGATATTTCAGGAAAACCGACTTCTATTTACTGATCGTCAGGCGGATGCCGGGTGCTCAATAAAAATTACCGGCGGCCCGGGCATGTGGCGGGACGCGTTGCCTGAACGATCCGCGTCGAATCACTTAAATGACGGGAATACTCATGGTCAATCATATTTTTAGCAATTATAAGTCCGGTGGACTTGCTGGCGGGATGTTTTTTATATACATTAGACTTGTTGCTTTACTGAGTGTCATTACGAGCCCCGGTCGTATCGGGGCGTGGCAATCTCATACAATATCCGGTTTTTTAAAAAGCAATTTGTTGACTTTTTAAGATCGCCACGCCGGCCTGCGGCCTTCCCGCGATGACATTTTTGTCGGATACGCAACAACTCTATTATTTTCAGTGCTTTCTAATCTTCGATACTGGATTTCCCGCCGGGGGATAATCAAGTATCGATCGATATCCCATAATTTAAGAAAACCGATGATATTTCCATCTGAATCCCGGCCGCCGGGCCTCTTCCAAATTGAGCACCGATGGGTGGAGACTGAGCGTTCCGATTTCAGTGGCAATTTAGCCTTAGATGTGCCTAAATTTATCATGTAGGAGGTGGATATGGGCCTGGTTGACCGCATCGAGGAAGACCTTCGATTCTCGATCAAAAACAGGGATGAAGAGAGGACTCGCACCCTGCGAATGCTTAAAACCGATCTATTATACGAAAAAACCAGGGGGACGGAGGACCTTACAGAGGATAAGATTCTAGAAATCGTTCTCAGGGGGGCCAAAAAGCGAAAAGAGTCAATCGCCGAGTTCGATAAAGCTGGGCGCACGGATCTGGCTGACCGCGAACGGGCGGAGCTCCGAATAATAGAGGAATATATTCCCAAACAGATGGACAAGGAAGAAATAGCCCGGGTGGTGGACAACCGGATCAGGGAGATGGGCGGAGCGTCCCAGAAGGATATGGGCAGGGTGATGGGGCTGGTGATGAAGGAACTGAAGGGGCAGGCTGATGGTGCGCTCGTCAAGGAGATAGTGACCCGAAAACTCCAAAACGCTTGACCCTCCGCGTTTTCGTGTCACGAAATACATTAGAAGCGGTAATAAATGAGGGATAGTTGGCCATACCAAAGGAAACCATAGATATCGTGCGCGACAGGGCGCAGATACAGGAAATAATAAAGAAGTATGTTCCGACCCTGCAGAAGAAGGGCCGTAACTATATCGGCCTGTGTCCTTTCCATAAGGAAAAAACCCCCTCGTTCAATGTTTCCGCCGAAAAGCAGACTTTTTACTGTTTCGGATGCCATACCGGAGGCAATGTTTTTACGTTTATATCGAAGATCGAGCGGCTAAGTTTTCCGGAAAGCGTTGTATTCCTGGGGAACATGCTCGGCATCGAGGTTCGGGACGAGAAAGGAGGGATCCACGACGATAAACTCGATATCCGGAAGAAGGTGAATCTGGCGGCGATGTCCTTTTACAGAAATATGATAAACTCGCCTCGCGGGGCTGGAGCGAGCTCATATCTGCGCGAACGCGGGATAGAGGACGCCAGTATCAAGGATTTTATGATCGGTTACGCCCCGGATGAGTGGGGAGCCCTTACCGGGTATTTCCGTAAAACCGGCATGAATTTCGATATTGCGCTCGAACTTGGCCTTTTGAGCTCTTCCGCAAAATCTGGTTCCACGCATTATTACGATCGTTTCAGAGACAGGGTGATCTTTCCGATTTTCAATAGAAACAACGAGGTCATCGCCTTCGGCGGGCGCGTTATGGGTGGTGGCGAACCGAAATATTTAAATTCTCCGGAATCCGAGCTCTTCCGAAAACGGAACGTACTATACGGCCTGAATAAAGCACGCGAGCACATCGTATCCCTCGGAAGGGCGATAGTGGTGGAAGGCTATCTCGATGTAATTGGATGCCATCAGGCTGGCATAAAAAATGTGGTTGCGCCGCTTGGGACCGCTCTTACCGAGGTGCAGGTCCGCCTCCTGGCGCGGTTCTGCCGGGAGATAATTTTGCTTTTCGACGCGGATTCCGCCGGAATCAACGCCTCCCTGCGGTCCCTGGATGTGGTGAAAGATGTCAGCGTCGACGCCCGTGTAGCCGTACTTCCCGAGGACGATCCATTCGATTTTATCAGAAAACGCGGAGTACGTGAATTCATGGCTATTGTCGACAGCGCCTTGAAACCGGTGGATTTCAGGCTGGAAAGGGTTCTCGCGGAATCGGTGGGAAGGGACAGGCTCGAGGTCCTACGCGGGCTGTTTGCCATAGTGGCCGAGATCGAATACGAATCTGAAAAGAGCCATTATCTAAAAAAAATCAGCACTTTATTGAAAATCGGCGAAAATGAGATACGTTCAGACTTTAAGCGTTTTATCGGCAAGGATGGTTTACGGTTTAATACCCCGGCGACCACGAGCGATCCCGGCGGAAATCAAGGTAAAATCCAATTTCTTGTACGGGCCCACCGGGAGATGGTGGAGTTGCTGTGCCGGTATCCGGAACTTATCGAGAAGGCGATTATCGATTTTGCCGAAAATGCGATTGAGGACCCCGACGCGGCGGCCGTGTTCGGTAAGATGGCGGAACTATTTTCAGCGGGCGAAAGGATTTCGGTTGACAGGCTGTTCGATTTTTTCCCTGATGGTAGCGGAAAAATCTTCCTTGAGAATTGCCTTGCCAGGGATTATCGGATAGAAAATCCGGCTGCGGCGTACACCGAAATCTATATCAACATCAGATTGTACATGATCGAACGCGGTATCGAACAGTACAAGGAAAAAATTCGGAAGGCACAGGCCGGCGGAAATGCCGATACTAATGTAAATCTGACCGAACTGGAAATCGAAATCGAAATTCTCACCAGAGAATGGGAGAAACTTTCTTCGTACAAATACAACATACAGACAGTGTGAAGAATTAGCATACAGGAGCGTCATGAGCAAAACCGAAATAGTGCTGGAGAACATACTCGAAGTCAAAAAACTCATTCAGCTTGGAAAATCCAATGGCGAGATTACGTACGATGAAATAAACGAAGTTCTCCCCGACAAACTCCTTAATTCGGACAAAATCGACGATGTGTTCATTCTCCTGAACCAGCTCGGCATAGAGGTCGTAGAGGAGTCGACCCGGAAGGCCGCTCCCCCGACGGCGACAAAGAAAAAAGCATCCGGATCATCCAAAAAAACATCGTCATCCTCCTCGGAAGACTCATCGTATATTGATGATCCAATCAGACTGTATCTGAGGGAGATAGGCAGGGTCTCCCTTCTCTCCGGCGACCAGGAAGTGGACCTGGCGAAGAGGATCGAAGAGGGGGAACTTCTTATTGAGGACGCCGTTATCCATTCGAGCCTGCTTATAAACGACCTTATAAAGAACCACCCCAGGGTCAAAACCGGTAAAATCAAGCTGAATGACGTTCTGAGGATAAACAGGCTTTATTATTTCTCGTCGGTGGACATGAAGCAGCTCGAAAAGAAATATAACGAAAAAATGTCCATTATCATAGCCGAGGACAAAAAGATACTTCAGACACAGAACAGGCTAAAAAAACTGGACGCGGAATCCAAAAAGGCTGAGGAGGCTCGATCGAAGATCGAAGCATCCATGAACCTCGTAGTGGATTCCATCCGCGAAATGGAAATAAACGAGGCGGAGATCTCTAAACTGGCCCACAAGATTCTGTCCATGGTCGCCAGAATCAAGGATACCATTGAATTCTTTTGTCAGATCGAGAGAAAATACGGAAAGGAAATAAAGGAGCTTAAACACTACGCGCGAAAAGTAGAGAAAGGCGAAGAGGTGCGAAGCATCATCCGCGAGCTTTCCATAAAAAAGAAGGAAGAACTGCTCGAGATGGTGAAGGATATACGCAATAACGAGCGAAAGATCCGGCGCATTGAGCAGGAGGCCGGTGCTTCGGCCGAAGATATCATGAAATGGGGAAAGCAGATAGAGCTGGGCCTTCGTAAAATCTCAATCGCCAAAAAAGAGCTAATCAACGCAAACCTGCGCCTTGTGGTTTCCATCGCCAAAAAATACGCGAATAGGGGAATGCATTTTTTCGACCTCATCCAGGAGGGAAATATCGGACTTATAAAGGCCGTAGACAAGTTCGAATACCGCAAAGGGTACAAGTTTTCCACCTATGCGACCTGGTGGATACGCCAGGCGATCACGCGCGCCATCTCCGATCAGGCTCGCACCATCCGAGTCCCGGTGCACATGATAGAACAGATCAACAAGGTGATGCGGGAAACCAGGCTGTTCCAGCAGGAGTTCGGCCGGGAGCCAACCGCCGAGGAACTGGGCGACAGGCTCGGCTGGCCGGTCGCGAAGGTCAAGGGAGTAAAGAACGTGGCCAGAGAACCCATTTCGCTCGAAACCCCCGTGGGCGAGGAGGAGGACTCTCTACTAGGGGATTTTATCGAGGACAAGGACGTGGATTCGCCTGCAAATACCGCCGCATACAGGCTTCTCTCGGAACAGATACACACCGTTCTAAATACGCTTCCAGCGCGGGAGCAGAAGGTTATTCGGATGCGGTTCGGTCTCGATGACGGCTATTCGCATACCCTTGAAGAGGTTGGGTATGTCTTCAAGGTTACTCGCGAACGAATTCGCCAGATAGAGGCAAAGGCGCTTCGCCGTCTCCGCCATCCCACCAGGGCGCGAAAACTCAAGGATTATCTCGATTATATGTAAATCAACTCCGCGCTGTTTCGCCGCCAAGCAGCGCGTCGAGTGTATCCATGGCTTCGATCGGTGTGGCCGCCATGTGAATCAGGGAGCGATCGTCTTCCCGAAGGGCAAGGTCCGCGAAACCGGCGCTCCATCCGTCCGCAAAAGAGCAGATGATCATCGGCCTGCCGTACTGAAACGCGTATGAAAGCTCACTCATGGTCCCGGTCCTTCCGCCAATCGCGACTACGACATCCCCGGAAAGCACGTTCATGCTGTTGCGGGCGAATCCGATTCCGGAGGCTATAGCGGCGGTAAGGTATGGATTGGCGTCGTTAAAATCGACCCCCGGGAGTATCCCGACCACAATGCCGCCCTCGGCCGAGGCCCCCCTGGAGGCTGCCTCCATGATGCCGCCGCGTCCTCCGCAGACAAGAATCCAGTTCCTTCGCGCTATGTGACGTCCGATCTCGTATGCTTCGACCATAAACCGGCTTTCTTCGTGGGAGCCGATTACGGTAACCTGGGGGCGCTTCATCGAATCCTTTCCCCGGACGCGATCCTTCTTTCGAAATCCAGTATCTCGTCCCAGAAGCCTGTTATATTCCCTTCTTCGCGGATAATGGAAACAAGCGACTGGGACGGTATGGAGCTACCCCGGTATTCGAAGGAGGCCTTCTTTTTTTCGCGGGAGGCATCACTCGCATCCGGAATCAAGATCAGATATTCCCGCATGGAAAGTGTAAAAACCGGTGTATCGGGAGCGCCGAAACGCTCCAGCAGGGTATTTTTGATATATGAAGAAATATTAAGCATCTCCGGCAGTCCCATATGATTGAATATGCGTTCGACCATGTTAAAAAGAAAATAATGAGCGGAGATAGCGGCGCCTTCGGATAATTTGCGCTTTATAAATTCATCTATCGTCGCACGCCTTTCCCGGAAAAATGAAAAATACCGGGGGCGCATTTCACGCTCCGCGGCGTCTCTCAGTATGCCTATCAATCCGGCGACGCCGAGAAACTCATTCTTCGAAAAAAAATGGGATGATGACACGGCGGCGAAAAGCAGGGGTATGCCGGAGTCCCCTGGTATGGCGCAGGCATGGATCGTATGGGGAAGCTCATGCCCGTCTCCGGGAGGGAGGGAAATGGGTACGGCCCCGGCAAGTCTCGATGTAATTATGCCAGTCATGTTGAGGAGGGTTAGATTGAAACCATCGTCTCCGCATGTCCCAAGGGGCGTAAAGGCGTCGATGCCGATTCGATACAGCCCGGTAAAAAGCGAAAAATTTTCAGTGGAATGCAGATAGCACAGTGAAGCCGCGAGGTCCGTATGGTGAAGCCTGCCCGCTTCGAGGGTGTCACAGTCAGAAGAAAAGCGCCGGTATCTCCGGCGGCATTCGTCCACGGACAAACGCCCGGCCGTAAAATCCTTTAGCGTTTCCTTGATGGCAAGAACCAGAGATTTTATAGCCTCGTCCATGTATCGGTCCGGTGAAATGTTTCGTATAAATATTCGGTTTGAAATTTCAGATAAAATACCATCATCGACCGGCCAATAAAGCAAGCCTTTTTACCGCGGGATAAATTCTGAAACTGCCGGTAGCCACGATGATTCGCGAGTGGCCCTCCATAAGCCCGAGGATGGCCCGAAGCCGGGAGTCGGCGTCTTCCCCTCCAAGGATATAAAGTGGCACCCCATGAACGCTTTTCATTGAAGGGTCGGGGATGTATGCGCGCTCATCGTTCAACGGGTAATATATTATTGCGTCCGGGGACGCGGCGGCAAGGGCCAGAAACAAGCCTTCTATATCCTTGTCCTTCATAAAGCAGACCACAAATACTGGTTTTTCCCCTGGATACTCCATGGAAATATGCCCCACGATGCCGCGGAGCGCATCGGGATTGTGCGCCGGGTCGAAGATGATATGCGGCTTTTCGGACATTATTTGAAGACGGCCTGGAATTACAAGACCCCCGAGACTCCGGCGAACAACGTCCGGACTGAGGGGAAAGCCCCTCCGTCCAAGCAGGAGGGCCGCGGTGATGGCAAGCGCGGCGTTTACGGTCTGGAAACTCCCCCGTGGGCCCAGACGGATATTCTCTATCCGGCGTCTTCCGAACGAATAAGAGAGGGATTCCCCCCCTCCATGGGGGGATGTGCCGATTTGGAAATCCCTGTCGATTATATACAGGGCGGACTTTTTTTCGCGGGCCATAGCGGCGATCGCGGAAAACGCGTCCCCTGAAGAGTTACATGTTACGACAGGAACGCGGGGCTTGATGATGCCGGCTTTTTCGGTCGCTATATCGCGAAGTTCCGGTCCTAACAGTTTCGTGTGGTCGAGAGAAATCGCGGTTATAATGGAGATCATGGGGCTAAGCACGTTCGTTGAATCCAGCCTTCCACCAAGGCCGGTCTCCACCACGGCGATATCGACCGACTCGTCGTGAAAATATTTAAAGGCTGCCGCGGTAAGGGCGTCGAAGTAGGTGGGATCGAGAAGGCCGTCCCGTGATTGATCGAGGACGACGCGGAGTATGGCGGCAAGACGTCTCTCTGAAATCATGCGGCCGTTAATGGATATTCGCTCGGTCACCCTCTCCAGATGTGGTGAAATATATAATCCGGTCTTATATCCGGCGCCCGACAGTATCCCGCTTAACATATGGGCCGTAGAGCCCTTTCCATTGGTGCCCGCAATGTGTACCGATTTGAAGCCTCGATGAGGACCGTCGAGCCTGCGGAGCAATTCGCGCATGGTCGCTGTGGTGTAGTTGAGAAGACCGGCGTGGCCGCTCTTTTCATTGTTGATTAGGGTGTCGAGGATACGCTGAAGTTCGCTCATCGAGGAGGTGGCCTTCGCGCTAATCAGCGGATTTCCCTATTGGCCAGAGCGGAGGCAAGAGCCGCGCGCATGGTCGCTATCGGGGCCTGCGATGAGGTCCACAGTTCAAACTGTCGCGCTCCCTGGTAAAGGAGCATCTCGCTCCCGAGCACGGTTTTGCATCCCGCGGCGCCGGCCGATTCTATAAGGCGGGTGCGCATCGGAGAGTAGACGATGTCGAAAACGGTATGTCCGGCCGACAGCGGGGATGGATCGATTGGGCACGAGCCGATATCCGGGAACATGCCTACCGGAGTGGTATTGATGATGATTGCGTCATCCTCCGGTATCTTCCCCGCTATCGAGGATATATGGCCGCTTTCGACCCCGGGGAAGTGGCGCGACAGATCGTGAGCGAGGCGAGCCGACTTTCTCTCGTCGCGGCCAAGTATTGCCACCAGGGACTTTTCTTCCAGGAGAGAAAAGGCTATGGCGCGAGCGGAGCCGCCGTTGCCGATGACATAGGCCTTGCGGCCGGGGAACGTAACGCCCTCCGCCTGTAATGCCCGAATGGCCCCGAACCCGTCGGTGTTGTAACCGGTTATATTCCCGGAACGGTTTACCAGCGTGTTGACAGAACCTATTTTTTCGGCTATCGGATCGATCTCGTCGATGGCATCGATGATTTCGGTTTTAAACGGAATGGTTACGCTGGCGCCGTTTATTCCCAGGGATCTAACGGCACGTACGGCGTCGATGGCGCGTTCGGGTTCGAAGGCCAGATACACCGCATTGATTCCGTTTTTCTCGAAGGCGGCGTTGTGAATTGCCGGTGAAAGGGAATGACGGGCGGGTCTTCCAAAAACGCAGTACAGCGCTGTATGAGAATCGATAGTCATCCAGTAGTAACCTTCCTGATCGACAGGCGTGTTTTTCGGTCTATGTATTCTGTGGTAAAGGATGTCCGTTCCACTACGAGAAAAAAGGCCCCCCGGTCGATAATAAAGCCGTTATGGTATCCGCTTACCAAAAGCTCTTCTCCCGATTCGAACTCGACGACCGTTTCCGCAAAACCATCATACAGGACAAGGCCGGCCCTTCCTCCAAGACAGACGAACAGCTCCGGGCAGGAGTGACTTTCGAGCTCTAAGACGCCTTCCGGGCCGATGTTTTCGGGTCGGTAGAGTCCCACTCGCCAGAAATCCGGATCCGAAGAGAAGACCTCCCATCGGCGTTCCGGGTGGAGGGGTCGAGGTGTGATTGATTGGTGTCTTTCGATCATAATGGCTGTCTGTCCAGGGTGCCCGGTGATGGAGAATCAAGCCCGTGCATGGGATGTCAATTGAAATAATCCATGTTTGACAGGTCCGACGCAATCATTTTTCCGTTGACAGCTCGCCATTTAATGCTTGTCTCACGAATGCGATCAGGCAGGCGGGAGGTCCAAACCGATGGAAAAGATTCCGATTATCGTGAATCCGTTTTCCCGGAAGAACATTAAAAAAAAGGGGGCCTCCATCGATATTTTTAAAAGAATCGGTGGAGAAATGGTTGATGTAAGATCCACCGAAACGATTGAAGAACTTGCAGCGGTGGCCGAAGACTGTAAGGAGAGGACCGTGCCCTATCTGGCAATCTCCGGCGGAGATGGGACCTTGCACCAGGTGATTTCGTGTTTTATCGACGCCTATGGGCCCGCTCCGATACCTCCGGTTGTCATCCTAAAGGACGGCACCATGAACAACGTCTCCGGCACTGTAAAGCTGAAGGGCGGCGGATATTCAATTCTTAAAAGGCTGCTTGGCGCCATCGAAACAGGCCGGGGAGTGGACACCTTAACGCGCTATACCATGAAGATCGAAGGGCGCTACTGTTTTCTGTTCGGGACGGGGCTTACGACCAATGTTCTGAACGCGGTGTATGAAGGCGGCAAGAAGGGAATCCCTAAAGTGCTCAAAGTAATAATAAAGGCATTCGGTGACGGGATCTTCCGGCCCGAGAGCTCAAGCTTATACAGGCGGATGAAAGCGAAGGTATGCCTTAACGGCGAGGATCTCCCCTCGGACGACCTGCTTGGAATTCTTGCGGGTACAGTCCAGGATGTAGGGATGGGGTTCAGGCCCCTGAACAGGGTAATGCCGGACGAACCCGGATTCCATGTCATAGCTACCGGCGTAAAGCCCGTGGTGCTGGCCCGTCATATTCTTACGCTCGCCAGGGGCGGAAGCTTCAAGCATCCGCTGCATTATGACAGGCACGTGCGGAATCTTCACATCATTAGCGACAGGCCATTTGAATACACCATGGATGGCGACCTCTATTCAGCCGACCGCGAGCTTTATGTGGAAACCGGTCCCGCCGTCAAACTCGTCTCAGTATAGGACGGCCCCCGTACCTCCTTCCCGACCAGCCTGGCCATCGGCCCGATACTGCCCATAAGGGCCATGAACCGGTCGGGCCGCAGCGACTGCTTGCCGTCACACAGGGCGCTTTCGGGATGCGGGTGCATCTCGACCATTAGGCCATCGGCGCCGGCCGCGACAGCCGCAAGGGAGAGGGGATGAATCAGTTTCCATGTTCCCGCCGCGTGCGATGGGTCGACGATCACCGGCAGGTGTGTACGTTGTTTGAGCAGAGGCACCGCGGATATATCGAGGGTGTTACGGGTTTCCGTCTCGAAGGTCCGTATTCCCCGCTCGCAAAGGATGACATTTAGGTTCCCTTCCGCGAGAAGGTATTCGGCGGCGAGAAGAAACTCCTCGATGGTCACCATCATCCCCCTTTTCAAGAGAACCGGCTTTCGGGTTCGTCCGACTTTTTTCAGCAGTGAGAAGTTCTGGCAGTTGCGGGCCCCGATCTGGATGATGTCGGAATATTCTTCCACAACCGGTATATCGTCCTGATCGAGCACCTCGGTTATTATGGGCAGCCCGAAGCGGTCGCCGGCCTTTCGAAGCAGGCGAAGCCCGTCGAGCCCCATCCCCTGGAAGGCGTAAGGGGAGCTTCGAGGTTTGTAGGCCCCGCCACGGAGGATGGAGGCGCCCGATTCCCTGACGGTTTCGGCCGCCTCCATAATCTGTGTCTCGGATTCTATAGAACAGGGACCCGCTATGACGCACAGGCTGTCTCCGCCCATTGTGACGCCCCGGCCCATGTCTATTTGAGTGCCGGTATCCTTGATGCTCCTGCTGGCCAGAACGTAGGGGACGTCCTGGGGGGCGGGGGAGGCATACAGGTCGAGAAGCCGGAGGCGCTCCATGCCCGTAGCGTCGGCGTTCAATATGGTGCAAACCCTGCCTTTGCTCGTGTTGAAAAGACAGGTGCGGTAGCCTTCCGACTGCAGGCGCGGAACGAATCGCGATATCCCTGGATTGTGGTTTTCCGGCAGAATGAGTATCATCTGATGCCTCCACTGTCTTAAAAGTAACAAGACCACCGGATTGCCGGAGGTCTTTAGCTTTAAGAGGCACCAAAAAGGCCACCGGCATCCCGCCCGTGGCCCTCATGCGCAACATCACCCACAAAGGCTACGGGTTGATTTTATAATAAAAATAAAACCGGTAGTAGTTATTGGGGCTGATGTTGTTTTGCGTTGTCATATCTCTCACTCTTCGAACGGAGTTCCCCCCGCGAGAGGATGTATATAGGTATATACTTATATCTGTCAACATATTAATCCATTTTTTTAAAAAACCGTCTTTATGATTCAGCTTGTCAATGCCCAATAATTTAGACAGAATTTGTATTATTCCAGGCCTTTACGCCGAGTATCGGTGGTTGTGAATAGGTAATGATAAAGCCTTAAGCTTCATCAAATATATTGACGTTCGGGTAAGATTGCTATACATTAGAATAATTAAAGGCCGTTTTCCGCGGCCGACAACAGGGTTAACCGGCGAGGAGATCTGATGAACCATAAGGACAAAACCTTCGAAGACGGGCGAGAATACGCGGTTGCCGCCCCTTATCTGGACAATGTCAGCCTGTGTACAGGGATTTTTACGGAATCGTGCAGGGCCGAATTAAGGGAAATCAACAAGCACGAGATAATCATAAAGATATGTGAGGTGCTCGGGCCCTACGCCGAGAACCTGAACCTTGCGGAACAGATTTTCGAGAAAGTTAAATATGACATGGCTAACTATATTGTCCACCACGAGTACAACTCGCTGAACGGCGTGAGCACCGATCTTGTTTTATGGCTGGACAGTCGTGTAAATCCGCAGAATGTGCGAAAGCTAAACAGGTTCATAAAAAAATACCTAAAGTAAGCCAGTCTCTCGGCGGAGTCGTGAAAAAGGACAAGCTGCTTCTACATACCTGCTGTGCCCCATGCGCGGCGCACGTTTATGAGGTGCTTGACCGGGATTTTAACGTAAGCGCATATTTCTACAATCCCAATATCGCCCCGTTCGGGGAATACGAGCGCCGTCTCGGCGAGCTCGTCAGCTATTCCGAAAGAAGGAAATTTCCTCTTTTTGTCGGCCTATATGACGCCAGGGACTGGACCATGTTCGTCAAGCCATATCGTTTTGAAGGAGAGCGCTCAGAGCGATGCATGCGCTGTTTTCTGTACAGGCTCGATCGGACCTTTCGCTACGCGCGGGACAACTCCTTTGACGCCGTGGCCTCGGTAATGTCCATCAGCCCTCATAAAAACGCCGAAATGATAAACGATGCCGGCAGAAGACTCAAAAAACAATATGGTCTGGGCTTTATAGAGGCGGATTTCAAGAAAAACGACGGGTTTCGCCAATCGGTTGAAATTTCGCGAAGGCAGGGCTTTTATCGCCAGACCTATTGCGGCTGCGTCTATTCGAACCAGGAACGAAAAAAATCCCAAAATTCGAAGATATCCCAAAAAAAATCTTACGATTTCCCCGCCTGATTTCGTTTTAATATTGAACAGGTCCGTCACCCCGTTTCAAGCGTTATCGGCCGTTTAATTCGCTCCATGGTGTTTCATCATGCGCTTTTGGAGACGGGTGAACTGTGGGCATGCAGAAGGGAGAGAGGCGTTTTCATGGAAAAGCTGAGCCGTGAGCAGAGCAGGGCATCCCGGCCGGGGGGAGGGGTGACTCTCGTGATAGCAGGAGCGGGCACCGGAAAGACCAAGACGCTCATAAGCAAGATCACAGCCATTATCGGGGATTCCGGCATTTCTCCGAAAAATATTCTCGTGCTTACCTTCAGCAGAAAGGCGGCCGAGGAGATCCGATCCCGAGTCCGGGAAGTAATCGGGGAGATGGCTCTTGGGCTTGTAGCCGGCACCTTCCATTCTTTCTGTCTGTCCCTCCTGATGGAATATTCAGGCGAGTTTAAATCCCGTTATGGTTATTCCGATTTTCCGACGGTGATCGAGGAGGATGAAAGGAAAAGGATAATAAAGGGGATATTGATGGGAAGGTTGGATGATTTTATCGGTATTCCATTGGACATCATTGAATCCTTTGTCGACGATCCTCACAAATGCGAAGGGGGCTTGAAAAAACGGCTGGACCTCTTCGGGCTTACCGAAAAGATTCTTGACGCCCGGAAGGCATTTCAGGCGGAAAAGGCGAGACGTGCAGTCGTTGATTTTCAGGACCTTATGACCTACACCCTGAATATGCTGGAAAATAACGGGGAGATCAGAATGGCCGTGCGGGAAAGGTGTCGTTATGTTCTTGTGGACGAGTTTCAGGATACATCACCCGAAAACTTCCGGCTTCTTCGGCTCATACTTGATGAAAAATCCCCCAATCTTTTTGTGGTCGGTGATGACTGGCAATCGATATACGGGTTTAGGTACAGCAATATCGATTATATAGTTCGAATGAGACACTTTTTCCCCGACGCGGACATCCATCGTCTTACTGCCAATTATCGCTCCCTGCACGAAATAGTGAGGCTCTCGAACAGGTTAATCCGTAACAACAGGTATCGGACAAGAAAACGGCTTAAATCGTACAGGGGCAGGGGCGGGTTGGTGAGAAGGCATATAGTTCAGGGCCGGGAGCAGGAAAACGAGGCTATAGCCGGGATTCTAAACGGTATGGCCGGTCGTGCCGGCAGCCTGGCGATCTTATATCGCAACAACTGGCAGGGCAGGATCATCTCGAGATTTTTGGAAAACCGGATGCCCGGAGAGCCGCCCGTCGATCTTCAGATGATGACCATTCACGCCTCCAAGGGCCTGGAATTTAATACGGTTATCGTTGCCGGTATTACGGACGCAATACTGCCCGACCCCTCCTCCGATATCGAGGAGGAGCGCCGGCTCATGTATGTGGCCCTTACGCGGGCGCGCGACGAGCTTCACCTGATTTGCCATAAGGGAAGAGGCGAAAAGCTTTCGATTTTCGGACAGGAATTGGGAGAAAAATAGTATAAGAACCGTACTACGGATTACTTTATTGCCTTTTAAAGTCGCCGCGTCGCTGCGCTCTCCCCGACGACAGTATGTTCGCCCAGATTTTAATTACACCGCAAAATGGCATGAATAAAAAGGGTATTTTACGGTTGACAGAAATCAAGGGCTTTCATCCTAATACGTGCTGGATATTATTCATGGTTTTTATTTAAAGGGCCGGCCGGAATCGGCGGTCCGGAGCAGGATTAACACAAACTAAGGAGTTAGGGATGGACAAGTTCATAATCGATCTTATCCGGGAGTACCCACTTGCGGTTCATCACACCATCTACATCGCCGCAATAATATGCGGATGGGTGATGATAACCGGCTGCGTTCGTTTCGGAATAGCCATCTATCGCCGAAAGAAAGGGATTTATCCCCCGGCCGCGAGCCAAATGGAAGAACACTGATAAAGTCAGCGGTATAACTTAACTGAAAAGCGGACCCCCCTGGGTCCGCTTTTCGTTGGCATGTAATGAGCTTTTCGAATCACCCGGGGAAGAAAACCCTAAAATTCCCGGATTTGCGGCAAGCAATCATCATTCCTAATGCCCGAAGTGGCCCAAATGGTCTCTGCCCAAATCGATCTTGAGGCTTTCGATCTCGGTCTTTTCTGTAAAATTGATAAACCCCCTGCGAATGGATGTAAACAAGCCATTTGCCGGTGGGCAACCAATGTCCTGAAGCTTCTTCTCAAGCCCCCGATAGTTGATGAATTTAAGGTTGTATCTGACCTTCACCAGATTGCCCTTTTCGCTTGCCTTGACATCGTCCACGCCGAGCATCATACCGAGAGTTGTTTCTATTTTCTGAATCGTTCCCGGCTTTTCCGGCCTCTTAACCCGGATGCTGTTGGTTTTTAATATATTCTTCATGAGTATCCTCGTATTATTCGGGTCTTGGTAAATCTAAACTCGCACGCGCTAAATCATCTCCCGCACGGACGTAAAAAGTCGACAAATCTGTGAATAAAATACGAACCAAATGTTACTGTAATAATATAATCGAAAATACCGATTATAGCAATAAATTATTTAAAAGGTAATAAATTTATATAATTCTAAAATTAAATTGAGGGAACCTCTAAATATTAAATTTTTGAATTTCCCATGAATCTTAACTACTGGCATACTCAGGACTTAGGTTTTCCCGCCCGCCGAAGGCGGGCGGGAAAACCTAAGTATTAGAGGTTGCCTTGAATACTTATGGAAAGAAGGTTCGAAATGCTTGGCTACGCGCGGATAAGGGAATGGATGATCTGGATCAACTCGTCGATCTGAAATGGTTTTTTGGCCACGGCGTTAAATCCATATTTTCGGTATTCGGACATAACAGGGTTTTCCGAATAACCGCTTGCCACAATCGCCTGTACCTCCGGATCGACCTGCCTTATGGCCTCCATCGTAGCCTTGCCTCCCAGCCCCCCCTGGATGGTGAGGTCGAGAATGACAAGGTTAAAGGGCGTCCCATCTTCGATAGCGCCGCAGAAAAGCTCGAAAGCCTGGGCCCCGTCCTTAGAGCACTGGACTTGGAATCCAAGGCGGGACAGGAGCTTTTCCATCACCTTTAGAACCTGAACGTCGTCATCCATCAGCAGAATTTTCCCTTCCCCGAATCCTGCCGGCATGGGGATACCCGCGTCTTCCGGTATCTTCCCCTCGGATATCGGGAAAAACAGGGTGAAGGTCGCCCCGTGTCCGAACTGTGATTCCACCTCGACATGTCCGGAGTGGTTCTTGATTATTGAATAAACGGTGGAGAGCCCCAGGCCGCTGCCGTCCTTTTTTGTGGTGAAATATGGATCGAATATTTTCTGTAAGAGCTCCTCCGGAATTCCCACGCCGTAATCCTTTATCGAGATGGATATATAACACCCGGGAGTCAGGGGATACCTCCTCTTTTCCATAGGGGTTATAACCCTGTTTCTGGCCGATATGTCGATTTTTCCATCTCCACTCATTGACTGAATGGCATTAATGATGAGATTGTTGAAAACTTGGCTTATCTGGCCCTCATCCACGTCTACGAGCCAGAGATCTTCGGGGATTGAAAGATCGCATTGAATCTGTGTGCCCCGAAGCGTGAATATAATCGTCTCCTGTATTAGTTCGACCAGGGAGATCGTTTTTTTTATGGGAGAGCCGCCCCGTGAGAAGGTAAGGAGTTGAAGCGTAAGATCCTTGGCCCTATAGGAGGCTTTTTCCGCGTCGGTCAGCGATTCGAATGCCTCGGATTCGGCGTCTATATCGATCTTGGCCAGAGCGATATTGCCGATTATGGAAGTAAGTATATTGTTGAAGTCGTGGGCAATGCCTCCGGCAAGCAGACCAAGAGACTCCAGCTTCTGCGCCTTGTAAAGCTCCTCTTCGATCTTTTTTCTATCGGTTATATCTCTGCAGTTAGCAATGATTCCCTTGAGCGTGTGATGCCGGGTGATTTCCTTGGCCTTAATTTCGAGAACGCGCCAGGAGCCGTCATGGTGTTTTACCCTCATCTCCAGGGCCGGAACGCCCGATGGGTTGCGAAGGAGTTCGGAATAGGCGATTACGAATCTCCGTAAATCGCCCGGATGAATGAACTCGATGATATCCCTGCCGATCATCTCCTCCGCTCCGTATCCCAGTGTCCTTTCGATTGAGGGGCTCTGGTAGATGATAGTTCCGGATTTTTCGAGGATAATAATGAGGTCGGACCCTTCCTCGATCATTATACGAAAGCGCTCCTCACTCTCACGGAGGGCCAGCTCGGTTTCCTTGCGGGACGTGATGTCTCTGGTAATGGTAAGTATGGCGTCAGGCCGGCCGGATGAATCGCGTATGAACGTCGCGCGATTTTCGGTCCAGATGTTATTCTCGCCCGAGGAGAGTGTCTCGACCAGTTCGAACGTGATTGTGCGGGATGGATCACGGCCGGCGTCATTTAGAAGTTCATCTTCAATAATTCCTAACAGATTCCCGCGCGACTGTTCGTCAAGATGTATTCCGAAAGGAGATCCTATATATTCGTCATCAGGGGTTCCGAAAAGCTCTATCGCGTAGGGATTCGCGTAGATATAACGCATTGTCGACAGATCTAAAATTCGAATGGCGTCGCGAACGGTATCGGTGATGAGCCTAAGCAGCTTTTCACTCTCAAAAAGCCGTTGTTCGGCCTCCTTGCGCTGGGATATATCGACGATGATGCCCCGGAAGCCGGCGAACCGGTTTTCTTTCATGATCCTGCTCGAGTGTATGAGGGCGGGGAATGTGCTTCCGTCCTTTTTTAGCAGGGTGTATTCGGAGGCGTCGGTTTTGTCGCCTCCGATTATTCTGTTGATGTTGGCCTGTAGCGCGGGGTGGTCCCATCCGGCGACAACATCGAATATGTTGAAACCTTTTATGAAATCCTTTTCTTCGTATCCGAAGAGCATGTAGGCCTGCTTGTTTACATAGGTCAGTTTTCCTTTGTCATCGCTTTCAAAGGCGGCCTCGGGGAGGTTGTCAGAGAACATGCGAAACCGGTGCTCGTTTTCATCCAGCGAGGGATGAATGCCGTGTCGACCGGTAATCTCCCGGATAAAGATGCAAGTAGCGGGAAGCTTGTCCCAAGTGATGTCGAAACTAATAGATTCGACATTCACCGCACAACCGTTTAGGGAAACGATTCTGAAGGCGTGTATTCCGGGACTGACTCCGGCATGTCCTGGCCCGGCGTCTTTTTCCTCCAGGCCGCGGTCTTCGGAATGCACAAAATCGAGAAATGGCCGGTTGAGGCAATCTTCGGGGGTATGACCAGCAAGTTCGGATATGGCCCGATTTACATAACGTACCCTTCCATCCTGTATAACGAAGATCGGGTCAGGTGATATTTCGACGATATACCGGAAAATGTCGTTATTATGTAAAGGGATTGTCGTCATCGCGCGCATGCCAACCCGAGGATGATTATTGTGCTTGATTATTGAATTATTTTTCAATTAAAATTTTACGTGAATCCGAAAGTCGTGTAAAATGTTTTAAAACCACGGCAAATCCATGGATGGATAATGAGAGCGGCCTATATTGGCTTGAATTTGGAGCCTCATTACCGCGGGATGAACGATGAGTAACGGCCGGCCCATAAACGACATCATTCTCGACAGCATAGCCGACGGCGTGTTTACCGTGGATATGGATTTCAGGATCACCTACATCAACAGGGCCGCCGGAAAAATACTGGGAATAAGCGAAGAGGAGGCAATCGGAAAATACTGCTACGAGATTTTTCATGCCAATATATGCGAGCATTCCTGCGCGCTTGACGAAACAATAGAGACCGGAAGGACTATCGTCAATAAAACGATTTACATCGTCAACGCGAGCGGTGAGCGCATACCGATAAGCATAAGCACGGCGCTATTAAAGGACGAAAACGGAGCGATAATAGGCGGAGTCGAGACATTTAGGGATATATCCGAGGTCGAAGAGCTCCGACGCGCAATAGAGGAAAAGTATACGTCGGAGGACATTGTAAGCAAGAACAAGCGCCTTCGTGAGTTGCTGGCGCTGCTTCCCGATATCGCCGAAAGCGACAGCTCGGTGCTAATAGAGGGGCAAAGCGGAACCGGAAAGGAGCTTGTGGCCAGGGCCATCCACAACCTGAGTGCGCGCGCGGAGAGGCCCATCATCGTGATTAATTGCGCCGCTCTGCCGGAGAGCCTTCTCGAATCCGAATTGTTCGGTTATAAAGCCGGAGCCTTTACCGATGCGAGAAGGGACAAGCCGGGGAAGTTCGCGGCAGCGGAAGGCGGCACCCTTTTCCTTGACGAAATCGGGGAAATACAGCCGTTTATACAGGTGAAATTGCTCAGATTTCTTCAGGAAAGGGAATACGAGCCGCTCGGGAGCTTGCAAACAGTCAAGGCCGATGTAAGAATTGTGGCGGCCACCAACAAGGACCTCCTGAACGAGGTCCACGCCGGGCGCTTCCGGGACGACCTCTATTATCGATTGAATGTAATCAATATTTCACTTCCTCCGCTTGCTGAGCGCAGGGAGGATATTCCGCTCCTCATACGCCATTTCATAAAAAAATATAACGCGATCAAGGGCAAGGATGTGGAAGGGGTATCGGACGAGGTAATTAATGTACTGATGGAGTACGACTATCCTGGGAATATAAGAGAGCTCGAAAACGCGATAGAGCACGCATTCGCGCTGTGCAAGGAGTCCTATATTCAACTCGGACACCTCCCGGCGCGATTCAGGGGCCACGATCATTCACCAGTCGGGCACAGCACGCTTGAAGACGTAGAGCGGCATTATATCCAAATGGCCCTGGAGAGGCATCAGGCCAACAGAAGCAAGGCTGCCCGAGAACTTGGCATCGACCCATCGACTCTCTGGCGTAAAATGAAAAAGTTTGGAATCGAATGAGATTGCATATTGCAATAATATCGGGTAAAAAATATTGCATTGTGCAATATCGGGTATATATTAACAATCAGTAGATCTTATTCTGACAATTACTTTTAGGAATTTTCCAAAGTTACAGCCCATATATTCTGTTTCGCGACTGAAATCGACCCTATTTAGCAATATAAATAGAATCTGATCTCAGATTTTGCCATAAACCCAATTATAATGTTACTCTGGCATGATTTCTGCTTATAATATATCATGGATACTCTGCGTGTGGCTATACCGGTATTCAATGGACGCGTGTCGCCCCTGCTCGACGTCGCCGCTTCCTTTTTATACGCTGATATTGGAGGCGGTAAAGTAGGCGACAGGTACTTCGTTAAACTGGCCGAGAATTCCTCTATCTTACGCATAAGCTTTCTCAAGGAGAAGGGCGTCTCGCTTCTCATCTGTAGCGCAGTAAGCCGGGAATGCGCGTGCGCCATGGCGAGAATGGGGATAACCGTTCTTCCAGGAATAATAGGGGACGCCGACGAGGTCCTGGAGGCATTCGCTCGAGACGCGCTCAATTCGGAGCGTTTCGCCATGCCGGGCTGCTGCGGCGGGTTTGGCTCGGGAAGAAGGGGATGTCCAACACGGCAAGGCAGAAAGCAGAATGATAGTAGATAAGGGGTAAGGGCAATGAAGATAGCGATAAGCGCGGAATCGGATCGGATCACCGGTGCGGTGGATACGAGGTTCGGAAGGGCCAGGGGATTTATAATATACGATACGGATACAGATGGGAACGTCTTTATAGATAATAAACAGAATCTCGAGAGCGCCCAGGGCGCCGGGATACAATCGGCGAAAACGGTGATAAATGCCGGAGTCGCGATTCTCATAACAGGAAACGTCGGCCCTAAGGCATATACGACCCTGCAGGCCGCCGGTATAGAGATATATACCGGAGCGCAGGGGCGTGTGGCTGACGCTGTGGAGGATTATAAAAACGGTAAGCTTCGGAAGGCGGATGGCGCGAATGTCGAAAGCCACTGGTAACGTATGCCATGCCGTTCTGAAGCACGGGAGGGGTTTATGTTAACCGGGAAACCAGGCAGCGTGGAATTTGACGGCTATGCCAGGCTGTCCCTTTGGGACGCCGACAGGATGGTAAGGGAATTTCTTGTTGGTAGACTCGAAAATCTTACCGGTAAAGTACGAGAGTGCTCGGAAAAAGCGCGCGCCCAGGGGCGCGAGAAACTGCTGTCGGAAATTGATACTATTGAACGCCGGCTTTCGAGAATAAGGGATCTTACCGTCTATCGAGAGGGTTCGTACGTTCCTCCCTACATGAAACAGGGAATATCCCGGGCCGATACCCAATCACTAAACGAGACTGACGGCCGCCTGGAGGCATTGATCGATGAAGCCTTCGCCATGATATCGGACTTAAGCTGTTCGGAAAAGGACCTTTATATCATCGATAAACTGAGTGCGATAAGCGGGGTTATGAGGAGTTTCGAATCCGAGCTTAATTCCCGGAGCAGACTGCTCAAGCGGGAAGCGAAGCCTTGAAATCCGAACGGCTCGATGATGAGGGCATGACAGGCTGGTGTTATTGTTCGGGGTGCGCAGGGTATGTATGCCAGCCGCGGGCCATGCGTCCGGAAGTGATCGCTTCACTGAGGTTGAAGCCGATTAGCCAGGCCATATCGCTATTATCGATTTCTTAATCATGAATTCGTGATGGAGTGAGTATGAAAAAATTGAAGCTGTCTGTTGTTTGCGAGAATACCGTCGGATCGCCGCTTCCTTTCATCGGGGAGCACGGGCTGTCCTTCCTTATCGAGGAAGCCACAAACACGCTATACGATACCGGCCAGGGCTTCGGCTTGCTTAACAATATGAAAGTGATGGGTAAAGATCCGGATGGGATTGACCGGGTTATAATAAGCCACGGACATTATGACCATACTGGCGGATTGATGGGAATGCTCAAGGCGCGCAAAACCGGCCTGGAGGTCTTCTGCCATCCTGAGGCCTTCATTCCAAAAATCGCCCTTTACGAGATGCCCGGTAATGACCTGGAGGTGCCCATTGGGTTCCAATTATCCCGTCAGGAATATGAAAATGCGGGCGCCAGTTTCAATTGGATCTCCGGGTGGGGAAAGCTTACTGAAAGCGTCTCGTTTATCACCGATGTCGCCCGACCGGAGGGATGGAGAACCTGGGATGTCAGGCTAAAAAGAAAAATCGATGGCTCCGTAAAAGAGGACCCGTTTAACGATGACCTGTCGTTGATGCTGGATACCAGAAGCGGCCCGGTGGTCCTTTTAGGCTGCGCCCATGCTGGGATAGTAGAGATACTCGAGGATATCGTTTCGAAAAGCGGACACTCCAAATTGCACGCCGTGATAGGCGGCACGCATCTCGAAAGCGCCTCAGAAGAATACCTGAACAAAACAATCGAAATCCTGGAAAAATACGATGTCGCTCTGATCGGAACATCCCACTGCACCGGCTTCAAGAGGTCATCGACCCTGGCGGCCCATTTCAAGGAAAAATTCATTCAGGTCGCCACAGGCACGGTGCTGGAGTTCTGATATGGCGGACAGGGTTCATATCGCCATCGCGAGCGGCAAGGGAGGGACCGGAAAGACGACCATCGCCGTTTCTCTCGCAAACAGGTTCGCGGAGCTGGGAAGGAAGGTGGCCCTCCTCGACTGCGACGTGGAAGAGCCAAACGCGAATCTTTTTCTGAAAACCGAAATCCGCGTCAAGGAAACCATTTATACGCCCATTCCGGAAGTCGATGAAGACAAATGCAACGGATGCGGAAGATGCGAAGAGGTATGCAACTTTAACGCGATTGTAATCGTCAAGCAAAAGCCGCTCGTTTTCCCGGACCTCTGCCATTCCTGCGGAGGATGCGTAATGGAATGCCCCGAGAAGGCGCTGTACGAAGTCCAGAAGGAGGTAGGGGGCCTCGAAGAGGGATACGATGAGAGGGTCATTTATGCGGGCGGACGGCTTAAAATTGGCCAACCCGTATCCCCCCCGCTCATCAAGGCCCTTAAAAGCAACTGCTATTCGTCCGATGTCAGGATAATAGACGCGCCGCCCGGGACCTCGTGCCCGGTGGTGGAATCACTTCGCGGCAACGATTGCGCGGTACTGGTCACGGAGCCCACGCCTTTCGGGCTGAACGATTTGAAGCTCGCGGTAGGAATGGTCCGCAGGCTGGGGATACCCTTCGGCATATTGATAAACAGGTCCGATATCGGCGACGATTCCGTTCTCCGATACTGCCGGGAGGAGAAGCTGGAACTGATAGCGTCCGTACCGCACTCGCGTCCGCTCGCCGAGGCCTATTCGCGTGGGGATTTCGTCAAATTTTTCATTGCGGAATTTCCGCAAGTCTTCGATGCGCTTGTGTCCTTTGCCGACAAACATTCCGCGGCGCGGAGGACAACATGACGATCAAGGAGCTTGTTGTTATCAGCGGCAAGGGTGGAACCGGAAAAACCAGCATTGTCGCTTCCCTCGCGGCGCTTTCCGGCAAAAGCGTCCTCGCCGATTGCGATGTAGACGCGGCCGATCTGCATCTCGTTCTTTCGCCGGACGTACAAAAAGAAGGCGATTTTATCGGGGGCCTTGTAGCCGTCACCGACCTCAACCTGTGTACAGGATGCGGTAAATGCGTCGAGGTGTGCAGGTTCGACGCCTTTCTGGATAATTACGAGATCGATCCGCTGGCCTGTGAAGGTTGCGGGATATGCGAACGTGTTTGCCCATCCTCGGCCATTTCAATGATTGACAGGATTTCCGGAAGATGGTTTATCTCGGAAACACGTTTCGGTCCCATGGTTCACGCGCGGCTGGGTCTGGCGGAAGGCAATTCGGGGAAACTCGTGTCTTTGCTGAGGAACGAGGCGAAAAGGATAGCCGGAGAAAGAGGCCATGATCTTATCATCAGCGACGGCTCTCCCGGCATTGGATGCCCTGTTATCGCCTCAATAGCGGGGGCGACAGCCGTTCTGGTGGTGACCGAGCCGACGGTTAGCGGAATCCACGATCTGGAAAGGGTCGCCGCGCTTACCGAGCATTTCAAGATAAGAACGTTCGTCTGCATCAACAAGGCTGACTTGAATCCGGGCAATACGCGTTCCATCCGGGAACTTGCCTGCGGAAGGAATTTCGAGGTAATCGCCGAAATACCGTATGACACGGCATTCACGCGGGCGCAGATGAACAAACAGAGTATCATCGAGGCTGGAAACGGAAAGACCGCCGACGCGATTCGCTCCATGTGGGAGACGGTAAAGCGTGAAATCATGTGATTTTGCCATAAGGCCGATAGGCGTTATAAGAACCCCTTTTTCGGGTGTGGAGGATGGTGTTCCGATCCAGGGAAGGCTCGCCTCGAATACGCACGGGGAGGCACATGTATATCCCGAATTCCGGGAGGGCTTAATGGACCTGGATGGGTTCTCCCATGTTTATCTGATCTATGTATTTCACAGGACCACCGTGATGAAACTTAGGGCCAGGCCATATCTCGACACGAAGGAGAGGGGCGTATTCGCCATTCGCTCCCCTCATCGCCCTAACAGGATAGGACTTACGCTTGTCGAGCTGCTGTCAATAGAGGAAGGGCTATTGAGGATTGCAGGGGTCGATATGCTTGACGGCACTCCCCTTGTCGATATAAAACCGTATAATCCGAAATTCGACGCTATCGTGGACGGTGGGACGATACGAACCGGATGGATGAAGGATAAAGCGCTTGACGATTATAAACTCGACGTTAGAACGTGCAGTCGAAAACAATGGCTTCACGAGGAGTAGAACCCAACGCATACAGGAGATAGACCGATATGTTCGGCAAGAAGGAGAAGGCAAACGGTAACGATGTTAAGGAATCTGGTTCGTCAAAACCGCAGCCCGCAAACGAGCAGGAAGAACTGAGAAATAATCTGGCCGGTGTCAGGAAAAAGATAGTAGTGCTTTCCGGAAAGGGAGGTGTAGGAAAAAGCACGGTGGCCGTCAATCTTGCGGTGGCCATCGCAAAAACCGGAGCCAGGGTGGGCCTGCTCGATGTCGACGTGCACGGACCGAGCGTGCCGACCATGCTCGGTCTTCAGGGGGAGCCGCTAAGCGCGGATTCTTCCGGGAAAATCATACCTCTGGTCTACGGGGATTCACTCAAGGTTCTCTCCGTAGGTTTTATGCTTCAGAATAAGGAGGATGCGGTTATATGGAGGGGGCCGCTTAAATACGGCATCATCAAACAATTTTTAAAGGATGTCGTCTGGGGCGAACTGGACTATCTGATTATCGATTCCCCTCCGGGAACTGGTGATGAACCGCTTTCCGTCTGCCAGCTCATCGAAAACCCCGAAGGGGCAGTCATCGTTACGACCCCCCAGGACGTTGCGCTTATCGACGTAATGAAATCCATATCCTTCTGCAGGCAGTTGAACATGCCGGTTATCGGAGTCATCGAAAACATGAGCGGCTTTACATGCCCGCATTGCGGAACCACCATCGGAATTTTCAAGGGAGGCGGAGCCCTAAAGATGACGGTCGACATGCGGGTACCGTTTCTTGGAAGCATTCCCATAGAAAGTCGGATCGCCATACGGTCGGACGAGGGCAGGCCGTTCGTCACCGATGGCGAAGAAAGAAGCGCGGCTAACGGTGCGTTTGACGATATCGTAGGGAAAATAATGAAATACGACGGAGGAAAGATATGAAAATCGCGATACCCGTGGCCGGAGGAAGGCTTTGCATGCATTTCGGCCACTGTGAACAATTCGCTCTTGTAGACGTGGATCCGAAGGAAAAGAAAATACTTGCGAAATCCTTGCTCACTCCACCACCGCACGAGCCGGGCGTCCTGCCGAGATGGCTTGCCCGAAACGGAGCCACATGCGTCATCGCGGGAGGGATGGGGTCGCGCGCACAGGGACTTTTTCAGGAAGCCAATATCACGGTGATTACCGGTGCGCAACCGAACGACCCGGATGTTGTTATAGAGGATTTTTTGAATGATCGGCTGGATGTCGGCCCAAACGCCTGCGATCATTGAGCCCGCGTTATTATGATAAGCGAATACCATTGATCTAACCGAATTATCGGCTATAATTAACGCATGGAAAATCAAAAGAGCTACCCTTATTATATAGAGAAGCCGCTTGAATACAGGCGTGTCGAGGGATTTCTGGCCGCGTTCGAAGAGGTGCTTAAAAATTCGAATTATCGCTCGATACTCGATCTTTATTCACGCATCTCGATGCATTGCTCCCGGTGCGCCACTGAATGCCAGATCTATCAGTCGACTGGAAGGCCGGAGGACGTGCCCTGCTACCGTTCCGCCATTCTAATAAGAATATACAAGCGCCATTTTACGCCTCTTGGCAGGCTAAAGGGGCGTCTGTTCGGCAGCCTTTCGGCCACCGAGGCGGATATCGACCAGATGCTCGAGTCCTTCTATCATTGTACGGCATGCGGCCGTTGCACGATGTATTGCCCCATGGGGATAGACCACCGCCTGCTGACGAGGCTGGGACGCTTCATTCTCAGTAAAATAGGCATCGTGCCCAAGGCGCTTGCGGTTTCGGTTCGCGAGCAGCTCGAGGGAGAAACGGGAAATACATCCGCCGTCCCGCTTAAGGGCCTCAAAACTACGATTGAGTTTCTGGAAGAGGAAATTCTCGAGATTAAAGGGGTCGAGGTTCGTTTCCCTGTGGATTTCGAGGGGGCCGAATACGTCTTTTTTCCGCCTGTGAGCGATTTTCTCATGGAGGCGGATACCCTCATGGGGATTGCCTGCGTTCTCCATGAGGCCGGAGTGAGCTGGACTATCGCCTCGGGCAATTATGACGCGATAAATTACGGGCTTTTCTACAGTGACGAGGTACTCGAGAAGGTGCTCCAGAAAATGGCGCAGGAGGTCAGAAGGATCAAGGGGAAGAAGATACTTATCGGGGAATGCGGTCACGCCTCCCGGTCGGCAAAGGTTTTTCTGCCTTCATTCAACGAGTCTGAAGAAATACCGGTGATCAATATCCTCGAGCTTACGGCGCAGTTGATTAAAGATGGAAAGATAGAGATAGACGAGAACGCAATAACCGAAAAGGTCACCTATCACGATCCTTGCAATATCTCGCGATCGGGCTGGATAGTCGACCAGCCGAGGGATATACTAAAAAACTTCATCAAGGATTTTGTCGAGATGACGCCGTCCGGCCGCTACAATCTCTGTTGCGGCGGGGGCGGCGGGACCGTTTCCATAAACGAACTCAAGCCGTACAGGATGAATACCGGAGGGAAGAGAAAAGCCGAGCAACTAAAGGCCACCGGGGCGGATGTCGTAATCGCGCCCTGCGCGAACTGTAAAAAGCAGATTGGAGAGCTTATAGCTCATTACAAGCTGCCAATGAGGCATGCCGGACTTCACGACCTCCTGTTTACGGCCATTAAAATGAAGAAACAGGTTGTATCCAATGAATGATATTTTAAATTTCACCACCGGACCTCTTTTCAGCTTCTGCTTGGCCATGGCGATTTTAGGCTCCCTGAGGCTGGTGATAATCACGATTGCCGATCTTTTCAGATCCATGAAAACGGCTGGCGATAAAAAACTACCATGGATGGATATAGCGATCGATACGGCCTCCTGGCTGTTTCCTTTTAATAGATTGTTCGCCACGCGCCGCCTTTTCAGCCTGCTTTCCTTTACTTTTCACGCGACGCTCATTCTGATCCTAATTTTTCATCAGGACCACATATTGCTTATACGCCGTATAGCCGGCATCTCATGGCCGTTCATAGACAGACCCATAGTCGATTTCCTTGCCATTGCCTGTATTTTGTGCGCGATTTTTCTTTTATCAAACAGGATTTTCACGGCCTCCGGGAGGACCATGTCCGAAGCCATGGATTATTTTATTCTATCGCTTATACTGGTCGTATTGATTTCTGGATTTTTCGCGAGCACTGATTTTAATCCATTCTCCCATGGAGCCGTACTGCTGGTCCATGCGGTATGTGGCAATCTAATATTGCTGCTCATCCCCTTTTCCCGGCTTGGACACATGGTTTTATATCCGATACTATGGGTCGCTTCGGCAGTCGCGTGGAAATTCCCGTCCGATAGCTCGAATCGCCGCGGCGGCATGGTGATAGACTGAGGCGCCGGAGAATAAAATGAAAATAAAAGACGGTGTACATAGAACCATAGTACTATCCAGCATTCCCATCGTGTTCGCGGGCGCGCTCCTTTCCGCATCAGTTTATAATGGCGACAGGGCTTCCACGAAACCCGGGCTAAGGAGCGCCGTAGGATGGGAGATCATGAAACTAGACGCGAACCGAGAGGGTCGCTCAGTGGAATTTACCCACGAAGCACACCAGCTCTATATGAAGAAGAGTGGAGAGGGCTGTGTTGTATGCCATCATCTCAATCTGCCGGATGACAGTTCGAGCTCATGCTACGAATGCCATAAGGACATGCGAAAGGAATCCTCCATCTTCGACCATGAGTTACACACACGGATATATAAAAACAAGGGGGCCCATTGCAACGAGTGCCACGGAAAGGACCGGTCCCGCGAAAAAGCGAAGGTCTGCGTCGATTGCCACCCGGACTATACCGGACCGGCATCTCTTTATATGAAGGTAAGAGGGTACGAATCGGCGATGCACGGCAATTGCGTCACATGTCATAAAAAACTGGACAAAAAACTCGGAGAGCCAATGTACTCCGAGTGTTCCTTCTGCCATCCGGAAGCTGAATGAAATATTTCAGGAGGCGCCTTTAATCGATTTAAGGATTTCCTTCAGTGTTTCCGGATCGGCCTTATCGATAAGCGATTTTAACTCTTCCTTCAGGCCATCGTCTGGCCCTGCAGTTTTTTTTACGCCGACGCCGAGTATCGTGCCTACGGCTTCCACGTACTTGACTGCCGTGACAGGTTTTTCCAGGTAAACCCCCGGGCCGGACATGGTCATCTCGGTGAAGTCTGTTTTGCCGAGCTCATCTCTCGCATGTCCAGTGACGATTATTACCGGTATAGCGCTCCATTCCGGTTTCTTTTTCAATTCTCGGTAGAATTTAACTCCCGAGCCCTTCGGCATCACGACATCGAGAGAGATAAGATCGGGTGTCTTTTCTGAAAGCCTTGTTAGGCCTTCATTCCCGTCTGATGCAGTCAATACCTCATAACCCGCGTCTTCGAGGGCCATCTCGAGATAACTTCTGACATCATCCTCATCATCGATAATCAGGACGACCTTCTTGGGATCAGCGATCATCATGGCGCTCCTATTATATGGTAACGATGATATGGCATCACGCATCTGCCTGATTGATGCGATTTGCAGGCACTTGATATACCTTCGAGGCCGTTTGGTCAATCATGTTATTTCAGGCAATCTCGATATGGGGAGCACGATCCGAAAAATCGATCCGTCTCCGGGGCTCGATTCAACATTGATATGTCCGCCGTGCTCCTGGACTATTTTATTGGTTGTAAGAAGCCCGAGGCCTGTACCCTTGCCGCCCTTGGTCGTAAAAAAAGTCGTAAATACCCTCTTCCGGATGTCATAATCCATGCCGCATCCGTTGTCCGCGACCTCGAAAACAAGGGCCCCGTCTCTTTCGTATACTCCGAGAAGGACGGTGCTCTTTTCGCGCGTGCTGAGCTGACAAGCGTCGATTGCGTTCGAGACCAGATTGGTTAGGCAGGTGTGAATAGCGTCGGGGTCGAGCGGGCGTTCGGAAACATCGGTGCGGGACATCCGTTTCAATTCAACACCGATTCCGCTTGCCGTTTCGGAATACAGTTCCATTATTTCATCAATAAGAGTGTTCGGATTGACCATTTTCGCTTCGGGCTTTCTTCCCTTGGCGAAACTGAGGAAATCCTTTACCAGCGATGATACCTTGCTGATGTTTCTCTGGAGCATGTCCCAGCCCCTGGAGAGCCGAGCCTTGTCGTCTTTCTCTATGCCGGAGCTGACCATGTACATCCCACCCTCTACGCCCATCAGTATGTTTTTGATACTGTGCGCAAGCCCCGCTACTGTCTGTCCCACCGCGGCGAGGCGCTCCGCGTCGAGTTTCTCTTTTTCGAGCGCTTTGATATTCGTAATATCCGTAAGAATTTCCACGACGTACTTGCATTCCGTGTGCCCCTTGATAAGCGGAGTGGTGGTCACTACATAGTGCGTTTCCCCCCCGTCCGCGAGAATACCGACGTGTGTCGACGTGTGTTCGCCGCCATCGAGGAAGCTGAGCGCCGCAGGGCAGTCCTCACATGCCGATGTTCTCTTTTTGTATAGTTCATAACATTTTTTCCCGGCGCAGTCGCCGAACGTTTCGGTAAGCTTTTCGTTGGCGCGCATTATATCGAAGTTTCGGTCTATTACCGCGATATAGCAGGGGACTCTTTCGAAGAATATCTCACATTCGAGCTGATGATTCCGTATATCGGTGATGTTTTCCGACATCGAGACAATATATACGACGTCACCGTTCAGGTCGAGGGCCGGGGCCGTCTGTACCATATAATAGTCCCGATTTCCCACAACCTCCTCGAATTTGCGTGGCAGGCCATCCTCGAAGGTGCCCATCCCCTGGCAGCCAGGGCAGGGGTCATCCAGACCTTGATATACTTGATGGCATTTACGATTGGCCCATTCCCCGAATTGTGAGCGGAATTTTTCGTTCGCATATACAATGCGATAATCGCGGTCTATAATCGCTATGTTAAGCGGAATCTGGTCCAGAAGTCGGGACTGGAACCACGCGTTTAGTTCTGAGGAAAATATTGTCATAGTGACATCCCGGTCTTGGCCTGGTGGGCGCCCCAGGCGCTTTACGTCCTACCCGAGAATATTGCTTATTGTTCGCAAATAAAGCTCCTTGTCTATGGGTTTCTCAAAATATGCTGCCGGCGGATTGACCTGTTTCCTGTGTTCGATGAAATCCTTGTACTGCGGATCTACTCCGGTAACAAGGACCACCGGAATACCAGAGGTGGCCGGGTCGTCATGAAGGTTCCGAAGCATCCTGACTCCGGTTTCTTCCGGCATGGTGATATCGAGTGAGATTAGATCCGGAAGCTCTTTTCGTGCAAGCTCCATTCCCTCCTTCCCATTGAAGGCTTTGATGGTGCGGTATCCGTTGTCCTCCAGAAGCGAGGCAAGGTAGGTTACCACATCCGGTTCATCATCCACTATGAGAATTTTTCTGTTTTTTCCATTCATGTCAATCTCCTTGTCGCCCCTCATTCCTCCCACTTGATGAACGGTTCCTTGAGGTCAGTCATGGCATTTACGATAAGCTCCACAAGCCCGCCGTAGATAATGCCGGACTTCAGTGGAGCGCCGTAATAATCGAGGATGTCCCGAATCTGGCCCTTGCAGTTCGAGCACGGGGCGCAGAGGTATTTCTTTACCTCGGGTCCCGGCTGGTCCGCAAAGGCGTCCAAAATCTGTTTGAACTTTTTTCTCCCAGCGACTGCAACCCTCCAGTCCTTAAAATTGTTTTGGGACATTACTGCGAAACCGCTGCCTCCGCCGCAACAGTAGTTGTCAACGCCGTGCGGTGTCATTTCCCTGAACTGCGGGCAGAGATAGCGAAGGATGCGGCGTTGTGGCTCGACTATTCCGAGATTCCTTACAATATTGCACGGATCGTGAAGCGTCACCGGAAAATCGTTCTTTGAGGGATCGAATTTAATTTTTCCGCTGAATACAAGATTCTCGAGAAAGGTCATGGAACTTTCCCGGGGGATATTCATGTCGCCGAGGAGTATACGGTCCGCTATTGTCATTAGGGCTTTGTGCTGGTGTCCGCATTCGCCCATGACGATTTTTTTTACGTTCAGCTTTTTAGCGACTTCGGCGTGTTTGAGAGCGATTCTAGCGAGCTGGACGTCGTCGTAAAACAGGCCATAATTTACACCGTCGTATGCCGGATCGTCCGACGCCAGCGTCCAACTGATTCCCGCTGCGTTAAGCAGAATCGTAAAGGCAGCGGGGTTTTCCGGCCAAGAGAGGATTTCCCCGGCGTTATGAATGAGTAGCACATCGGCGTCCTTGCGGTCCCATGGCGTCACGACATCGAAACCCGTGAGTTCGCTGTAATCCTCGTCGATGAACTCCATGTTGTCCTTTACCACTTTGGGGCTCATTCCGGTGGATGAACCAACCTTAAGCTGAAGCATTGTGCCCTTCTCATGAAGCTCTCGGGGCGCCCATCCCAGTTCCTGGCTGAAAAGTTTGCGCAGTTCATGGGTAATAAGGCCGTTGTCGACGCCCATAGGGCAGGCTTGCGCGCAGCGCCGGCACATGGTGCAGCGATAGGCGAGCTCGTACAGTCGGCTTATGGTCGTCCAGTTCAGCTCGATCTCTTCATTGTTGAGCTTTGCAAGGAGTTTTCCCCCCGGCTTGAGATACTTGTTGGCAAGACGGCGGAAAACCTCGGAACGATAGGTCGGTCGATAGAGGTCGTTTTTGCCGCTCGCCTCATATACGGGGCAAGAGTCGCTGCAGGTCTGGCATTTGGCGCAGTACTCCAGTGAAAGGAGCAGCGGCTGCAGAAATGTCCAATTGTTTTCCCTGCTAAGAAGCTTCTGCATTCCCGTTACAAAAAGGTCCACATACTTCTTTTCCTCCTCAGGGGTTTCTGGCCTGGGAAGGCTGAGTCCGACTACGCCGTCCAGATTGCATACGATGCGTCCTTTCTGCTCCTCCGTAATACGCTTCCATCCGGGCTGTTCCTCTATTTTATCATAGGGAGGGGGAAGCGGGAGTAAATCGTCCAAATTGAGCTCGGTGATTGGCGCATCACCATTCAGGGATATATCCTTAATTTTCAGGCTTTTTTTCATCTTTCATCTCCTCGGTTGCCATGTCCACCCAGTTCTTTTTACCGTCGCCCTTAACATGCGGGGCGGACCAGCTTACAGGTTGTGCCAGCAGATCATTCAATTTGCGAGTCATCTTTTCGGTCTGCGGTCGATCGTTCCAGCGGACTTCATGATAGGTGAAATACTTAGCGACAAAGTGAATCATGTAGGTAAATGGAAGGTAGGTTAAAAAAATCAATACTATGAGAATATGCGTCCCCATGGGAACAGAGATATACGATTGCGGTGAAAAGGTGATTAGCGATCTTGCAAAATATCCAAGTTCAAGGGAATAGTCGGATGTCGAGAAGAACGCGTAAAGGCCGCTCCCGAAAACCAGGACCAGAAGAACCAGGTTTAGATATGTGGACGTTGAATTGAACGGCTTAAGGTTTGGATCCATATAGCGTTTAATTAGGAGACCGAATGATCCGGCGGTCCCCAATAAGTACGCGGCGATCAGAAGTATGGTTGCGAGATCCAGTGTTAGATCGAGCGGCGAAAGAGGGGATGAGGAAATCAGCATTATAGCGCTGACGAATACCAGCGCGGCCGCGGCGGCAAGAAGGTATATTCCATTATGGAAAAGGAAGGTGAACGGCCACAGGCCGCGGTTGTTTTCCCACACCCCTTTAAGGAGGAATATCTCCTTCGCCATATAAATCACTTCGTTCATAATGGAGCTTTCATGATCCCTTGTCCACCATTCATACTCCTCGAGATAGGAGCCCCCATAGGCGCTTTTCCCCTTTTCGTGCGGAACTGGTGCGAGCTCCCATCTGAGGTGAACGGGCATCTGGGCAATTTTAACGGTTCTGAAGGCTAAAACGACCGTAGATATCACAATCGCGGCATACGCGCATATCATCAATACGAGAGCAGACACAGGTCCCTCCTTGGCAATTAACGTATCAGAAAAAATACCTTAAACAAAAGAAAAAATCCATAAAAACAGAAGGCAGACCGTCCTCCCATAGGGCGGCCTGTTAGGCATAAGTCTCAACCGTACGGATACATTCCCTTCTTAATCGTGGCCAGCTCCGAGAGGAGGTCGTTGTGCTTCTTCTCGTCTTTAAGCAGATAATTTATCAGATACTCACAGACGACCATCTTGCGTTTTTTAAGCGCTTCGAGGGAGGCCTTGGCCATTTTCATGGTCTTTTCCTCGATTTTAATGTGGTTTTCCAACAGCTTCCAGACCTTCTCCAGCTCGTCGGGGGTCATGGATACGGCCTTCTCCTTCAAAGAGCGTTGTATAAATTCCTGGACACGATAGTGCATCTGTGAGTCATGCTGGATGATCTCCATTACGAGGCGGATTACCGGATTGGTGGTCTTTTCGATCACCTGTCCGGTGGACACTATGGAGGCATTTTCGATTTTTTTCCAGGCCTCCATGTTTTTGAAAATGGCTTCCTGAACTTCTTTTGTCGACATGTCTTCCTCCCGTCACTTTTTATTCTCTATGCTTCTTCCCTTACCGCGACAGTAATCTTGTAAAGCAGCGTGAGAATTAGAAAACCGATGGCCCATACACCTAAGCTTATCATAAGCTCGGGGACCGTCGGCGAATATTCCGTAATCGACTCAAAGGGGGATGGGATGAATCCCCCCACCACGAGCCCGAGGCCCTTGTCCAGCCAGGTGGAGAAAAAAACGGCCGCCGCGCCGGTTGCAAGCCATCGCTCGTTATGGCGGGTCGAAGGATTTATGAGGAGCGTCAGTGCCAGCGCCGCAAGGCCCATGGAGGTCCACATGAAAGGCGCAAGCGAGCCGTGTCCCTCCAGCCCGAAGAACAGGTACTCCAACGAGTGGCTGTGGGATGGGATGCCGCTGTAGTACGCAGTAAAGAACTCGAGGGCGATGAAAAAGACATTGATCGTCATGGCGTAGGCGACGATCTTCCCGAGGGCCTGTATGGGCTCCCTGCCGGGATCGAAGCGCGTGTACCGGCGCACGATCATGCACAGTAAAATGAGCAGCGCGGGCCCCGAGGCGAATGCCGAGGCGAGAAAGCGAGCGGCCATTATTGCCGTAAGCCACAGGTGACGCCCGGGTATTCCGGCATAGAGGAAGGCGGTGACAGTGTGGATACTTACGGCCCATGGAATGGAAATATAGATTAGAGGCCTGGACCAGGCCGGAGGGGCGACCCCTTTGCGTTCGGCTCCCAGTGTGGCCCATCCAATGAAAAGGTTTAGTAGAAGATATCCGATGAGCACCACCGTGTCCCAGAACATCATGGAATTGGGAGATGGGTGCAGGAACACGTTAAATATCCTGAATGGCTGCCCCATATCGACGAAAATGAAAAGTACGCACATGCTTACCGCCGAAATGGCGAGAAACTCCCCTAATATGGTTATTTTACCAAAGGCCCGAAAATCGTGGAGATAATAGGGAAGGACCACCATGACCGCCGAGGCGGCCACGCCGACAAGAAAGGTAAACTGCGATATGTAGAACCCCCAGGAGACATCCCTTCCCATGCCGGTGATGGACAATCCATCTGAAAGTTGCCGAAGGTAGAAGAAAAAGCCGGCCCCGACAAGTGCGAGAAGGATAAAAACCAGCGTCCAGTATCTCCTGCTTCCGGAAAGCGCTTTTTCGAACATATCGACCTCACACTATGTAATAGACTTCCGGCCTTGTGCCAAGCTCGGGCTTTCGCCTTATCGCGAAGCGGCCGGCAAGAAGACCGCTTACGGGGCTTCCCGCGTCGGAAAGGTTTCCAAAGACAAGAGCCTTCTCCTTGCATGCCTCGACGCAGACGGGAAGCATGCCCCGATCTATGCGCTCGGCGCAAAAATCGCATTTTTCCACCACACCCTTTGTCCGTGTAGGGTAATCCTGATTTATGGCCTTCTCGTCTAAGATTTTTCGAGGGTCCATCCAGTTGAAGCTGCGCGAGCCGTAGGGGCAGGCCGCCATGCAGTACCTGCATCCTATACAGCGGTGCATATCCATCATGACTATACCGTCCTGACGCCTCCAGGTGGCCCTGGTAGGACATACTCTAACGCATGGCGGGTTGTCGCAGTGGTTACAGAGCACGATAAACCCGGCCCCATAAAGGTCCTTTCTCAGCCTGCCTTCCTTGAGCTCCGGGAAGGCGTTAACGAACGGCTCCCTCCATATCCACTTTATCTCATGCCGCCTGTTCGATATGGCCGGAACGTTATGCGTGCGGTGGCAGACCGCCATGCAGTCGGAACAGTCCTCTCGTCTCGAGCACTTCGTCATGTCCACAACCATGGCCCAGCGCACGGTGGCGGGATTTTCGTCAGTCGAAGCCGCAAGGATATCGTCCCCAAAAACGACTTCCATAAGGGTTTTCGATCCTCCCACGGACAAACCTAAAAGCGCCGCTTTTCTGATGAATTCCCTTCGGCTGAGTTCGTAATTTTTATCGTATTTCATGCTTTGGCTCCTTGGGGGAATTGTGGCAGTCCCAGCAGGTAGGGGATACTCCAAGGTAATTATGGCATACGTCGCAAAAATCGGATTTATTTGCGTGGCATTTCATGCAGGCATCGCTAAGGCTTTTCTGGTACTCCACTCCGGCTATTACTATAGGAGTGCGCCTGCCCTCGCGGACCACCTCGTCGCGCCATTCGTTTAACATTGTCATGTGATACTCGCGCATGTATTCTTTTGCGTTCACGCATTCCTTTCCCGCGTTGACGATCTTGGGCTCGGGTACAATGGACGCCTTGCCCGTAGTCCTGACATACCAAAGGGGAAACAAGGCGACGGCGAGGAAAATGGCGGCCCCGGCAAATATCTTCATTTTATCACGCATTGCTCTCCTCCTTCAGCGCAAGCTCATCTCCCCGGAGGTTGGTCGTGCGCTCCTTCTCGCCGTTCATCATTAGCGCGTTTCCCAGAAGCTCATGCACCCCGCATACCTCCACACCGCCGATCCAGTAGTCCATAAGAGCGGGCAGCGTGGCCTTGTCGATGGCGCATATACAGGCCAGCATATTCACGCCGTGTTTGTCGTGTACGTGCCTTACCGCGTTCGCTCGAGGAAGCCCGCCGCGCATCCGCATCTCCAGGTTTTCGTCGGTACCGAGCCCCGCTCCGCTGCCGCAGCAGAAGGTGTGCTCGCGGATGGTGTTTTCGGGCATCTCGAAGAAGTTGTTGCACGATGATTTAATGACGATCCTGGGCTCCTCGAGCATCCCCATGGCCCTTGCGGGATTGCAGGAATCGTGGAAGGTGACGCGATAGCCGTCATTTCGTGAAGGGTCGAGCCTCAATTTATTATGATGTATGAGGTCCGAGGTGAACTCGCAGATATGGACCATTTTGGTGGACCGGGCATGGTCGAAGCGCGTCCCGGTGATGGAGGATACCGGGTCGCCCTTCGTCTCGGCGGGACCGTTCATGGTGTCCATATACTGGTGCATCACGCGCCACATATGACCGCATTCGCCGCCGATTATGTACTTCACGCCCAAGCGTTTCGCCTCGGCGTATATCTTTGCGTTAAGGCGTTTCACCATCTCGTGCGAGAAGAAGAGGCCGAAGTTCCCCCCCTCGGAGGCGTACGAGCTGAATGTGTAGTCCAGCCCTATCTCGTGGAAGAGCATGAGGTAGCCGTAGAACGTGAAGATGTGCGGATCGGCGAATATATCGGCCGACGGGATTATAAAAAGGACCTCGGCGCCTTTTCTGTTAATGGTCGGGTTTAAGCGTAGGCCTGTGATCTCCTCAATCTCATCGACGGCGAACTCGATATTGTCCTTAAAGGTGTGCGGTTGGATTCCTAAATGGTTCCCGGTGCGGAAACAGTTGGAGGCCGGCTCGATTATCCAGTTTATGTTAAGCCCTACGAGGTTTAGGAGCTCCCTTCCCATCATCGTAATCTCGGCCGTATCGATACCGTAGGGGCAGTATATCGAGCATCTTCGGCATTCTGTGCACTGGTAAAAATAATAGAACCACTCACGCAGCACCGACTCGTCCAGCTCGCGCGCGCCTACGAGCCTGCCTAACAATTTTCCTGCGGCGGTAAAGCGCTTCCGGTAAACCGAACGCATAAGCTCGGCCCTTAAAACCGGCATGTTTTTCGGGTCACCTGATCCGATAAAATAATGGCATTTGTCCGCGCATGCGCCGCAGCGGACACAGATATCCATAAAGAGTTTGAATGATCGAAAGCGAGAAAGGCGCTCTTCGAAACCCTTTATAATTATTTCCTCCCAGTTTTCCGGAAGCTTCCAGTCGTCGTCGTAGGGTTGCCACTCTCTGGGGTTGGGCTGTTCGAGATATTCAACGTGTTTGGGCGCCCCCGAAAAGCAGTACGTTCCCTTGCGGAATCCGGGCCTTGTGTCCATCCAGCCTCTTCCGGATGGTCGAAGGTCGAATTTCATCAACTCATCGTGGCTCAATTTAAGTGCCATTTTATTCCCTCTCCAGTTGATATCCGGCGGCTTTCAGTCTGTCTCTAAATTCGTCCTCCCATTCCTCATAGGTATGCACCTTCACCGGATGGTTCCACGGATTGATATGGCGCCTGAGGCGGTTGGTATTGGCGAGATTGCGGGTCGGCGAAAGAAACACGCCGGCCATATGGCTGAGTTTTGAAAATGGAAAAATCGCGAAGAAAACACAGACGAGAAAGAGATGGATGTAGAAGGCTGAACCAAGCCCCTCCGGAATAGAGGGCGAAAACAGCAGGAGGCTCATTATAAGTTTCTTCGCGGCGACGACGTCGGTCTTTACGAAATAGCGCATTATTATTCCCGACAGGGCTATTCCGATAAGCATGAAAAGAGGAAAATAATCGGAAAGAAGCGAGATGTACCTTACCTGGGGCACGATGATCCTTCTGACGAGGAGGTATGAAAGCGCAAGCATAATGAGGACGTTTGTGATGTACAGCTCGGGCAGTCCTATCTCGAAGAGCCCATCCAGCGAGTGCGTCAGGCTAACGAGGAAGGGAACCGGCTCCGAAAAAAAGCGCAGATGGCGAATAAAGATGATTAAAAAAGACCAGTGGAACATCATGGCGAAAATCCACAGCCATTTACTGGAGCCGTACGCCAGTTTGGGTCCGGGGTGTATCTCGGCCCTGGTGTTTCGGAAGAGAGACCTGAAAAAGAGCACCTCCAGGGCCATGCGCCCGAGGAGGCTCGGAAGACCTGATGGGCTTTCCAGACGTTCCGATTTGATCCAGGGAAGAGATTTTGCCTGGCCGGCGGTAGTGGTGATGCGGAATGGAACCGCCGACCTGGCCCAGTCGATCAGCCGAAACAGTATTCCGCCGAGAAAAAGCACGGACGCCGCATAGGGGAACCATATTCCGAAAAGGGCCGGAAGTTTCCCGGCGCCTGCGTACGCCGCAAGACTAAGCGCACAGACGAGAATGAAGGAGAGTGTTAATCCCATATAAAAGCTCCGTTTGTCAGAAATCGCCCGTCGTCTCCGACAGGCCGAGCCGCTCGAAAACCTTGCGGTTGCGTCGCTTGAACTCATTCATCGCCACATCGTAAAGCTTTTCACGACATGAAGCGTAGCGGTCGAAGGCGTCGAGGGCCATGCCGTCTATCCTGGAAAAAAGGGCGAATCTTTCCCTCATCGGGCCGGCGGAATCGCCTCCCCATCCGGGTGTCTCCATTATCGCGTCTTTAAGCATGAACACGAACGAAACGGCCTGGGAGGCGCTGTACTCCTGGACCGCTCGCACCCTGACGAAGCGGTCGAGCGATTCGGAATAGAGCGGCTCATCGGGGCCGCCGATCAGACTGTCCATTACTATTGCCGTCACTTCGTTAATCGCCGCGCCGACCGGATTGGCAAACCGATCGTTCTGGGAGGCGAGGAATGCGGCCCCCTGGCTCGGGTATGACGCGAGCACCATCCTCCTCCATCGGGCAAGGATGTCGTCCCTGTTTGCCTGTAAAAATTCTGTAATTTTCATTGATATGCTAATTCGTCGAAAACGAGCAAAGGACTTTTGCAATCAAACTATCATATACATAAACCTGTGGTTCAGTCAATACCCAAAATGTCTACAGGCAGACTCCGGCAATCCCGGCCCCCGCAACGTACACCCTCGTAAAACCCGCGGCCTGTAAAATCGACCATGCCTGATACGAACGCGCCCCCCGTCCACACATCAAAACATAGGAAGTGTTTTTATCGAGCCCGCCTATCTTCGCGCGAAGCTCGCCAAGGGGTATGTGTATAAAATTTCCCGGTTCGTAATGGCCTGGCCTGTTCTCCTCGAATTTGTCGCCCTCGCGAATATCGAGCCAGATAAATTTATTCCCGATGAGCTCTTCGTACAGGGATGAGTCGGCGCCCGGAGGAAGCATCTTCAGGCCTCGCGACCGGGCCCTGGCAAGCGAAGCCAGGTGGTGCAGCGGATCCATGGCCTCGGAGTAGGGCGGGGCATATCCGTGCTCGAAATCGAAAAGGTCGTCGATACGACCATCGCGCTGCAGCATGGAGGAAAAAACGTCGATACGCCGGCAAATATCCCCGGCCCCGGCGGCCTGAAGGCCAAGCAGACGGCCGTCAAGCGGGTCATAGATCATCTTCAGCACAATTTCCCTGGATTCCGGATAATAGTCCGGTTTGTCCGGGAAGGCGCCCCAAACGCATTCATATGAAATTCCAGCCTCAGCAGCGAAGGTCTCACTCAATCCAACACATCCCATGTTGATGTTACATATCTTGACAAGAGCGGCGCCTGATGCGCCACGAAACCGCGCCTGGTTTCCGGCAATATTCTCGGCGATAACCCTGCCATGCCTGTTGGCGAGCGAACCAAGCGGAAAAGAGGCCCGCTCTCCCGTTAGTAAATTACGGATCTCCACGCAGTCGCCGCCGGCGTAAATGAATGTATCTGATGTGCGGAGGCGCTCGTCCACCAGTATACCGCCTTGCTCTCCGATTTCGAGTCCGCAATCTCGAGCGAGCCCGCTCTCGGGGCGGACCCCAAGGCACAGGAATACGAAATCGGCTCCAATCGAAGAGTCCTTAAGCTCCACCACGGGCCTGCCGTCTTCCAGAAAAATCCTTTTAACCTCGCTACCGGTTCGCACCTTAATGCCGCCGGCATCGAGCTCCTTCGCCGCGTAAACGGCGATCTCCTTGTCGAATCCTTTAGGCAGAAGTTGTGGTTCGCGTTCAATGATGGTCGTATCGAATCCCCAGACCGTGGCCGCTTCGGCCAGTTCGCAACCGATATATCCGCCGCCTACGATAACGAGGCTCCCAATTTTTCCGCTCTCGGCGAGCTTCCGAAACGAGATTGCGTCGTCGGGCCTGGTGAAGAAACGCACCAGAGGGCTCTCTTCAACGGGGAAGGGAGGGGGTTTAGGGCATGCACCGGTCGCAATAACCAGGGTGCCGTATCCATGCGTTTGGCTTTTTCCGGTTGCGATATCCTTTACGACGACCGTCTTACCGGATCTGTCTATAGAAACGACCTCGATCCCGGTAAGGACATCGAAGCCCTTGGTGTTTCTGAAGAAGTCGGGATTGCGCTCGACTCCATAGGATGTACGGGTAAGCTCGCCGAAAGTAGGCACATCCCCCGATGCGAAATAGGGCATGCCGCACGATCCGTAGGAGATATACGGCTCCCTTTGGAAAAGTACAATCTTCATATTCGGGGCACGGCGGGCGAGAGCGGCGCCGGTTTTGGGTCCCGCTGCGACACCACCAATAATGACGACATCCGACGAAGTGCGATCGATCATATTGTCCTCGATAGCCGTTTGATGTTTTATGCAGAGACGAGCTTCAATGACCGTTAATGAGCAAGTTAAACAAAGGAAGCTTTATTCAGCATTCCGTATGAATATAATTCATATTATGAACGTAGTTCGCCCACATCAAAGGTGTCAATCAAATTTCATTAATCGCTTACCGTTTTCGACGATCAGGGCCGCCATTACGTAAAAAATTTTTGTTATTTGATTCCAGCTTGAAAACTGGAACAATTCGATGATGACTTTATCCGCCGCTCATAGCATCAGGATAGAAAAGGCGCGAAAAACGCTTGTAGAATTAGGAAAGCTGATACAAGTCTTGCAGATGCGTGAAAGAACATTCAAAGCGCGTGTTCTCGTTTTCACCTCGGCCCTTTTATATTCACTTTCACAATCGATCGAATGCCTCTGGTTTTTGTCATTCATATCGCTCGCGCCGCTCCTGTATGCTCTCACTCGGGAGAGGTCGGGTATACGGCTTGCTTCCCTTGGCCTTCAGTGGGGCGTGCTTATGGCAACGGGGACCGCTTATTGGATTGTTCACGCTCTCCTGTCTCATTATGAAAAATCACCTTTCTTCACGCTTTTATTTTTTCTTTTCCTGGTGGCGCTTCCGGTCGGAATATTGAGCGGGCTTTTTTTTACGATTTTCGGACTTTTCGAACGACGGAAAACTCTCTTCCTGTGTTGTATTTTCCCATCGCTCTGGGTGATATCCGAGTACATCCGCGAGATTGTTCCCGTATTTATTCCCTGGGGACTTGCGGGTTACGCCGCGGCCGGTGATATCCGCCTTGCACAGGCGGCCTCATCGATCGGGGTATACGGCCTCTCGTTTTTGGTGGCGCTCGTCAACGGCCTGATCTTTAAAACAATCATCCAATTTCACCATTCGAGTTTATGTATGCGCCGGGGTTCAGCTCCGTTATGTTCAATAATCGCCTGTGGACCCTTCGCCACAATGTCCGTTACAATGATTATAATGGCCTCACTCATGGCTTACGGGGACATGGCGCTACGCGAATGGAGTCCCGCGAATAACGCCTCGCCGGGCGAGGAATTGGTTGGCGTGGCCATCGTCCAGGGAGGGCATGATGTAAGGGAACGATGGAACGATCGGAGTTTCGGAATCCGTCTTCTTGAGTATATCTCTTTAACGGGGAAGGCGCCATATAAATGGAACGGTCGTAAAATCGTCATCTGGCCGGAAACGATACTTAACAGCCACGGGGCATTTTCGGCCGCGTCGCTCGGGCTCATCTCTTCATCCATCCCGGATAACTCGAACCTTCTTTCCGGCGGCGTAAGGAAAGATACTTACTCCAGGGTCTATAATTCGGTAGTGCTGATAAAGGGCGGAAAAATCGCAGGCTGGTACGACAAGCACATTTTACTTCCGTTTGCCGAGTACACCCCCCTGGGAGCTGCATTCCTCGGAAAATTCCATGATGCGCCCGACATTTTTACAAGAGGGTCCGGCCCTCGCTTACTTGGTGTCGCGGGCATTCCGCTTGGAGTCAGCATTTGCTTCGAATCCGCGTATCCCTCGCACATAGCGAAGTCGGTACAAAGTGGCGCGCGAATTCTTGTCAATGTTTCCAACGATTCGTGGTTTGGAAGGACGTCGCAGCCGTTTCAGCACCATCGCATCGCACGGGTCCGGGCCATAGAGTCCCGAAGGTACATGGCGCGGGCATCCAACAGCGGAATATCGTCCGTAATAGCTCCTTCCGGGGAGGTGCTTGCCAAAATAGGCCTCGGGGAGAAGGGCGCCGTCTATTCTTCCATTCGTCCGATGGACGGCATAAGCCCCTATCATCGATACGGCAATGTAATGGTGATGATCTCGCTGGCTGTCTCGATAATCTCGATGGTCGCTATGTCATTTCCGGCAATTAGAAAAACGGTTTGAGATGCCCCTACAATAAATACTATCGCGGCATTTTAAAGCCTCTGCCGTACCGCGATTGTCGAATATACCCGATTGGCCCGCAAGCGGCCCTCAGTGCGCGGCTCCCGCGGCAATAGCCTCCCTTCTTCGATAGGATTCGACATCGTCCCCGAATATCTCCTTCTGAAGCGATTCGATAATTCTCTTCCTCTCGCCATCGCTCAGGCCCGGCGCGCTAAGTATTTCCTGTTCGCGGGCCCTGTAGTTTCGATCCTTTTCGATATCCGAGGCGATCTCCGAATCAATGCTCTCCAGGCGGCGAACAATCTCCTCCGGAAAGAACTCCGATCTGAAGGCGCGAATTCTTGCCTTCCGCTCATCCTCGTCCAGCTCTCCAAAGTCTTTCGCGTACATCTGGAGCTTCTCATTATAGCGATCCAGCGGTTTGCGGCCCGCGTCGAAAGGGCTGCCTGATTCACCCCATATATCACGCCCGAGCGCCGATATCTTTGTCTCCTTTTCGGCCCCGTAGGAATTTTCGTTGAGAACGGCCGCCTTTCTCAGCTTATACTCCTGTGTTCGTACCTCGAAGCCGAACAATCTGTCGGCCGTATCGGCGCCGAAGAATTCACGCCGGTAATTCTGCAGATCGTTGAGGTATCTAAGCGCGTCCGCCCCGGAAGCGGGAGGGCGGAATCTTTTGGGATTGGAAAGAAGCGAGCGCTCATAGTCCGCGAATTTTTTATACAGGGCGAACATCTCCCCGGCTTTGGCGGGATTCATCGTGCGTTGCAGGTATTCCCGAATGGCTTCCAGGTGCTCGTCGAATCCCATCTGCTTGAAGCGGGACTGCAAGGCCTTGAAAAAACGAAGGGTCTGGTGGTTTACGACGCTGTCCGCGAAATACCGCTCCATCCCGTGGCTGTCGAGGTCGAGTGTTTTAAAATAGAGCCGGTATTCTTCGGGAGAAATTCCGGAGTCTCCGCGAAGCACATAGCTGTCCGGCTCATCTCTCCGGTTCAGCGTGATTATCATTATAATCGCGAATATCGCGATGCCCCCCAGAGCGATTGCCCTGTTATTCATCGTAATATCTCCAACGGATTTTCGAAAGTTATGCTGCTTTGATGGATGCTCCATTCACGAGAAAATGGCAGGTCCGTAAGGCAGCCATCCGGCGAACAAAGAGGGCACCCGGGGGTGCCCTTTAATGCGCTATGGGAAAATGTATCAATATCCTTTGTTCTTAAGATCGCTAACGATGTCGACGTAAAACTGGGGAGCGTCGAAACCGGGCGTTATGCCGAAGAAATGGTTTATGGCGTTTATATGAGAGACCCCGCCCGCCCACCACGCGCCTTCCTCGGTGCCCCGAAACGAGCCCCATTTGGCGGAATTGACGGATACGAGGCCGTCATTGGCGCCCTCGTAGAAAAGCAGAAGGAGCCAGGTGGGCTGGAGTACCAGATCAGGCGTCATGGTCTTTATCTTCGTGGCCCAGCTCTGGTAATAAACGCCCGCCATGTTTGGAGTATTGGGGTTGAACACGTTGTTCATGTACGGGCGCGAAACGTCATAGGCGTTGGCCAGGCTGTTGGGGTTGGAGTCCCCAAGAAGGAAGGCATAGACAACGTCGAGCGCGGCGCCAACAAGCCACTTGCCTGAATCGGGCAGAACGTTTATGATTACATCCGCAACGGCGCTCCCTCGATGAGGTCCGCACATGCTCGTATGAGAAGCGACCTTGGAGGCCAGGCCGAGATTCGAAATAGCATACCTTGTATAGATGGTGCCATGTGAGTGGCCGATTATGTTCGCTTTAGATTTTCCGGTAACGGCGAGAACCTGAAGGTACTGCCGCTTGAACTGAATGGCCTTGTTCGCGGTGCTATCCATGCAGTTGACCGCCGTGACGTAGACATTGGCCCCCTCGTCCTCGAGGGCGCCTTCGATTCCCCACCAGTAATCGATAACTCCAAGCATGTCGTCGGTGGCGCCCATTCCGTGTGCAAGGACGATCGGATAGTTGGTGGCGCACGGGTAGGTATTACCTCCCGCAAAAAGAGTTCCCGGAAACAGCAAGAGGCTGAGGAAAATTGCCGAACATACCGACCTATTGATCATTATGGCCTCCAAATTGTTGAATATCGGTATCCATCCCGCCCATATTAAGCGTCCCCTCCCATTGTTAGGTGCGGGTAAAGCTGTAAATTGGACGATCGGGATATAAATATGAATTCTAAGCGAAAAGTGTATATATAAACGTATTAAGCTGTCAAGATTATTTACCGTCCGGCTGGTTTTTTTTCGTAATTCGCCAATGCGAGAGATGTATATATGCCGGATATAAGTGTTTTTAGGCGATCCGTCCTTGTGCTATTGCCATCAAAAACAAAAACATATGACGAGATAAGGATTGCTTCCCAGTTTTCGGCTTGACGTCTCGACCGAACTGACATAATGACGAGTTTACATATAGTATTATTATAATATTTAAATAGAAAGGAGGCCGTCATGGCCAAAAAAGAGACAGGACGCGCAGCGGCTAAAAACAAGAAAACACAGCTTTCATACGCGGACAAGCCCTGGCTTAAACATTATACGATGGGATGTCCTCCGAAAATTCAGTATAAAAAAACAACGCTCCCGGAATACCTGGAAAGCGCCGCGCGGGAGTTCCCCGAGCACACGGCCCTTATTTTCCAGGGATACAGGGTCAAATACCGGGAATTGAAGGATATGGTCGACCGTTTCGCTGCCTGCCTGGCCGATTTTGGAATCAAAAAGGGGGATCCTGTCGCGATTCTCCTGCCCAACTGCATACCCTGCGTCGTTGCGTATTACGCGACATTGAAGATAGGCGGAATCGCGGTGATGAACAATCCGCTGTACAGCGACCGGGAGCTTGAATACCAGTACAAAGACTCCGGGGCCAAGGTGCTGGTGGCGCTGGATATATTAGCCAATCGGATGATCAATATCCGCTCCAACACGAAAATAAAACAGATCGTCCATACGTCCATGGGGGATTATCTGCCTTTTCCTAAAAATTATCTCTTCCCGCTCGTCGCGAAGAAAAAGGGGTTGCACGCCGATGTACAGGCCGCGCCGGAGGTTTACCGATGGAAGGATTGCCTCGCAAAGCACCAGCCGGCCCCACCCAGGGTGGACGTAAAGTTCGAGGACACCGCGGTATACCAGTATACTGGAGGCACTACCGGAGTCGCCAAGGGCGCCATACTGAGCCATAAGAATCTGAGCTGCATGGTTCAGATGTATCAGTCCTGGTTCAAGGCCGACAGGGCCGGCGAAATTGCCCTGTCCGCGCCGCCGATTTTTCATGTGCTCGGCATGTCCGCGGCGATGAACCTTCCAATATCCATGGCCTGGACGGCCGTACTGGTTCCGAAACCCCAGCCCAAGGAATTGCTCGAGGCTATAAGGGCTTATCGGCCGACGATGTCGCCGCTGGTTCCGACCATGTATGTCGGCATGCTTCAGCATCCCGATCTCAAAAAAACCGACCTCCGCTGCTTCAAGCTGATGACCTCGGGCGGGTCCTCCCTTCCCGTAGAGGTGCTCAATACTTTCAGGCAGCTCACCGGCGTCGAAATAAACGAAGGCTTCGGAATGACCGAAACGTCCCCTCAGACGCATCTCAACCCATACCTCGGCCTTCTAAAGGTCGGATCCATCGGGGTCCCGTACCCGGACACCGATGTTAAAATAGTGGATATAGCCACCGGAAAGAAAGAGATGCCAATAGGGCAGGCGGGCGAGATGATATTCCGCGGTCCGCAGATTACAAAGGGATATCTCAACAAACCGGATGAAACGAAAAAATCCCTCAAAAACGGCTGGCTGTATTCCGGGGATATCGCCTATATGGACGAGGACGGCTATTTCTTCGTCGTCGACCGGAAGAAAGACCTTATCATTTCGGGAGGATATAACGTCTATCCGAGAGAGATAGATGAGATTCTATATGAACACCCCAAGGTATTGAAGGCCTGCGCGATCGGGATTCCGGACGCAAAACGCGGCGAAAACATCAAGGTCTTCGTGGTTCTCAAGGATGGGGCGACCGCCTCGAAGGAGGAGTTGATCGAGTTTTGCAAAGGAAAACTGGCCACATATAAGCTTCCCACCGAAATCGAATTTCGTGTACAGCTCCCCGAATCGACGGTGGGAAAAATCCTGCGCAAAGAACTTCGCGCCGAAGAGCTCGCAAAGCGCAAATCCTAAAATTCTCTTGATCATCGCGGACCGGATGGCAAGGCTCGCCCCCGGTCCGCGGTATCTAACCGGGCCCGGGCGCACAACATGACTCCCGTCAATTTGATATCCTCCATATCTCCTGTTGCTGTCCCTCGTATTTTTCCCCCCCGCTCACAATTTTTCCGAGTATCGGGTATTGACAATTGCACATTATCATTATATGCTTCCAGAACTCGTTTTCGTTCTCCTGCCGGGTTGGTCCGGCGGAGAATTCCCTGTATCCCCAAAGGACGGGAGTGGGTAAACTGATTTTTTTGCCGTAAGGGGCAGGCTGATGTCAGAGATGGAAGAAAAGGCCAAAATGATCCTGGAACACGAATTATGGTTCGCCGACTCCCTCGCCCTTAAAATCCTGGAGAGACCCACCCTCAGCGTCTGGATGATACTCATACCGGTGGTCTTCATATACTATTTTTACCGATACAAGAAATTCGCCGAAGGAAAAAGGGATTTCGCCGGGAATTACATGATCAGCCGCAGGCAGGCGCTGGCGAAGGCCGTGGAGTTTGTAAATGGCGATAACAAAGCCGATGTGTCCGGAATACCTGCCAATATCGGGCTGGACGGCGATACGAAAAGCTGTTATGCGGAGCTTCTTTTCCTTCTGTACGATCATTATATACGACTGTTGAAATCGTCCGGCGCCACCTACAGGGATCTTGTCAAAGGGGCCTACGGCTCTTCCGGGGAGTTTACAATTTTTTTGAACAAGCTAACCGGAATCGAAGGCAGGCTGAATGATAGTTTTCGTCAATCCGATCCCTCTGACGACTATAGCGCGGTAATAAGCTCGATTATGGAATATTCCAAAATGATCAGGCGTACCACCATCGAAAAAATTTATCCGGCGGTTTGACCGGGGGTTTCGATGGTGTCACTCGCTCTTATACGCAACTGTTTTCGGTCGTTTCTTAAACAACAATTGATGCGCATCAATTGATACAACAAAAAAGGAGGTTCTATGCCTGATTTAAAACAGTCTCGCTGGACCGAGCTATGGCGTAAGGAAGACTACTGGGCGATCTGGCTCGGCTTTATTCTCATCGCCGCGGCGCTCTATCTCTTCATGCCGAAAACCTCTGACGAGATGATGAGCAAAATCGCCGCCAGTAACGAGATCCTCAAGGTCGAATCGGAAAAGGCCCCGTTTAAAACAATCGCGTACAGAAAGGCGGTTGCCGCCAAGGAAAAGTTCAAGGCATCCGATTCCGATATCGGAAAAACGATAGCCAGATTTACGAAGAAGCCGCAGGGATGGAGCACCAATCCGCTCGAGTCCTTCTTTCTCTCCAAGGAAGCCGCCGACGCCAAGAGTGAGGCGGCAAAGCCAAAGTACGAGGCCGCCAAGGCCGCCGAAGAGGAGGCGCTGGCCAAGGCTCTTGCCGCCGAAGAGGCGGCGCAGACCGCAGGCTTCAAGGATGCCGCCCTCAACGATGCCGCCAGGGAGGCCGGCCGAACCTGGGCGAAGCTGCACAAAGACGCGTCAGCCGCCAAGAAAAAGACGGAGTTAAAGCCTTTCAACCTGCTGCCGAACATGCTCGCCCTCATGGTGTTCCTCGGGCTTTTCTTCGGTATAGGCATACCCTTCATGAAAGAGACGAAGTGGAGCACGTTCCTTATCGGATTTATCCCCGTGTTTGTAATCGCCACGATATCTTTCATGATCGCCAACCAGGCTACAATGAAACACTACGGTATAGACTACGCCGCATGGGCCATCATCATCGGCATGCTGATCAGCAATACCGTCGGCACTCCAAAGTTTATCCTTGCGGCCGCCAAGACCGAGTACTTCATCAAGACCGGGCTTGTGCTGCTCGGCACGGCCATACTGTTCGGAAAGGTACTGGCCATCGGCACCGCCGGCATCTTCGTGGCATGGGTCGTAACCCCGATAGTGCTGATAGGGACCTACTGGTTTGGCCAGAATATCCTTAAAATTGAGTCTAAAACGCTGAACATCACGATATCCTCGGATATGTCGGTGTGCGGAGTTTCCGCGGCGATAGCGACGGCCGCGGCCTGTCGGGCGAAGAAGGAGGAGCTTACCCTCGCTGTGGGCATCTCGCTCGTCTTCACGGCAATAATGATGGTCGCCATGCCGATCTTCATCAAGGCCGTAGGCATGCCGGAGGTCCTTGGAGGGGCCTGGATGGGCGGAACGATCGACTCCACCGGCGCCGTGGCCGCCGCAGGGGCATTTCTCGGCGAAAAGGCCCTCTATGTTGCAGCCACCGTAAAGATGATTCAGAACGTCCTCATCGGCGTCATCGCCTTCTTCGTCGCGGTTTATTGGACCACCAGGGTCGAGGCCCGTGAAGGCGAAAAGGTGAGCCCCATGGAGATCTGGTACCGTTTTCCTAAATTCGTCATCGGGTTTATCGCCGCTTCGATACTTTTCTCGACGATAATCGCTTATCTCGGCAATGATCTCGGCTATACTCTCATCGAGAACGGCGCCATGAAGGGCTTCACCAGCCACTTCCAGGGATGGTTCTTCTGCCTCGCGTTCACCAGCATAGGACTCAGCACAAATTTCCGCGAGCTCAAGGAATACCTGAAAGGCGGCAAGCCTCTCATACTCTATGTATGCGGGCAGTCCTTCAACCTGGCCCTTACACTGCTCATGGCATGGATCATGTTCTACAAGGTGTTCCCCGAAATTACGGCGAGCATCTAAGAGCGCTATCGGACGATGGGAAAGGGGAAGAGAATGCCAGAATCATCGATAAAAAAGACCGCCATTGGATGGTTAAAGCTTTTCATCGGGGTGCTCGTCATCCTAATGTTCATGTTCGTTATAGGGCCATGGATCGAAAAGATGGAGTTTTACCGTCCGGTGGTAACAGGCATCGAGCGGTTCGGCATAAACGCCAATGCCTATTATTATACCGAGGTCGACCAGTGCAGTGAAGCCGGCCACTACATTAGAGCCGCGCTCGATTATCCCACGACCGGGAAGGGCCACGGTAAATAATCAAGGCTTGGGCTTGGGATGTGATGAAGAAGTCTAAAACAGGAACGGTGGCCCAGAAAGCCACCGTTCTTATTTGTTGATTCCGCAAGCTTCGGCCGGAAGACCGCCTGGCGATTCAATTATTAATCGAAAAGGCTTTCTCAGGCCCTCATTTCATTCGCCCTCTTTTTGAGCTTTTCGTTAAGCACAGCCTCGTCTTTCGGGAAAGTAACCATCATCACAAGCAGTAGAACCCCGCAAACCAGCCAGAAGAGATTGGCTATATTGAAAGCCCACAGCCTGCCGAAGGCGACAATGAGCAGGCTGATGATTACCGGACCGAAGCCCTTGCCCAGATCGTCCGTAAGATTGAAAAGGGAAAAGATGGAGCCGCGGGTTTCCGGAGAGTTGACATTGAGGAGAATGGCCTTGACGTTGGGTCCGGTTATCGTGACTGTAAAACCGGTGATGAAGCCGATTGCCAACGGGAGTATCACGCTCGGATTCTCCACTCCGATCTGGCTGGGATAGTTGAGCAAAAACGCCATCGGGATGATTCCGAGCAACGTGGTGGAGCCGCACAGGAGCGGCAGGTAACGGGGCTTGATGTTGTACAATTTGTTCCCCCACAGGCCGCCCACGAAGGCCCCGATTATGGCCGCCCCCCCGACTGTCATGACGATAAGCGTGGCGACCTCCACGGAAAAGCCCTTGTCCTGCGAGTAAAAATCATTCAGGAAGATGAAGAATACCCCCCAGGGGACGGTGCCTGGAATGCCCTGCAGGAATATGAGTAGGTTTGTCTTTATTTTAAACAGATCGCGGTACAGGTTCCAGTTTATTCGCCCTGTATATACCTTCCCGCTTTCTATGAGCTCCCGCAGACTGTCTTCGGCCATTCCACGCTCGGGCTCCTTGACCGTAAGCCAGAAAAGCGCTATAAAAAGAAAATTGGGCAGCGCAACTATGATGAACGGAAGTCTCCACCCGTAAGCCGAGCCGATAAATCCCGCCAGGAGCTGGCCGGCCGCTATTCCCATGCCCTGGGCCAGCCCGAGCCATGCCGCGGCGGAGGCCCTGTTCCTGGCTGAAAAGTAATCTCCGATCATGGAGTAGGTGAGGGGCAGCGCCCCCCCGATTCCGATGCCGGTGGCGGCCCTTAGCCAGAAGAGCTGGTCGTAGTTCTGGGCGAAACCCGTAAGAAGGCAGGGTATTTCGCCTATCAGCACAACCCATATAAAAAGATTACGCCGCGAGACGAGGTCGGTCAGATAGCCGATTCCAAGCGTAACCAGCCCGCCGAGCACCCAAAAGACGAATGAGATATTGCCACCGAGTTTCGTGTCCCTCTGTATGTCGGTGAATCCGAACTCGTGCGCTATCTGTGTCAGATTGGGCGCCATGAGGTTCTGGTCGGCGAAGAGGAAGAAGTTCATGAGGGCAAGAAGTATTACCGCATACATCTCTCGAGCGCCGAAGGCGGACCGATTATCCATTGTTTGACTCCTCTGAGGCCGAATGGGGTTTTTTAAAAGTCCTTGTTTAAAAAATCAAGTTAAATACCATATATTGACCGGAACCGGGGAAAACCGGGATCGGGCTATCGAGACGCCCGCGGGCCAACGCTTTTATTGAACCGGCGCGGACAAGGGGCAAAGGATCGTGGAGGCCGCCATGAAAAGCATCAGGCAAATCGAATCCAGGGAGTACACCCTGGAAAAGGTCAAATCCCTTAAAAACAACAGGGAGATCTGTGTCGTATTCTCGACGTTTGGAGAACGCGAGGCCGAACTTATTCACAGCAAGATAACGCTGCTGAGAGAGGAGGCGGGCGATGTAGTGGACCGTATCGTACTTTCGCATCGGCGAAAGGGCGATACGGAGGAAAAAACCGAGCTCCGCGCGCGCGAGGCCTGGGACTCGACCGAGATAGTCCTTTGCAACGCTACCCCGGTGCCCGACATGGGACCGGAGCGCGGCAAGGGGGCGGATATGCGGCGAACCCTCTACCGGCTTCTAACCGGCCCCAAAAGGCCCGTGGACCCTTCCGGCACGATCGTCGTGTTTCTCGATACCGATGTGCTCACCCAGTACTTCGGAGCCCACTTCGTTTACGGACTCGCCGGGGCGGTTCTCGAGGGGCATGATTTCGCAAAGGCCAGCTTCTGGAGGGGGATGGGGCGGGTCAAGAAGTTCGTAGCACAGCCTCTATTTTCATCCATAGAACACCCGAAGTTAAGGGACCTGTCCTCTATGGCCTATCCGCTTTCGGGAGAGGTCGCCGGAACTCTAAAATTTTTCAGCCTGGTTTCGTTCTGGCAGATGTATGGGGTGGAGACCGGAATAAACGTGGATACCTGTTTCGGTGATTACAGCGTCGCCGATGTAAACCTTGGGCTGTACGATCACGATCATCATGCCGATGAAAACATTCAGAAAATGGCCTTCGGAATAATACGCACATACCTGCTTCAGCTTTTGGAATACGGGATAATCGAACTCAAAGACGGCGCTGAGGTCAGCGACAGGCTGCTCGCTTCATTTATTGACGATAGAGGGGAGCGAAAGAGGATGGATTACGATCTCAAAGAAAAAAAGTACCGCCCCCTGAGGGACATCCTTACGGCCTGAGCAGGTAAAAGGGATGCGCCCCGGGCGCATCCCTTTTGAGGTTATGGACATCGAACTCTCTGTTTATCCGGTCTTGCCCATCTTTTCGAGTTCCATTGCGCGGAGCTCCTTTCTGAGGATTTTGCCCACGCCGCTCTTGGGAAGGGTCTCAATAAACTCTACATGGGTGGGCACCTTGTATTTGGCAAGCTTCTGCTTGCAGTACTCGATGACCTCATCGGTAGTCATGCTCTCGCCGGGCTTAAGTACGACGAAGGCCTTTACAGTCTCCCCGCGGTAAGAATCCGGAATGCCTATGGCGCATGCTTCCATGATCTTCGGATGCTCGAACAGGACCTCGTCGATATCGCGTGGATAGATATTGTATCCGCCCGCTATAATCATGTCCTTCTTGCGGTCCACGATATAGAAGTACCCCTCTTCGTCCATCTGGCCGATGTCACCGGTGTACAGCCAGCCGTCGCGGATGGTTTTCGCGCTTTCTTCGGGCATATTGTAATAACCACTGGTAACCTGGGGGCCCTTTATAAGCACCTCGCCGGGCTCGCCCGTCGGCATTTCCTTCGTTCCCTCGTCGAGATCCACTATCTTGAGCTCGGTATCCGGAATGGGCAGGCCGATGGAACCGGGCTTTGTCCTGCCGCCCCAGGGATTTATCGTCGCCACCGGGCTTGACTCGCTGAGACCGTATCCCTCGCAAATCTGGGCGCCCGTTTTGGCCTCGAATTCCCTGATAACATCGACAGGCAGCGGCGCAGCGCCCGAAAAACAGCCCTTGATCGAGGAGATGTCGTATTTCCCGATATCGGGGTGATTGAGCAGCCCGGTATAAATCGTCGGCACCGCCGGATAGAAATTGATTTTGTATTTCTGAACGGCCTGGAGGATCGCAAGCGGTTCGGGACGCGGGATGAGGACGTCGGATCCTGCCATCCATATCGAGAAATTCATTACGGTCGTCAGGCCGAACGAGTGGAAGAAGGGCAGAATTCCGGCCATGATGAGCTCGCCCTTTTCAAAGTAGGGAAACCAGGAGCGGATCTGCTGTACATTGCTGGAGAGATTGCTGTGGGTAAGCATCACACCCTTGCTTACGCCCGTGGTTCCTCCGGTGTACTGAAGATTGGCCAGGCTGTTGAAATCTATCGGGATCTTCGGATCATTCGCCGGATATTTTTTAAGCACATCGAGCCATTCGTACACCTCTTCCGTCCTGGGGATGTCGCGGTGTTTGTCCTTGGCGACGATAGGGAGCAGTTGCTTTTTGGGGAAACCGAGATGGTCCCGGATATGTGCAACGATGATCTTTTTGACCTTGGTTTTGGGTCGGAGCGCAATCATGCGCGGCGCAAGCAGGTCAAGGGTTACGAGAATGGTCGATTCCGAATTGTTGAGCTGGTATTCCAGCTCGTGATCGGTATACAGGGGGTTGTTCATAACGACAACCGCGCCTGCCCTCCACGCGCCATAGGAAGCGGCTACGATCTGGGGCATGTTCGGCAAGAGCATGGCGACCTTGTCTCCCGGCTTGATTCCCATGTCGATCATAGCGGTCGCGAAACTGTTTACCATATCGTTCAGTTTTTTGTACGATATCTTGGCGTCAAGAAAAATGAGCGCGGTTTTATCCGGATATTCAGCGGCGACCTTGCGAAGCGCGTCCGAAACCGTAATCTTCTCGTAATCGAGGTTCCTGGGAATTTTTTCAGCATACGATTTAAACCAGGTTTTCTCCATCTCCAACCCTCCTGAAACGTGGATGTTTATTATGTACAGGGCCCCGGGGGGCCAGACTTGGCAAGCGTAGACGAACAAGTGTACAAAGTCAAGAAAATATGATATGATGACAATGTAAGATATTCATATAAGTATAGAAAAATATCACTGAACAATAGTCGAGCTTCAATTCGGAAGAGATGAAAAACGAAAGGCTTATATCCTTGACAGGGTCCGCATGGCGGGGTTTTTATGGCCGGCGGGGATAAAGCGCAGCGAAACCGGTTTCAGACATCCTTTCTGGAGATTTTACAATGAGCGCAATAATGAGCAAATCAGGAAGAAGGATTCATTCGCGAGATATAGTGATGTCGACCTACGATGCCGGAGAAAACGCGATAATCGTGGAAGGGGAGTTGATGGAGAAACGGCTCCAGGAATACTATTTGATGTCCGGTGAAAAGCGTCCATCCGGCGTTCTGCATAATATGATCATCCGGTTCATCGCCGAGGGCCCCGAGCTCGTAATCCGCGATATCGAAGTCGAGATGCCCGGCATCCCCCGGGAGGAGTGCGCGGAGCTTGTGGACAGCCTTAAGCCGGCCGTGGGCCTTTCCATCAGTTCGGGGTTTACGAGGAAGGTGAAGGAGCTTGCGGGGGGAACAAAGGGCTGCCACCACCTTCTAACTCTTCTACTTTCCATGGCCCCGGCCGCGGTCCAGGGCTACTGGACCAGCAGGGCGAGTCGACCGGCATCCACAGACCGAAAGGCGAGGCGTAGCCATCTTAAATATATGCCCCTGAATAGCTGCCGCGTCTGGCGCGAAGACGGCCCGCTGGTAAAGAGGATACGCGAGGAGCTCCAGGCCGACTAAGCGTATGGGCCGGGCCGTACCGGGCTCCCTCTTTTCGAAGAATTTACCTGTAATCCCGGAAGATGGTTTTCTTTTAAGCCTCGTACTTTTAAGAGAATATCCGAATGCCCGTCATTGGGACTCCTTTACCCGGCATCCTGAGCCTCGATATCGTTTTTCAATAAATTCCGGGCAATGTGTTATCAGGCAACCTTGCCTTTAATGGGCTGGATATCGTAAATAATTACCATTACGCTATTATAATTACAATTACTGCCAAAAAATCATTAAAATATCTTGTAATATATCGTTATTTAATATTTTGTTTATGATATTATGTATATTAATATTATTTCCATGGGGGGATATGTATTTTTCTTGACGTTCCGTCGGTAGATTTTTAGATACTGATGTTTGGGTTCATCATGAGCGAAAACGTAAACAACTATCAGGAGCCTTACCTATGGAAAAAATCCAGCTTGCCATCGATGGCAAAGAGGTAACGGGAAGCCGGGGCCAGACCATTCTCGAGATAGCGCGCGAGAACGGCATCGACATCCCCTATCTCTGTTACCATCCTCGGATCAGCAAAACCGGCGCGTGCCGCATTTGCATCGTGCGTGTCAACGATCAGATGCTTAAAACCTCGTGTACCGAGCCGGCGACTAACGGCATGAAGGTGGACACGGAAGACGAGGAGATTATCGAAATCCGTCGGGGTATTCTCGAGCTTCTGCTCGCGGAAGGCGATCACAACTGCCTGTACTGCGACGCCAACGGCGATTGCGAACTCCAGGCCCTATGTTTTCGTTACGGGGTCGAGCAACCCACCGCGGGCTTTCCGAAAAATACGCGCGGCAGGGACTTCGTTTCCAGCCAGGGGCTGAGGCGAAACGAGGACCGGTGCGTGCTGTGCGGCCGCTGCGTAAAGGCCTGCGGCGAGATCCAGATGAGCAGGGTCTGGTCTTTTGCCGGCAGAGGGGGGCAGACACATCTTACGTCGGATCTTTTTAAAAGGATAGGAGATTCAAGCTGCGTCCAATGCGGAACCTGCGTGCAGCTTTGCCCCACGGGCGCGCTGAGTTTCCAGACGGTGCTGGGAAGGGGCCAGGCATGGGAACTGGAGAAGGAATCGAGCATCTGCATCTACTGCGGCGTGGGGTGCGAGATTGATTTTTACAAAAACAAACAGGGCCAGCTCGTCAAGGCGCTGGGCAGCGAAGACGGGCCCAATAAAGGCCATCTGTGCGTAAAGGGACGCTTCGGCTTCGATTTCGTGCAGAGCGACAAAAGGCTTAAAAAGCCGCTCATAAAGAAGAACGGCGAGTTCGTCGAGGCGGAATGGGATGAGGCGCTCGATCTTGTGGCCTCCAGGCTCGGAGAGATAAGAAGCCAGAGCGGGCCGGATTCCATTATGGCGTTTTCCTCGGCCAAGTGCACAAACGAGGAAAACTATCTGATGCAGAAATTCATGAGGGCGGTGATCGGCACAAACAATGTCGATCACTGCGCACGACTTTGACACAGCTCAACTGTCGCCGGTCTGGCGGCAACACTCGGCTCCGGAGCGATGACCAACTCCATACGCGAAATACCTCTTTCGGAGGCCTTTTTCGTAATAGGTTCGAACACCACCGAGAACCATCCCGTCATCGGATCGATGATTAAAAGGGAGGTCATCCTCAACAAGAAGAAGCTCGTCGTGGCCGATCCGCGCAGAATCGACCTCGCGAAATACGCGGATGTATTTCTACAGCTCAAACCGGGCACCAACATCGCCCTTCTCAACGGACTTGCCCATATAGCGGTCAAGGAAGGCATGTACGATCGTGAATATGTCCAGACGCGATGTGAAGGGTTCGAAGAACTCGCCAAAACCCTGGAAAAGTACACCCCGGAGTATGTCGCGGAGATCTGCGGCATCGACGATCCGGAAAAAATCATAAAGGCGGCCCGCATATTAGGAGAGGCCAAGCCGATGGCCCTGTACTACTGCATGGGGGTTACACAGTTTAAATCCGGCGTAAACGGAGTGAAATGCTGTGCGAATCTACAAATGCTGCTTGGAAACATCGGCGTGGCGGGCGGCGGCGTCAATCCGCTTCGCGGCCAGAACAATGTGCAGGGGGCCTGCGACATGGGCGCCCTTAACGCCGTGTATCCGGCCTACCAGCCGGTTGGGACCGACGAAAACAAGGCCAAATTCGAAAAGGCCTGGGCCCCGGCATTCGAACTTTCAAAGAAACCGGGCTTTACCATCGTTGAATCGCTCAACGCAGCAATCGCGGGCGATGTAAAGGCCCTCTACGTATTCGGCGAAAACCCGGTAATGTCAGACCCGAACCAGCACCATGTTATCGAGGCTCTTGAAAAGCTTCCCTTTGTGGTGGTCCAGGACATAGTAATGACCGAGACGGCCAAATACGCGGATGTCATACTCCCCGGCTTCGCTTTCCTCGAAAAGGTGGGGACCATCTCGAATACGGAACGGCGGGTCCAGCTAATGCACAAGGTGGTGGAACCGGTCGGGGACAACAGGGAGGACTGGTGGATCATCATGCAGGTGGCCAACCGGCTTGGGGCCCAGTGGAATTACACCTGCGCCGAGGACATTTTCGAGGAAGTCCGAACGGTCACCCCGTCGTACGCCGGAATCACCTACGCGCGACTTGAGAAGGAGCTCATCCAGTGGCCATGCCCGAATACGGAGCATCCGGGCACCCAGTTTCTGCATAAGGATAAGTTCTCCCGCGGCCTTGGCCTGTTGAGCGCGATCGAATACACTCCACCGGCCGAGGAGGTCGATGAGGAGTATCCGGTGATCCTTACGACTGGCCGGCTGCTCGAACACTTCCATACGGGAACCATGAGCCGCAATTCGAGCATCCTGGACGCCATTGTCAGCGAAGGCTATGTCGAGATGAATAAAAACGATGCGAGCAACTTCAACGTGAAGGATGGCGAGCTCGTTTCGGTCTCCACCCGGCGCGGAAGCATCCGGATAAAGGCGAAGGTAACGGACAGGCCAATGGCCAATGTTGTGTTCATTCCCTTCCACTTCGTCGAAGCCGCCGCGAACAAGCTGACCATCGACGCGCTGGATCCGACCTGCAAGATACCGGAATTCAAGGTCTGTGCGTGTAAAATCGAAAAGGTCGGCGCGTGAGGAGGGACGATATGAAAGCAGAAAAAATACGAAAAAGCATAGAAAAGTTCGGAAACGACCGTGAGCACCTCATGCTCATCCTGAGAGACCTCGAGAATGCCTCCGGCAAAAACGTGCTGGACATCGAGACCCTGGAGAGTGTAGCGGCCGAGATGAACATCCCGGAAGGCGCCGTTGCCGGCTTCGTCGACTTCTACACCATGTTCAAAACGAAGCCGCGCGCGAAGTACGTCATACGGGTCTGCAAATCCGGACCGTGCCACGTTATGGGCTCGACGACCATCTTCGACGCCGTTCAGAAGCACCTGGGGATCGGCATTGGAGAGACCACCCGGGACGGCATGTTTTACCTCGAAAAATGCGAATGCCTCGGCGTTTGCTCGGTAGCGCCTGCCATGATGGTCAACTACGACATCCACGGCAACCTCACTCCCAAGCGCATAAAAGATCTTCTCGACTCGTACAAGAAGAAAAAGCCCTCGGCCGGAGAGCAGTGCGGCAAGGAGGTCGAAGGAAAGGCGTGCATTATAAACGAACCCAGGCAGACCAAGCGACTGCTCGATAAGATCGGCGTGGTCGATCCGCTCAAGATCGATTCATACCTCGGTAATGGAGGTTTCGATTCGCTCAAGAAGGCCCTTTCCATGTCGCCCGCCGATATCATCTCCGAGGTCAAGGACTCGGGACTTCGCGGCCGCGGCGGCGCCGGTTTCCCTGCCGGGATGAAATGGTCTTTCGTTACAAAGGGCCCAATGCAGAAGTATGTCATCTGCAACGCCGACGAGGGTGAGCCCGGGACTTTTAAAGACCGCATTCTTATGGAGGAAAACCCGCAGCTACTTATAGAGGGGATGGCCATCTGCGGCTATGCCATAGACGCGTCGATCGGCTATATCTATATACGCGGAGAATACCGGCGGTCGATCGAGCGACTTCAGGCGGCGATTGAACAGGCGCGCAAAAAAGGCATTCTTGGCAAAAATATCATGGGCTCCAAATTCAGCTTCGACGTTTTTATAAAAGAGGGAGGCGGCGCCTATGTCTGTGGAGAGGAAACCTCACTTATAAACTCCATGGAGGGCAAACGCGGCTATCCCCGTTTTAAACCGCCCTTCCCGGGAGGGGCGGGGTATATGCGGCTTCCATCCAACGTGAATAACGTCGAGACGCTTATGTCCGTCCCGATGATAATCGAAAAGGGCGCCGAATGGTACCGATCGGCAGGCCCGACAAACTGTTCGGGAACGAAACTCTACTGCCTTTCGGGTAAACTGAACCGCACGGGGCTCGTGGAGCTTCCCATGGGCGCCACTCTAAAGGAGATTATCGACCTCCATGGCAAAGGCATCAAAAAGGGCAAAAAGTTCAAGTTCGCCCATGTGGGAGGAAGCGCCGGCGGCATTCTCGGAAAGGACCTCATGAACCTGCCTCTGGACATCGACCAGCCGATAAAGCAGGGTGTTACCCTCGGCTCCGGTGTCGTGCTGGTGTGCGACGAGGACACCTGTGCGGTTGACTACCTGCTCCAGATACTCAGCTTCTTCGAGCACGAGTCGTGCGGGCAATGCGTTCCCTGCCGCGTCGGAACGGTTCAGCTTCATCATCTGGTGAAAAAGTTCGCGATGCGTACAGCGAACGAGTCCGACATCGATCTCCTCATCGAAAAGGCCACCCTTATGAAAAAGGCCTCGCTGTGCGCGCTTGGACAATCTCCGATCATGCCCATCACCACCATGCTTAAGTATTTTCGGTCGGAGTTCGTTAAGCACTGCAAGCCCGACTACAAGTGCGCGGCATGCGACACCTCCCTTAAGAGGTACTACTCCGGTTCGCACCTTCATTAAGCCGTACTCGGATCGTTTAGTTAATCTATAAATAAGAAACGGCCGGTTGACAACCGGCCGTTTCTTTCTTGATCCGAAAAAAACTCCACATAAGCTGTCGTTTCGTCGGATAAAACGGAATTATTTGAAAGGAGCATAATCACCAGTTCTCATCGTCAATTCAGAATGGTGTCGGAGGCTATATAAGCCAACTATAATTAGCCGCGCCCATGAAAGAATCATTGACAAAAAAAGAATATATAAATAATAACATTCAAAAGAATATATAATATCATGTGATATTATTATATTCATATTCTGCCGTTTCATAAATCCACATGGAGGTCGTCATGGCTTTCAATTCTCCAGCAAAAATTGCTGAAAATTTTATCGGTGTGGGCAAGGCAAAGGGATCTCTTCCGTTTTTAAAAATGCTTTTGCTCGGAATCCTGGCCGGCGCCTACATCGGCTTTGGTGCGGAACTCTGCACCATGGTTTTGACCGGAACCCAGAACACCCTGGGTCTGGGGATGTCCAAACTCTTCGGTGGAGCTGTCTTTAGCGTAGGCCTCATTATGGTCGTCATTGCCGGCGCGGAACTCTTTACCGGCAATAACCTGATGACCATCGGTGCTTCCGCAGGGGAAGTGAAGTGGCTCGCCCTTTTAAAGAACTGGGTTGTGGTTTTTATAGCGAACTTTATCGGCTCCCTCCTTCTCGTTTACATCATGTACAAGTCGAACCTCTGGAAGACCGGCTTTGTCGCCGGCCAGTGCCCTATCGAAGGGGGAGCGTGCGCCAATACCGCTCTCGGTATCGCGATAGGCAAGGTGAACTTGAGCTGGAGTGAGGCTTTTTACAGAGGGATCGGCTGTAACTGGCTCGTTTGCCTTGCTGTATGGTTAGCGGCGGCCGCTGACGATATAATTGGAAAGATTTGGGGAATTTTCTTCCCGATCATGGCTTTCGTCGCTTCGGGTTTTGAGCACAGCGTGGCCAATATGTATTTTGTCCCAATGGGCATAGTTCTTAAAAATGACCCGTCGCTAGCGGAATATGTCGGCACCCTCGGTTCGAAAGCTGACGCGCTAACCTGGGGCGGGTTTCTGGGTAATAATCTGATCCCCGTAACCCTGGGTAATATCGTCGGAGGAGCCGTTTTTGTCGGCATGATATACTTCCTGGTATATTTGAAAAAGTCCGAGAAATAGAACATTTGTTTCATGCCGATTTGAAAGGCCCCGCATGGGGCCTTTTTTACATTGTTTTTCCTCTTCTGAACGTTTTTAACTTGACGATAAATTGTTCTAACCCATCCTTTTGCCCGGTAATGTCCTGAGTATTTCCCTTCCGCCCGCGAGAGGTCTTTCCTTTTCGGTCATGGGGTTTACCGGTGTTTGCGGTCGGAACTACGGAATTATCACGGCTTACTCATAATGAAAACCTAAACAAAAATCTATGGAGGTAGTATGGCGAACGAGAAATTGGAGTCAAAACGGTGGCTGATCGCCATTGCCGCCGTCGTGATCCAGCTCTGTCTTGGGACCGTGTACGCATGGTCGGTTTTTAAAAATCCGTTAATGAATATGCATGGATGGGATGGCAAAACCGTCCAGTATACGTTCATGCTCCTCATGCTCATCATCGGCCTCGCCGCGGCGTTCGGCGGGACCCTGGTCGACAAGAAAGGCCCTCGCTTCGTGGCGACCATCGGCGGCATCCTTTTCGGTATAGGTACTCTTATCGCCGGTTATGCCGACCAGGTCGGAAGCATAGCGCTTCTTTATCTCGGCTTTGGCGTGATCGCCGCTCTCGGCAACGGGTTCGGTTATGTAACGCCGATCGCCACCCTCATCCGGTGGTTTCCCGACAAGCGCGGCCTTGTAACCGGTCTTGCCGTAATGGGATTCGGTGCCGGCGCCTTTTTCATGGGCAAGATTGCCCCCGGCATGATAGCTGCCTTTAAGGTAGTTGACGAGGCCGGTGTTGTAACCGCCTCCGGCGTTGCAAAAACATGGTATATCTGGGGCGTAATTTTCCTCGTACTGGTGGCCGGTGCGGCGCAGTTGTTCAAGAATCCTCCCAAGGGATGGCTACCCGCCGGATTCACACCGCCCAAGACAACCGTTTCCGCGGCCGACTCCTTTATGTTCGGCGAAGCGGTCAAGAGGCCTCAGTGGTGGATGCTCTGGGCGATGCTCTGTCTCAACGTATCGGCCGGACTCGGCCTCATCTCCCAGCACTCTCCTCTTGCCCAGGATATCTATAAAAAGACCATGGGCCTCATAGGGGACCTCACTCCCGAACAGGTCGCGGTCGTAGCCGCCGCCGGGGGCGCCGTTGTGGCCTATGCGGCCATCTTCAATGGCCTGGGGCGGCTCTTCTGGGCGAAGATTTCGGACAACATCGGCCGCAAGCTCGTTTTCCTTATAATGTTCGCTACACAGGCCATTCTCTATGTCCTGGTCGCTAAGGGATACGTGGCGAATTACTACCTGTTTATCGTCGTTTCCTGCTACCTCCTCGCATGCTATGGCGGCGGATTCGCGACCATGCCGGCGTTCGCGGCGGACTCCTTCGGTCCGGCGTATATTGGAAAGGTTTACGGTTTCATGCTGACGGCATGGAGCGCCGCTGGGGTTATAGGACCTTATGCTTTCGAAGTTTTCAAGGACCACGCACTGTTTATCGCCGCGGGTCTGCTTACGCTTGGCTTCTTCATCACGCTCGCGTATAAGCCCCCAAAGGGAAAGAACGCCTGATATATGGAAAAAGCCTGATAATATAGGGGAAGGATAAAACCTTCCCCTTTTTTCGTCATGATGACGCAAATAAAACCTTGACTCTTAAAGTCTGCAATCGTTTAGATTGAATACGCGATTCGCGGGAGTGCTTGATTCCCATTCGATGCCTGAAACGGGTTGGGAATCCCAATCACCCGGCTTCGCCAATTACTACATGACAAGGGGTCGAGCTTATGGAAAAACAGCCGCTTCAAAACCTCATCGGTAAGGCCATATTGCGCGAAGAGGAGGCCTATGCCTTCTATACATCCCTTAAATCCAGGGTTACCGACCCGGTCGCGGTCGATGCCCTCGGCTTTCTCGCCTCAGAGGAAAAAAAGCACCGTGAGTTCCTAATCGCCTATCGCGACGGCGGCTACCATGCGAACGCCCTCAAAATGAGCGAGGTAATCGATTATAAAATTGCGCAGTATGTTGAATCCCCAGATGTAGATAAGGACATGGAGTCCAAGGACATATACCTAATCGCCGCTCATCGCGAGCTGAATTCCTATAATTTTTACAAGGAATTGGCGGCAATCCAACCGGATGGGGATGTAAAGGAGATGCTCCTCAAGATGGCCAACGAGGAGCTTAAACACAAGGAGAAGGTGGAGTACCTGTACGCCAACACGGCATTCCCCCAGACAGAGGGGGGCTGAGCTAAAGAATCGAATTCGACCGGCCCGAACCTTGCCGGGCCGGTCCATACCGAGCTCCAGGTGGCGGTAGAAGTATATCGTAATAACTCGATGTGCCTGGAAATTATGCTTTACAAAAGGCCGCGCGATTGAGAGCGTTTCCATCATCATTTGGGGAGGTTGGAGATGGCAGGCAGAAAACTCATCATGGTGATCGACGATGATCCCGATATTCTATCATCCCTGAGGGCCGTCCTAGAGGGCGAGGGGTTTATCGTTTCCACACAGCTAAGCGCCCGCGAGGGAATCAACGCGCTCGCGACCATAACGCCCGATCTGATTCTCTGTGACATGATGATGGAGCGTATCGATTCGGGAACAAGGGTTGCGGATGAAATCAAACTCAATCATCCATCCATCCCTATCTATCTACTGAGCAGCATTGGAAACGCGACGGCGGCGAATGTAAGCATCGAGCAACTGGGCTTCGACGGCGTTTTCCAGAAGCCGGTATCGCCGGAAGCCCTCGTCGCCTCTATCAGGAAGACCCTCGAAAAATAACGGCCTATATCTAAAGGCCCTATTTGTTATATTCCCGGGTCTCAATGGTATTCTGGCGTATTTCCATGGTCGGACGCATTTCAACACCCTTTTAAAATGATCATCCATATAAATAGAATTCTCATCCTATCTTTTATCTAATTGCCACAATTGCCGCCCCGAAGGCCTTTGAAGGCTGTCGGTACACTGGTGCATACACTCTTCCCGCCGAAGGGCCGATTTCGGTTTATTATTGCGTTTTTTTTAAATAATCCTTGACATAAAAAAAAGTAAAATTTGAGTATTATAAAAGATAAATGGTAAGTTTTGGTAATAATTAGACGTATTTAATCCGTTCATGTCTGTCTTGTGCAATTTCTGGTGTTAATTCGGTGGAGTGGACATGATCTGTAACTATCCAGTGAAGAAATTCATCGACAAGCTTGCAGAATTTCATGCATGCCTGCCTCTCAGCCTTCCTGTCGGAAAATTCATGGTGATACCGCAATTTCAAATATGCGGCAGAACGAATTTTTAGGTCGATGGAGATCTATCAACTGACCATATAACGATTGAACTATCGATCAACATTACTGGACGAATATATGAAAAAAGACAGTTATTCACACTTTGAAAAAATCGTTGCTAGGTATCCAAACCGCTGGTCGGCGGCAATGCCGATTATGCAGGCGCTCCAGAAAGAGCGTTCGAACAGCTTCGGGCCCGAGTCTGTGGAGACGGCCTCCAGGGCGCTTGGAATGAGCCGCGCCCATATCCACGGGATGGCGACATATTACACTATGTTCAACACGCGGCCTGTCGGAAAATACCATCTTCAGGTAGATACCTGTGTGCCGGGATTTTTGCACGGCGCGGACGAGGTCGTTAAACACATTGAAAGGAGGCTCGGTATAGCCGTTGGCGAGACCACGGCCGATGGACTGTTCACGCTGAGCACCGTACAGGACCTGGCCTCCTGCGCCACCGGGCCGGTGATCCAAGTCAATGAGACCTATTTCGAAAACATGAGCATTGAAAAAACCGACCTGCTCATCGAATCGCTTAAAAAGGGAAAAACGATAGAAAGCGATACTTCGATGAAGGTCGTCTCTCAATGCGGAATCCTTCTTAACGACAGAACCGATAAAAATTGCCGAAGCCTCGAATACTACAGGAAACGCGGCGGTTATAAAGCCCTGGCCAAAGCCTTCGGCCTCAAGCCGGAGGATATCGTGAACGAGGTAAAAGAGGCCCAACTTCGCGGAAGGGGGGGCGCCGGATTTCCCGCCGGGATGAAATGGTCCTTCCTTCCTAAAAACGACAGCCGGCCGGTTTACCTCATATGCAACGCGGATGAAGGCGAGCCGGGCACTTTTAAGGACAGGCAGATAATGGAGTTCAATCCCCATCTGCTTATCGAAGGAATTGCAATAAGCGCATATGGGATCAAATCTCAAAAATCCTTCATATATATAAGGGGAGAGTTTTCCTGGATAGCCGACATACTCGAAACGGCGATCGATGAAGCGAGGGCCGCTGGCCTGTTGAAGCATATCGACATTGTCGTACATCGCGGAGGCGGTTCCTATGTCTGCGGAGACGAAACCGCGCAGATCGAATCCCTCGAGGGCAAGCGTGGAAATCCAAGGGTAAAACCGCCTTTTCCGGCCAACTTCGGTCTCTATGGATGCCCCACCGTAGTCAACAACGTCGAGACCCTGTCGAACGTTCCATATATAATCGAGCACGGGTCCGCGGCTTACAGAAAGATCGGCAATAACAACAATCATGGGCCAAAAATATACGGCGTTTCCGGGCACGTCACCGAACCCGGCGTATTCGAGTACCCGCTCGGCACCAGGCTCGATGTGCTGCTCGAGGCGGCCGGCGGTGTCAAGGGCAAACTGAAAGGGGTCATTGTCGGCGGCCTCTCGGTGGCCATTTTGACGGCGCAGGAGGCGGAGGATCTGGTCCTCGATTATGAGTCATGCCAGAAAGCCGGTACCGCACTCGGATCGGGCGGAATTATGGTGGTCAACGATACGGTCTCCATTCCGGAACTCGCGCTGCGTACCATAGAATTCTATCATCATGAATCATGCGGCCAGTGTGTCCCCTGCAGGGAGGGCTCGCATATAATAGAGCATAAGCTTCGCGCACTTCTTAATGGAAGAGGATCCATGGCTGATATAGATCTAATCCTACACCTGTGTGCGAACATCAAGGGCCTCACCCTATGCCCGACCGGAGAAGCTTTTTCCGTCCCCATACAGGCTATGATTACAAAATTCAGGCCGGAATTCGAAGCCCTGGTAAAGTAATAAAATCCAAAAGGAGCGACCGCGATGAGCAAGCGCATTTTTATCGATGGCAGGGAGATCGTTTGCGGAGACGAGAGCACCGTCCTGCAGGCCGCATCTGAAAATGGGATATATATTCCATCGCTTTGTTATCATCCCAGGTTGGGACCGGCGAGCAAATGCCGGGTTTGCGTTGTGGAGGTAGACGGCATGAGGGGACTGCAAACCGCGTGTTCCCTTGTTCCGACAGACGGCATGAGGATAAGCACCGATACCGAGCGTGTAATAGAGGCCCGCAAAATGGTTGTAAACCTGTTGCTTGCCAATGGAAACCACAATTGCCTCTCCTGCGAAATGAACGGCGACTGCGAACTGCAGAACGCGGCTTACAGCCTGGGCATAGAAGTCCCCGCATTCATTGTGGAGGAAACCGAGGAGCGCGACGATTCCGCGGCCTTCATTATTCGCGATCCCAATAAATGCATACATTGCGGGCGGTGCGTAGAGGGTTGCAACAACATGGTCGTAAACGAGGTGCTGGACTTCGGGTTCAGGGGCAGTCGAACCAAGCTAATCTGCGACGATGATGTCCCCATGGGACAATCGAGCTGTGTGCAGTGCGGAGAATGCGTACAACTATGCCCCGTTGGCGCTCTCATCGAGAAGAAGGGACTTGGAAAGGCCCGCCGCTGGGAAACCCGTTCCGTGCGCACCACCTGCCCATACTGCGGCGTCGGCTGTCAGCTCGAACTGCATGTAAAGGGGGACCAAATAATACGCGTTACCGGGGTGGAGGGGGCTCAGCCGAACAGGGGGCATCTCTGCGTCAAGGGACGTTATGGGTATGACTTTATTTATTCCAAGGACAGGCTTACCACCCCCTTGATCAAAGAGGAGGGAGGGGGGTTCCGAGAAGCCGGTTGGGACGAGGCCCTTGACCTGGTAGCATCCAGGTTCAAACGGATAATCGAGGAATCCGGCCCGGACGCCATTGCCGGAGTAAGCTGTGCCAGAAGCATCAATGAAGATTCCTATAATATGCAGAAATTGTTCAGGGCGGTCATCGGTACAAATAACATCGATCACTGCGCTAGAACCTGACACGCTCCGACGGTTGCCGGTCTGGCAACCACCTTCGGCTCGGGCGCAATGACCAATTCCTTCGGTGAATTCGAAAACGCCCGGCTATTTTTCCTCATAGGGACCAACATGACGGAGGCCCATCCGGTCGCCTCATATTTTGTAAAGCGGGCCTTGAAAAAAGGCGCGAAACTCATTGTTGCGGACCCCAGAAAGCATGCGCTGGCAAGAAAGGCCGATATTTTTGCCCAGATTAAAGTAGGATCGGACATAGCTTTTCTGAACGGGATAATGAACATTCTGATAAGCGAGAACCTGTACGACAAGCGCTTCGTCGAGGAAAATTGCGAGGATTTCGAGGCTTTAAAATCGACCGTCATGGAGTATCCGCCCCAAAGGGCCTCCGAAATCTCCGGCGTTCCGGTCGAGTTGCTGCATGAAATAGCCAAAACGATGTCGTCCATCAAACCCGCCATGTTGTGTTACACGCTCGGAATTACCGAACACACCTCCGGCAAAAATAACGTAATGTCCATCTCGAACTTGCAGATGCTCCTTGGAAACCTCGGCAAGGAGAGCGCAGGTGTCAATCCTTTGCGAGGGCAGAATAACGTCCAGGGGGCGTGCGATATGGGCGCTCTTCCCGGGGTATTTCCGGGATATCAGGGAGTGGGGGACAAGTCGGTTCGTGAAAAGTTCATGAAGGCATGGGGCGTTGAGAGCCTGCCCGAAAAACCGGGCCTTATGATACCGGATATGATGGCGGGACTACCTACGAAAAAGATACGCGCCTTTTACATATTTGGTGAAAACCTTGCCAACTCCGAACCCAATATATCGCATGTCGAGCACGAGCTTGCCTCGGCAGAGTTTATCGTTTGCAACGATATTTTCCCGACAGAGACCACCAGGTTCGCAGACGTAATCCTACCGGCAGCGGCATGGTGTGAGGATGATGGTACCTTTACGAGCAGTGAGCGCAGGGTAAATCGTGTAAGGAAAATAAAGGAAGCCCCGGGAATCGCGAAACCGAATTGGTGGATTTTCAAGGAGATTGCCCGGCGTATGGGGCAAGAATGGCAGTCCAACAGCTCGAGGGAAATATGGGATAACGAGGTTTCGGTGCTGGCTCCGGCCTATGCCGGCATTAAGTATTCCCGTATCGAGGTAGACGGCCTGCAATGGCCCTGTCCCAGCCAGGACCATCCCGGCACCAAATTTCTTCACCGGGATGGGAAATTCACCCGCGGCAAAGGCCTGTTCAAGGGAATCGAATGGACTCCACCCGCCGAGGTCGCCGATAAGGAATATCCAATGGTCCTCAGCACGGGCCGCCGCCTGTTTCATTACCATACGCGCACACAGACGGGGCGAGCCGGACTCGATGAGATCCTGCCTGAAGAAACGGCCGATATATCCCCTCAGGACGCGGCCAGGCTGGGTATCGCGGACAGCGAGTATGTCAAAGTAAGCTCCAGGCGGGGATCGGTAAAAGTAAAAGCCAGGGTTACGGAGGAAATCCCGCCCGGGCTTGTATGGATGGCCTTTCATTTCAGGGATGGCAACGCAAATTGGCTGACGAATAACGTGTTCGACCCGGAGACCAAGACCGCGGAATATAAGGCGTGCGCCGTAAAGCTTGAAAAGGCGATATGAGCATACCGTTAAGAATTTTAAGGTAGATGCAGGCGAAAAAAATCAAGCCGACCGACGGCTATTTAACCATATAGGAGATATAAAAATGAAAAACAATGTTCAAGCAGATTCTAAAAATCGTAAAAGCTCGATATTCAATCTATTATGCGTCGCGCTGTTTTTGGGATCGATATGGGGTTTTTTCGAGGTCGTCTTCAAAGACGCCCTGGCAATGGGCGGGCAACCCTTGACCGCTGCTCTTATGACCGGCCTTGGCGTTTTCATAATGTCGGTCGGTTATAGGATTTTTAAAAATGCGGGAATATTTCTAATGATATCCCTTTTTACAATCATGGCGCGAATGGTCATAGTCCCGGTACTTGGTTGTTCGCCGATATGTCGGGCCAACGCTGTTGTTGCCCTGCTTATTCTGGGGACCTCCTCTACACTCGCCTTCGGCCTGTCATCCAGATATATCAAAAATACCGCTAAATGGGGGGGGGGTGTAGCCGGCGCCGCGGTACTCGTATCCGGCGTCTCATTTTATTATGCCGGCCTTGCGTGTGCTCCCTGTCCGTATCTGCTTCAATTATCCGCCGGCGGGCTTTCCAATTTCATGGCGATGGAGGTCGTTTATTGGGCTCTGTTTTCCGGCATACTCTTTTATCCGGGATATCAATTAGGAAGATACGCCCAAGCCTTTTTCAGTTCACTTCGCATAAACCGTCCCGCATTCTATTATACCGGCCTGCTGGCCGCCAGTGCGCTATTTGTTCTCAGCACCGGATTGATCGTACTTA
>Ga0302242_1000115_pt1 | contig 96061 bp, 91 predicted proteins | sample AAG_UR_Lys_MG_FD_193510 | JGI IMG/M metagenome (GOLD analysis project Ga0302242, IMG submission 193510) | Enriched activated sludge microbial communities from anaerobic digester in WTTP, New Holstein, Wisconsin, United States - AAG_UR_Lys | ecosystem: Engineered > Bioreactor > Anaerobic >...
CTTTCTAATAAGCTTCTCTTGGGTGGTCATGATCTCTTACCTCCTGATATTGATTGTCGCCAACAATCCAGGAGGCATCTGACCACCTTTCCTACTGTAGTGTCAACTCAAGTCCGTCTTGTCACAAGTTACATCGTGTCTTAAATAAAACGTTGGGACAGTACTGATCTCATCAATAAGCTTTTCCGACTTTTGGTTAAAAAATGAATTAAGTATTTCGATATTGCCCGCAGTGTCCACCACAAGCACACCATCTGACATGTTTTGAAGAATATTATTCATCTTCTGATTGATAAACATCATTTCCTTGTTTTTATGGTTCAGCTCCTCCGTCCTCTGGTTCACTCGTGTTTCTAACTCCTCGTTTGCGACACGTAGTTCCTCCGCCAGCCGCTTGTTATCGCTCACGTCAATAAATGCTATGAATATGATGTTTTTGTCGACCTGCTTGTGAAGTTGGTAATAGACATTTACCCACAACACTTCGCCGCTCTTTTTAACGATCCTGAACTCTTTGGTCGGGGGGACTTTTTCGCCGCGCAATCTTGCCGTTCCTCGCGGTATAATCCACCCCCACTCATCCGGATGAACGATCTCCCAGAATTTCTTTTTCTGCATTTCCTCATTTGTGTAGCCCATAATTCTTTCGAAGACAGAATTGACATAAAAATATCCGTCCATGTCGTACATGCAGAACATCACTTGCATATTTTCCATCATCTTCTTGAAATCTATATCCCGCAGTAACTCAATCTCATCACGCGAATTTAGGCCGACAAGTTTCTCAATCATATTCCCTCCAGGCAATTATTTATCTTAATCACAGTAATGATTTCCTGATCTCACAAAATCTCGATGTTGTCAACTTAACTGGACAATATATGTAAATAATATGAATATTATATTTACATACACTTAACAATACAGCGCCATCATGCCATTGATAGAAATCTTCTAACATATTAAAATAAAATGCAAATTTAGATTTCATTCCGTTTTCTAAATCGTGGTATGTTTCATGCTCTATGATGGGCAGTTTCCAGATCACAGATATCAGGAGGTGTTGTATGAGTTGGCAGGACATTTACAAGAGCAGATTGATGACGGCACAGGACGCAACGAAAATCCTTAAGTCGAGGAGTGATAATGGGTCAACAAAAATATAGAGGGGAATGAATCACTATGAAAAAAAAAGTGCTAAATGCTGATGAAGCGGTGCGTTTGGTAAAATCAGGTGACAATGTATGTATTTGTGGTTTTGCCTCTACAGGACATCCTGAAGAGCTTACAAATGCATTTGTGAAAAGTTTTACGGAAACTGGCTCTCCACGTAACCTTACGCTTATTGCTGGTGCAGGCATGTTTGCCACAGACCGATGGGCAAAAGAAGGCCTCGTAAAGAAAATAATCACAACACATGTTGGCGTAGAACCCCAATTTCAGAAGTTGATTAGTTCGAACAAAATAGAAGCCTATTTTTTCCCTTACGGGCCGATTACACATCTTGTAAGGGCGGCAGCTGGAAGGAAACCGGGTATCCTAACAAAAATCGGACTCGGAACATTTATCGATCCGCGATTCGGCGGAGGAAAAATGAACAGTTGCTCCCATGACACCATGGTCGAAGTGATGAGTATAAAGGATGAGGAGTATTTATTCTATTCCACCTTTCCGATAAATGTGGCTCTGATCAGGGGTACAACAGCAGACGAGAGAGGCAACATCTCCATCGAAAAAGAGGCATTGTCGCTTGACATTTTAAGCACTGCTACTGCGGCCAAGGCTAATAACGGGATAGTCATAGCACAAGTTGAACGAATTACAAAATTGGGAACATTGCATCCAAAGAATGTAAAAGTACCCGGTATCCTTGTTGATGCAATCGTTCTTGCCAAACCGGACAACCACTGGCAGACACAGGTAGAACAATATAACCCAGCCTTGGCAGGGGAAACGAGATTCCCATTAGAGTCTTTACCAATACTGCCGTTGGACGAGCAAAAAATCGTTTGTAGACGTGTCGTGATGGAACTTGTTCGTCAAACAAAAATCAATCTTGGTATTGGTATGCCCGAGGGAGTAGGTCCCGTAGCGAATGAAGAGGGTATCGCTGATGAAATCATTTCCGTAATAGAGGCAGGTGCGGTAGGTGGCATACCACAGGGAGGGTATGCTTTCGGTACTTCAATGAATCCGGAGGCTCTTATCGATATCGGCTATCAACTCGATATCCTGAATGCAGATATCTTGAACATCGCTGTGCTCGGGTTGGCAGAAGCAGATCAAAAAGGCAATGTGAATGTCAGCAAGTTCGGTCCACGTGTTATAGGTCCCGGGGGATTTATAGACATTACACAGAGTACAAATAAACTAATATTTTGCGGGACTATGACTGCTGGTGGTCTCAAAACAGAAATCGTTAATGGACAACTACGGATCGTCAACGAGGGGAAATTTAAAAAATTCATAAAAGAGGTGGAACAGATTACCTTTTCTGGGGAGTTTGCACGGAAAAATGGCCAGAAAGTTCTTTTTGTGACTGAAAGAGCAGTTTTTGAGCTGGGAAAAGAAGGCATTACGCTTGTTGAAATTGCGGCGGGAATGGACTTGGGGAAAAATATATTACAGCAAATGGAATTAAAACCGCTAATCGCAAAAGATCTGAAGACCATGGACCCCAGAATATTCAGGGAAGAGCCAATGGGCATTAAAGAGGAAATTCTCGCCGAGGAATAATGAACGCTAGTATAGAACGCGTTCCTGCATATGGATTGTTCAATGAAGGATTAAATATCCATAACAATAAGAGGGGGGTAGCGATGAAAAAATATCAAACCATCGAGATTGAACAGGTGGAAAGGATTGTTACGGTTTTTCTGAATAGACCCAAATATAATCTGTTTAATAGTCAAATGATTGCGGACCTGACAGATTTCTTCCATTCTCTTCGGAACAACCAGGATGTTCGATTCATGATCCTGACTGCAAAAGGTGCAAACTTTTCAGCGGGTGCTGATTTGGCATTTTTTGAAAAAGTGGTGAAAGACAAGGCAACGGCAGCAGAGGTACTCAGAATAAACCAATTGAACGGTCAGGAACTGTTGAGATGCTTAGAAGCCCTTGAGCAGATTACAATTGCTGCACTTAGGGGAGTCGTCGTTGGAGCCGGCATGACCCTTTCGACCTCTTGTGATTTTCGTATCATGAGCGAGAACGGCAGCTTCAGTATACCCGAAACAAAAGTAGGTTTTTATTATACCTGGGGTTCCACCCCGAGACTTGTTGAGATGGTGGGCGTTTCCAAAGCTATGGAAATCATTTTACATGGTGATCCCATACCTGCTCAGGAGGCCTATAAGCTTGGCCTTGTAAATAGGGTTGTTCCGGATGATCAGCTGATGAAGGCAACTCATGAATTTATAGCAAAAATAGCCAAGGGTGGTCCGGTGTCGGCGAGAATTACAAAAAAGATTGCAATGGGCGCTGCCATGAGGGGATTCGGAAATATGTTTATTCCAGAAACAGAGTTAGTTGAAGTTCTTGAGGCAAATAATGAACCACTAGAAGGTATATCTGCCTTTTTGGAGAAGAGACCACCAAAATTTAAATAATAAAGTACGGCAGCTTTGGTTACACATATTTTATGAAACGGGAAACCCTCAAAGTGACAGAACTCTAATACTGGGTGTGGTATAAGATCGGGGGGCAGGTCATGTCTTTTTCCGGGGATAAGATGAGGGGCGAAGAGATGAAGGCTTTCGGGGTCGTCTTGAAAGTTGGCCCTTCTGACTAGCTCCTTGGCGAGGCGATCAAAGTAGCTGAACGCTTCTTAATGAATCCACCCCTCGTACTAAGGGCATTCAATAAGTCCATGAACACAAACGAAAACGCCTCTTTGGTGGAGAAGTACGTTGTCGAGAAGCGCTATGCGGCAAGGCTGTGCGTAACGGATGATTTCAAGGAGGCATTCAACAGCTTTCTCGAAAAAAGAAATCCGGCGTATAAAGTTCGATAATAAACATTACAGGCATTAATGTTCCGATACAGGAAAGATCTGAGATTTGGAGATCTTGTTACTAGTCGATATTGTGGGAACTCTTTGGTGCCAGGGCCACTTTTAAACGAAGTAAATGAAAGGAGATAGTGATGAAAGGCAACTTATCAACGGTTGGTGAGGAGCAGAAAATGGGTGGCGATCAGCAAGACTTCAATGTTGAGAACCTGCGGGGGCGGCGGGCCACGGCCCGGTGGAACAGGGTTTCGATGGGGGACATGTGGGAACGGGTGAGGTGGAGCCGGCCCGACGACGAAGCACTGGTAGCCGCTCCCGGTGCGACCGAAGGTAGCTTCTCGCGTTTGACGTTCTCACAGGCCGACGATCTGGCCAACCGAGTCGCAAACGCTTTGCTACAACGTCTCGAGCCCGGCAACGTGGCGGTCATCGTGTGCGAAAACTCCATCGAGGCGATCGTGGCCAAGATCGGGATGGCCAAGGCGGGGGTGGTGGTCGCGCCCCTGAACCCCAACCTGGCGGACGATGTGATTGCAGAGATCCTCGAACGCATCGCACCGAAAATCGCCTTCGTTGACGCCGCCTTCTGGTCCAAAACGGGACCGCTGCTGGAGGCCGCCTGTGTGCCGGTGGGAGCCGTGCTTGCAATCGGCGGCGACCCCCACCCGGCGTATCCGACTTTCACTGCCTTCGTCGCCGGTCAGCCAACCACGGAACCTGACGTGGTCATCCACGGTGACGATATCTACGAACTGCTGTTCACGTCCGGAACCTCGGCCAAACCGAAAGCGGCCATGGTGTCCCACTCCAACATGACGATTCAGTCCATGAGCTTCTCGGGGATGTTTACTCACGGGGCCCGCTTTGAGTCTGAGGCGGTGGTGGCCTCATTCCTGCCGGTCATCTACCACGTAGCGGACTCTGTCGTGAACAGCGCGAACCTGGCTGGCGCCAAGTTCGTCGTCGGCCGGGGCATCGACTTCGCGAAGATGGTGCAGACCGTCGCTGCCGAGAGGGTGACCGCCTTGTGGGCTGGCATGCCCCGCATGGTGCAGGCCCTCGTCGATGCCCACAAGGCTCGGCCCGAACTATCCATGGCCTCGCTGCGGACGATCGTGTTCGGCTGGGCACCGCTAACACCCCAGCTATTCGACGACGTTCAAGATATGGCAGGTCACGAGGTGTCTATCGTGGAGATTATCGGCATGACCGAGGTGGTGGCGGCCCACCGCTTCTGGCTGAACCAGAATGAGGAAATCATGCGCCGCACGGCGCCCTCCATTAACTTCGTGGGTCATCCGCACCCCATCCTGGCCGCATGCATCACCCGGAGTGATGGCAGCGTCATAGAGCCGGGCAACCCAGAGCCGGGCGAGGTTCGCTACCGGTCGCCGGCGCTCATGGCTGGTTACTACCGTGACGAGGAAGCCACACGCGAGGCATTCGAGGGCGGCTGGTTCCATACCGGTGACTTGTTCCAGTACGCTGAGGGCACCCAGCGGGCTATGGTGGACCGCTTGAAGGACGTTGTGAAGTCCGGTGGCGAAAACGTGTCATCAATCCGTGTCGAAGCAATACTTGAAGGGCACCCTGGTGTGGCCCGGGCCGCAGTGGTCGGCGTGCCGCACGAGAAGTGGGGCGAAGCGGTGACGGCCGCCGTCATCCCCACTGACCCGGCCTCAGCTCCTTCGGAGCGGGAACTCATCAATTACTGCAAGGAGCGGCTGGCGCCTTTCGAGGTCCCCAAACGGGTGGTAATGGTTGACAAACTTCCCCAAGCGGTTGGCGGGAAGTTGCAGAAGCACCTCATACGCGATCAGCTCAAGAACGTGTACCAAGAGGCCGGTAATTCCTAACTTGCCCGAGTCGGGCAGCTCACCACTATGTTGGTCGGTTTTCGGCCCCTTGATGGGTACTTTATCCATATAACTAAGCCGTTTGGCTTTTCCGTGCGGATTATTGAGTCTCGTGGGTATCAGGAGAAAGTTCAAAAAAAACTAACCATATCTAAATCAAGGCAGGGGTAATTACTCCTGCCTTTTCGTTACTGGTGGTAATCTCAAAATTCGGAATGACACCTTCATTCAACACTCGTAGGTGAAAGGGAGGCCTGATTTGACTTATTTTGACAATGTCTGTCAGGTCAAGTATAGGTCAGGATACCTCAGATGAGCGGCTTCCCGTCATTCAGCCTCTCATAAAGCCCGATGTACTCCGCGATCATGTTGCGGAGATCGTACCGCTCCCGGACCTCTCTCATGATCCGCTTGATCTGGACTTCCCGGATCTCCCGGGGAATCCGGTGGAAGCGCACGCTCTTTTCCAGGCCGAACCAGAGCCCGTCGGGGTCGTAGTCGCGGAAGAGAAAGCCGTTTCCGACGTCCTGCGGGGAGCCGTCGATCTTCATCCGAAGCTCCCGGATCTTGTCGTGGTAGCCGCCCGTGTCGCGGTTCGTCGCCGTGGCCCCGAAGAGGTTCCCGATCTGGTCGATCTGTCCGCAGGGTTCGTAGAGGGAGGCCCCGAAGACGTCGCTCGCCGCGGCGAATCCCAGCATGGCCAGGGGTTCGTCGAAGTGATGATAGCAGATCCTGCCCCCGGAGGACCACGCGATCCGCCCCATGATCTCCTCGTGGGTCCGGTCGTTTCCCACCCCGTCCCCCACGACGGCGATCTGGACGTCGCCGTGACTGTCGATGAACCGCCGGGCGATGTGCTCGAGGAGTTCGACACCTTTCTGGCTCGGGTCCAGCCTCGACGGCCAGAGCAGGACAATGGCATCGGGGTCGACGTTCAGTCCCGTGCGTTGTTGAAACGCCGCTCGGTTCACTCGTTTGGCCTCGAGGACATCGTCTTCGGGGCCGTAATTCCGGACCAGGTGCGGACATCGCTCGGGGTACATGGCGAGCGAAGGGGCGTTGAGGATGGCTGCGGCGGATCCGTGGTAGTATTTTGCACGGACCTCCCCCCGAACGCTGGCCGGAATGATGTGCCGGTCCATGAAATACCCCTCGACCACCTCCTGGAGGAAACGCTTTCCGACGAAATTGATGATGGAGGCGTTCTTGATGGCCGTGGCCTGGCTGTCGATGCACGGTTTCCCTTGGTCCTCCGAGAAGAAGAGGTATTCCGTCAGCTGGTCGAGCTCGACGCCGAAGAGAGCTTCGAGGGGGATGTGTCCGGTGAAGACATTGTGGACGGTGTGCAGAAGGGGGATGCTCCGCGACCTGGCGTAGGCGCTGACCACTCCGCCGGCCATCCAGTCGTGGGTGTGGAGGATGAGCTGGCCCTTGCTCTTGGCGCGGACCGTTTTGATGATGTTGTTCACGAGTTCCCGCTGGAACTCCGCGGCGTTGAGGACGGGGTTCCCCGCGTAGGCGCTCGGCAACCCGGCGAAGATCGAGGAACTGACGAGGTGGATCCTGTCCGGGTCGACGCGATAGCGGATCTCACGCCACGCCTCCTCGTCGATGCTGGATTCCTTCTGGAAACGCTTCTTGAGATTGAGGGTCGCCACGTGGACGTCGATCCCCCGCTCGATGAGCCCCTCGCACAGGGCGGTCACCACCTCCCCCTGGCCCCCGCTCTTCCCGGAGATGTACCTTGCCAGGACGCCCATTTCCTCGGGCAGCCGGCCCGTCTCCGGGCTGATGATGAGAACGGCCGTCCGCTGACTCTTCTTGATCGTCATGAACCTGCGGAGCACCATTTCAAGGTAATCCACCTTCCTCGTGAGGACGTGGGCGGCCTGTTCGCTCCCTTCCTCGTATGGGTTCACATAGACGTGCAGGGTGGGCTTGTCGTCGTCGCGTTCGCGGAGATAGTAGAGGTGGTCGCAGGTGGTCAGCAGCCTCCAGTTCCGGAGAAGGTCGCCGCCTGCCGCCTGCGCATCCCTTTCCAGCTTCTCGATGTCCCGGAAGAGTTCGTACTGCGTGAGGGAACCGAGCCGGCCGCCGGTGTTTCGTTCGAGGGCGGCCCAGGCCGTGGCCGCGCGTTTCGGAATCTCCAGGGTCGGGCATGCCCGGTCTCTGAAGCGCTCGGCGATCCGGGAGGGATTCGCGATCTCGATGGAGTCCTGTCTCATCAGGACCTCCGGGAGACTTCTCCAGAATTCGAAGATGCCTGCTTCCGCCGGGATCCGCGCGCCGATGTGTTCGAAATCGTAACCGAGGAGCAGGACCTCGCCCCCGAACCCGGCCATCCGGGACGCGTACGTTTCCGGCGGGACGGGTTCGATGAGAAATCGGCGCGTCACGGCCTCGCTCAGGGGCCGGTCGCGAAGAAGGACCGTCAGACGGCCGCCCGCGCCGCGAAAGACCCGGCCCGGTTCGGCCGGGTCCCCTCCGGCCGCGATCATCTCATCCCTCGGATCGGCGAGGATGCCGATGTAGCCCATGTCGGCGACCAGTTCCGCGATGTCGTTGTCGAAGATGAGTTCGGTGTTTCGGAAGGAAGAGGGAACGACCCCGAAGAGGGTTCTCATCTTTTCCCTGTGAAGAGAAACCTGGTCCCTGAATTCCTGCTTCTTCGGGTCCGAAAAGAGGCTGGTCAGCGAGTGGTGGTACGTCTCATCGAGGCACTCGACCTGGTTCTTCCCCGCCCCCGCGTCGAGAAGCCCGCGCAGGGCGCCGATCACTTCGGGCCTGTAGAGTTCGGCCTGTTCCAGGAATGTCCCCGAAAGTCCCAGGGTGATCCGGAACGCCGGGTGGTTCCGGATGATCTCGACGAACATGCTCAGGGCCGGCAGGTAGCACTGTTCGGAGAGTCGCAGAAAGGTCTCCCGGTTGACTTCATCCCAGAGGAATTTCTCCCGTGCCGGATGGAGTCTGATGGGCTGATGAAGCTGGAAATAAAATGTCACCAGTGGCATCGGACACTCCCGGGGTCCGGTTCGGGTCGGAAGGGGATGCCGACCCGGGGGCGGTTACCGACCCCGCTCCCGCAGGGCCTCCTCGTCGAAGTCTCCCCCGATCACTTCGCCGGATTCGCTGAAGAACTCCGGGTAGATTCTCCGAAATTCCGCGGCGATCCGTTCGAAGGGGACGTCGGCAAAAGCGCCGTGGTCACGGACGTACTCCATGTGCCGGTTTCCCTGGACGTCGTAGGGGTGAAAGAGGGCGTCGCTTCGGCCGTCGAACTCGATGGCCTTCACGCCGAAACGCTCGCAGAGGGATCGATTGAAGGTGGGGGTCACCTTGACCCAGCGGTCGTCGAGGTAGAGTTCCGTGTATCCGTGGTAGGCGAAGACGTCGGTCTTCATGATTCTCCGCAGGCGCTCGGTGCTCAGGTGGTTTCGCACGTCGGCCAGGCCGAGGCGGCTCGGGATCCCCGCGGCCCGCGCTGCGGCGGCCAGGACGATCGCCTTCGCCACGCAGTAGCCCGATCCCTTCTTCAGGATGTTGCTCGCCCTGAAGGCCTCGGGTCTGAGGACGATGTTGTATGGGTCGTAGCGGATCTCGTCTCGCACGGCGTAGAAAAGCTTCACGGCCGCCTCGATGTCCCCCCCGGCGCCGGCGGCGCGGGTGGAGGCGAAAGAGACGATCCCCGGCGAATCGCTGTCGATGAAGGTCGTCGGCGTCAAATAGGGCTGAAAGTCTTCCGGGTAGGGCTTCTTCATGATTTATCTCTCCGGAGGTGCGGAGGGCTTTTTTCAAAAAAAAGATTCAAGTTTCCTTGCGGGCGACCGATCATAGAAGCGTAAACAAAGGTTGGACGGGTACCGGGCTGACACTATGCCTGACTGGCCGTGACCTTTCGGTAGGTCAGACCTGGTTCCCCTTCTAACCTCGAGATAAAAAACCTGCGGCGAACCAATCTTCTCCTTTCTTCCTTCTTCGCCCCCCCCTGAGCCTCATCCCCTCAGGGGGTTTTTAATGAAGCCTTTTCGGGAAGACTCTTCAGAGTACCGATCCGGAGCCTGGAAAAGGTCACTGATCTCCGGAAGCTCAGCCTCCTTCCCATCGCCGGTACCCCGTCAGGGTCACGGGCCTTTTTTCGGGGTAGTGGTAGACTTCATAGGTCGTCTTCTTGCCCAGAAGCTTGTCGATCTCTTTCTGGATCTTCTGTCTTTCCCTGTTGGCCAGCCATGACTTCCAGCTCTCGAGGTTCTGCCAGGTGCTGATGACAAGGTACTCGGGAGATTTCTTGACGTTGCGCATCGTCTCCCCTGAAATGTACCCGTTTTCCTTCGAGGCGAGCACCCGGAGCTGCGTGATGAGTTTCAGGAGATCCTTTTCCTTTTCTCTGAGCACCTTCCTCTTGATCAGGACTTTAACGGCCATGACAAAGCCCCCTTTCATTCTAAACTGTTAAACCGCCGGATATCCATTCCATTCGTTTTCGCTGATTGTATTCTATAAGAAAGAATCCCCTGCCGCCATAAAAAACTTGCTGGCGTCGGCAGGAATGGAATCCGGGGATAGAAAGAAAAAACCCGAAATAGATATCGGGCTTCCCGGTTATCGGTACTGCTGTTTAGCAATTTGCCGGAATAAACGCCGGGCCGTGTGTGGGCACTGTCCAATCTGCGGCGGCCAATTCGATTTTAGCCGGCTTAGGGATACTTCTCGAGGGTTGGCCGTGGTGAATCATGGGTTCGAGCTTCAGGAGGTTTTTGAAAAGGACTTCATTACGCTGCTCCGATGCCCAGCACATGTAGATCACCCGAAGCAGCTTGTCGCTCGACTCATCGACGGGCCTCTTGGAGTTTTCCCAGCGGGACAGGGTGGCGGGGTCGACCGACAGGATCTTGGCCAGCACATTGCTCTTCAACCCCATCTCTTTCCGCAGAAACCGGATCTCACAGCCGCTGAGACGGGTTTTCTTGCAGACGAGGATTTTCGAAATCACGAAATGGAGATCCTCGACTCTGGGGATCTCGGCCGCCTTCTCACCGCACGCCGCGCATTCGTACTGGTTGATCCCGTGCAAGATGATGTTTTTCAGCCCGGACTCGGTGTAGTGGTACGGCTTGCCTTTCACGACTTTCAACTGTTTTTCGCACTTCCAGCAGGTATCCATTGTGCCTCCTCTCCTCACATCACCGTGATGATTCTTATGATTCCACGACGATAAATCTCGATCACCACGACCATCGTATCACCCTCCAGGTTATCGCCTCGGATGCTGTACCGGCACTTGCCTTTGACTTTCTCCATTTTGAGGATCGCGCCCGTTTTCAGGATCCGCCTCACGTCCTGCATGTCGCAGTTTCGCTCGACCATCCTCTCTTTTGCGTGGGATATCGGCACCACGCTCCCGTCGCGCAGGATGTCTCGAATGATTTTCAGGGCTTCATCAGGCGGCAGTTCCATGGGGATGTATCTTTTACCGCATTCGCTGTCTCATTGTCAATATAAATTGACTCTGCGTCAAGATTAATAGCGGTATTTATAATATCGACATGCAATTCTTGATCCTGAGTAAATTTTTCTGGCTTTCGCGACAGATCTGGATGTCTCGACTCGATGAAGAGGTGAACTGGTTATAAGAGCTCTCCCTTGAAGGCGCGGTCGAGGATGGCGGGAAGGAGGGCGTCGAGTTCGGCGGCGGTTTCAGATTGCATATTTTTTAGAACATTGAGCTTTTCTTGGAATGCATCCAGTGTGGCAACTATCCGGCGCTGTTCGGGTAGCGGAGGATAGGCCACGGGTGTGGTTCTAAGAATCTCTTGCGAAATGTTTACCTGCGCATCCGCAAGGCCAGTTTTTCTTTGCATTACATGATCTTGCGAGTATGGTGATGACAACGAAAGTTCTAAAAACCTTGGCTCTATCTTTGTGCGGTCAGTACGAACTCTTATGATCTTATCGGAGATTGTGAGGTGAGGCTCGTCACGCCGAACTGCTGCGACTATTCCAACTCGCTTACGAGGACCTGCACGCGTCACAAGCACATCGCCTTCCTTTACTGCGAGCTTCGGAATTGGTTCGAGCACAGAAGGCAAAGCCTTATTCTCGTAGGGCCGAAACTCGCAGAATTGGACTGCCGTTGTTTTTAGTACTCCCCATTGACCCTCAATGGCTGGAACATCATCGCATTGGGGGCTCCACCCTGCATCCATAGAAATAACTAGATTTCCAACGATGTCTCGCTTCCACCCTTGCTTATGATGCGTAATTACCTCTGCCAACTGCCTGCAATAAAGTCTTTCTGTTTCTGTATTGGCTTCCCGACGAAGTATTATGGCATTGCTGATGTAGGTTGCTAGGGCATCTATCCGCGTCACGATGCGCTGCTGTTCGGATAATGGCGGCAGGGGGATTTCGACTGAGAGAAAGCGTTCAGGCTTAATCCTGTTTTTCCCGCTTGTGCCTTGCGACTTTTCATCGCATTGCGACCAAAACCTCTTTGTCTTGGTGATCCAGTGCATCCATCGGGGTAGCAACTTTGTTTTATCGGGAGAAAACATCGGAAATTCGCCAGAACCAAAACAACCATCAAGCTCTTCAGATACTACAGCTACGCTCCCATTCCGTGCCCATATCTTGTTCACGATGATATCGTCTGCTTCGGCACGATACAGTTGTGCATATTTCGTCTGAGCGCCGTCAATAGACTCTCTTTCGTAGGCGCCCTCACCCCATAATCTAACGCCTATTTGCCTGTATATTTTTCCGGGCAGGGGAACTTCGGCTCGCTCAACAGGCACTGCCACATCGCCCAATCTCAACTTCGGCCACGCCGTGCTCATGCGCCCTCCTTCGCCAGGAGGGCCTGGATGCGCTTCATGATCTCGGCGATGCGCTGCTCCTTCTCCAGAATGCTCGCCACGAGTTGTTCCGGAGGCAAGTGAGAGATGTCGTTTTTTTTATTAGGGTTCTTGCGGTCGAGGTTGCAGTTGGCCGCGAGCAGTTCCCCGGCGCCCACCTTCCAAGCCCGGTCGTTTTCCTTTCTCTTCTTCCACTAGGCGATGCAGGGCTGGAACTCCTCGAACTGGAGGGGCTGGGTCTTGGTGTAGTTCTTACGCCCCTCGGGCAGCGGGTGCTCGTAGTACCAGACGTCCTTCGTCGGCCCGGAGCGGTCGAAGAAAAGGACATTGGTCGGGATGGACGTATAGGGCGCAAAGACGCCGTTGGGCAGCCGGACAATGGTGTGGAGGTTGAACTCCTTCAGCAGTTCCTCCTTGATGCGGGCGCAGACGCCGTCGCCGAAGAGGGTGCCGTTGGGCACGACCACGGCGGCCCGGCCGGGCTTCGGCTGGCGCTTGAGCCTGCGCATGATGAGCTGGAGAAAGAGCAGGGCCGTCTCGGAGGTCTGCTTGTCCTCGGGGAAGTTGCCCCGGATGCCTTTCTCCTCCTCGCCGCCGAAGGGCGGGTTCGTGATGACCACGTCCACCCGGTCCCGGTCGCCGATTTCCCGCAGTGGGAAGCGCAGGGCGTTGAGCGGATCGATATTGGGCGTCTCGACGCCGTGCAGAAGCAGGTTCATCTGGCAAAGGAGGTAAGGAAGGGGCTTGGCCTCGATGCCGAAGAGTGTCTCGCGCTGGAGGCGCCGGTGGTCTTCCGTGGTTTTGCACTGTGTCTTGAGATGATCGTATGCGAGGGCCAGAAAGCCGCCCGTCCCGCAGGCGGGGTCGAGGACGGTTTCGCCGAGGCGTGGGTCGATGACGGCGACGATGAATTTCACGAGGGGACGGGGCGTGTAGAACTCGCCGTTTTCGCCTGCGGCGTCGCGCATTTCCTTGAGCATGGACTCGTAGAGGTGGCCGAGGGTGTAGATCTCCTCGGTAGATGCGAAATGGATGCCGTTGACCCTGTTGAGGACGTCCTTCAGCAGGTAGCCGTTGATCATGCGGTTGACCGTACCGGTGAAGACGGTCCGGATGACGTCGCGGCGGTCGCCGCCATTGGGCCCATGGAGCGATCGAAGATGAGCAAAGAGCCCGGGCCCCTTGCTCCCGTCGAGGCGGGTAGCCTCGTCGTTCTGGATGAAGGAAATGAGGGCGTCGCCCGTGATGCCGTCGGGCTTTGCGGCCCAGTCCCGCCAGCGGTACGGCGAATCGATGGCCGGGCGGTAGCGCCTGCCCTCGAGCTTTGCCTCGGCTTCGCGGATCTGCTCCAGGTCGTCGAGGAACTTGAGAAACAAAATCCAGGTGAGCATCGGGAGCCGGTCGAGGTCCGTGGTGAGGCCTTTGTCCTTGCGCATGATGTCGCGGCAGGACTTGATTAGGCTTCCGAGGTTCTGCGCGGTTGTCTTCGGGGTATCTTCCTTTTTCTTGCGTGCCATGGGGGTCAGGGCGCCTCGGCGTAGAGCATGCTCTGCATATTCTCGAGGGCTGTCCGAAGCTCATCGGCGCCCCCGAATTTATCGGCGATCTCCAGGACGTTTCCGTGGCCGGAGATGGGGGGTACTTTCAGGATGTCGGGCACCCGGAACTGGGCGGTCCCGTACTCGATGTATTTCTCGAGGATCTGATCGAGGATCTCGCGGGCCTCCGGCTTGAAGCTCTCCCAGAAATCGGCCCGGCCCTTCCGCATCCGCTCGGCTCGTTCCCGCCGGGTCCGCAGCGGGGCATTGTAGGCCACGTGGCAGATCAGGTCGAAGGGGTCCGCATCGGGCCGGCCGGTATTCTCGGCAAGCTGCTCCGGGGTAACGCCGTGTTCTTCCAGGGCCTCCAGGATCGCGGCGCGTTCCTGGGCGTTGCTCCAGTGCGTGCGAAGCTCGGCGGCCGAGGTCCACAGGTTTCGGACCCTGACGGCGGCGTAATCGGTGTATTTGACGACGCGGAGCTGCCGTCCGCCCGTGTCGAGCTCGTAGACGACGTGGGCGGCGATGCCGTAGCGGCCTCCGTCTGCATAATACTTGATCCGTTCCTCCCGGGCGGGCTCGGCGATTCCGGTTTCATCACCCGCCTCCGGGAAGGCGATATCGGGCTTTTCTCTGGGAACCGGGATCTCCTTGTCCAGCGGGACCTCCGAGGGCTCTTCGAGAGGATCGCCGTCGAAGGTGGGGTCTGCAAACAGGCGCGTGGCGCTCCCCGTGTAATCGAGGATGGAAAACCATAGTTTGCCGTAATCGTCCCGAACGCGGGTTCCCCGGCCGATGATCTGCTTGAACTCCGTCATGGAGTTGATCACGCGAACGATCGCGATGTTCTTGCAGGTGGGGATATCCACGCCCGTCGTCAGGAGTTTTGATGTGGTCACGACGACGGGAGTGGCTCGTTCGGGCTCCTGGAAGCGGCCGAGGAAGCCCCGGCCGATATCGCCCTCGTCGGAGACGACGCGAACGGCATAATCCGGATGCTGCCGGGCCAGGTCCGCGCAGCAATTGTTGATGGCCTGGCGCATTTCGTCGGCGTGTTCCTGGTCCACACAGAAGACAATCGTTTTGGCATAGGGGTCGGAATTCTTCAGGAAGTCGCTTATACTCCTCGCGATGGCCTGCGTGCGGGCCTTGAGAGCGACGAGCCGCTCGAAATCCGGTGTTTCATACTTCTCGTCGGGGATAGGGCGGCCGTAGCGGTCCAATTCGTCCTTTGAGGGCCGCCAGCCCGTGGCGTCCACGTCGGAGACGATGCGGTGGACCCGGTAAGGGGCAAGAAAGCCGTCGTCGATTCCCTGCCGCAGGCTGTAGGTGTAAACGGGGCTGCCGAAATAGGCGTAGGTGTCGCGATTGTCCTCGCGAAGCGGGGTGGCCGTCATGCCGAACTGGTAGGCAGGATGGAAGTATTCGAGGATTTCCCGCCAGTTGCTTTCGTCGCGCGCGCTTCCGCGGTGGCACTCATCCACGATGACCAGATCGAAGAACTCCGGCTTGTATTCGCGGTAAAGGCCGGGGCGGCGCTCATCCCGGGCGATGGCCTGGTAGGTGGCGAAGTACATCTCGCGGCTCTGGACGGCCTCGCCCTGGATCTTCCATCGGGCGTCCCCGAAGGGGGCGAATTGCTTATCCTTCGGATCATCGACCAGGATCGATCGGTCGGAGAGAAACAGGATTCGGGGGCGGCGGGGTTCCCCGGTGCGGTTCCATCGGGAACTCCAGAGCTTCCAGCAGATGTGGAACGCCACGTCGGTCTTTCCCGTGCCCGTGGCCATGTTGATAAGGACCCTGCGCTGTCCGCCAAGGATAGCGCGGATCACGCGGTTGATCGCGATTTCCTGGTAGTAGCGAAGCGGCTTGCCGGGAACGGGAAGACTCGGTGTTAGGTACCGCTGTTCCTGGTCGTCCCCCTTCAGGCCGACATGGCCCTTGAGGCGTTCCCAGAGTTCGTCGGGGGAAGGGAAGACGTCGAGATTGGTTTCCTTACCGGTCAGGAAGTCATGCTCGACGATCCCGTGGCCGTTTGTGGCATAGGCGAACTTCAGGTCGAGGACCAGGGCATAGTCCTTGGCCTGCTGCAGGCCGTCCCCGGGGTTCTTGTGGGAGGCCTTGGCCTCCACCACGGCCAGCATCAGGTCGGGCCGATAGCGAAGGAGGTAATCAGTCCGCTTTTGAGGCTTTCGCCATACCTTCGCGCCGGCGACCATGATCCGTCCGTCGGTGAAGGTCCGCTGCTCGCTGATCTGGTCGTCGCCCCAGCCGGCATTATACAGCTTGGGCAGAACGTATTTCCGGCAAGTATCGGCTTCGGTTGTCATCTCAAGCCTCAAGGCCGTTTGCAGGGATGCCCTTTTTCAGGCTGTTTACGATGCAGAATACTTCGAAAAAAAACATGACAAACAAAACACTTTTGAAGGTGTATGTCAATGATATTTAAGGATAAAATTGATCAACCAGTTTCCTCTTCCTATCAATTCTCTCGATCGCGGTCTTTCATCTCACGGCTACAGCAACTTTGGCCATGGTCGTGAAGGCCCGGTCCAAATCAAATTCCGCGAAATCCACTGTGCGCAGCACGGGCCTCAACTCCGCATCGACCTGGCGCCGAAGCGTTTCCAGTCTCTCCCGAGAGACGTCAACCGGATCGTTGCCGGGGACGGCAAGCTTTTGTCGGACCAGTTCGAGTATTTGCTTATCCAAGGGAAGAAAACTCAGCTTTCGCACGGCATAATCGATGTCATAGAAATCCCGGATGGCCGCTTCTCTCCTTGTCAAGGCTGCCCTTAACTTCTCAGCCATCGCCTCATTAAGTGAAAGGCACGGCACGGATAACTCCGGAAGGATTGGTCTGCCGGATACGGGGTTCAGCATAATGGTCCGCACCGCCCCTATATGCACGTGTGTCAGAAGCGGTTCTCGAAGACCAACCTCTATTTTGATAGTTTCCTGCTGCCGGTTGACCAGCGATGTATAACCGATAACCGAGCCATACTGTGTCGAGTTGTTCGCACCCGTGAGCGGTTCGACCAGACGAAAGACGCTCAGTTTGCCGGGAATTCGTGTAATGGCATCCTTAAGCCCGCTTGATAAACTGCGCCGTTCGGTGCGGGATGCATTGACAGGTGATGGAATGGCGAAGTCCAGATCTTCACTGAGACGGTAAAACCCGGCATGGACCTTCGCCAGGCACGTCCCGCCCTTGAATACCAGCAAACGGTCCGAAGATGCCAGATAGCTCAGCAGAAGGCTGCAGAAATAATCTTTTTCAATCAAACGGGCAAGAAACCGGGTCTCTGCCGCAGTGAAGATGACGGCTTCGCGAAAGAAAGCAGGATCTTCGTGAAGCTGGAGAACGGACGATTCTTCATCAGGCTTTTTCATTAATTACAACCCCCCAGCGGCGGTTTATCTTTCCCCGTTTCGGTTTCGTGGGAATCCAGGGGATCAGGCTCATGGTCGGCTCCAGTGAATCTTCCAGTTTTCGCAGTACCTTGGGTTCCGCGCCTTCTTTTTCCAGCAGCGCTCCGATCCGGCGGGTGGTTCCCTTGTTGCCGTAACGTAACGTCAGCGTTACCAGCTCCGCTGCATTGACACGATTCGCGGCCAGGTCACTACCGATCCATCCATACGCCCGTGGCAGACTGTTGAACCGGGACCAGTCATAAACGGCATCGATCAGCGTTCGCGTCCGCGATCCATACACGGCAATCAGGCCTGCCGCCATCTCTACTTCCTCTGTGTCTCCAAGCCGTTCGTCGGCTACCTTGATGAGCGACAGGTTAACCGCCCCGATGATGCGATCGCCGGAAATCCTATTGTTGTATACATAGACACGGTTCGGCACCTGTTCATCGAAGCCGTAGCGGTTGAAGGCATTGGGCCCGCAAATCTGATAGCGACCTTCTCTGTCCGCCATCAACGTGTTCAACGCAAGAATCTCATCGGGGCTCCATGAACCGCCGAGGGGCAGTTGCGCCGGTGCAAGATAGAACCCAGGTCGCACCCTTGCGATCAGGCCTCCGCGGGCCATCCGACGGAACAGTTCACGCTCCTGCTCGCGACTCAATTGCAGTGGGCCGGTCAGTTCGCCGGATCTGACAGTCTGGCGCTTGCGCATCTGCAGATAAGCCAGCATCTGTGTTTCCTGTTTTCCAAGCTTCGTTTTCATGATTGTATTGTATTTCATTTGGATGGTTTGTCAAGCCATTTGTGAGAAATAGAATGCAATACAACGCAGGTCACGACATTCGCCTGCCGTCTCGGGGATAGGAAAAACTCCGGCTTGGCAGCTGCGTAAAAGACGCCGTCATAGTTCGCAAAAGTCCTGTACGTCTTCTCGAGGAGTGGAACATAGGACTCCTAATGGTTGGATTCCAGCGGGAGCCGTTGCGGAACGAAGAGATTCATTTTGTGTCAAGCCGGTAAACAATAAATAGTCTTGACTAAAGTGAAATCAACGTTGCTTTACACAAAGCCCGATTTCAACCCCATGTCGTCCGGAAAATCCGAGGGGATTGCCATTCGTTCCGGCCCCTGAGTCGCTTTTTTCACATTTGACAACACCGGGACACCTTTCTAAATTAAGTCTTGATTCGGAAAGGGTTTCCTCATAATAGAGAAGGCCTTGGCTGTCCCGATGACAGAAGGGAAAGGGGGCTTGCCCTGTGGCTGACGTGGACCTTTCGAAATTGAAGATTGACAGGGTCCGGAAGGGACTGAAGACTCCGGGGCCGTCGAAGCGTTATGTCTGGGTCATCGCCGGCGTGGTGGCCGTTACGGCGGGCGTGCTTCTCTTCCGGGGGCTCCTTTCCCCGTCCGTGAAGGTCGAGGTCGCCACGGTCTCTCTCTATTACCCCTCACAGGCCTACACGCAGCTCAACGCGAGCGGCTATGTCGTCGCCCAGCGAAAGGCCGCCGTGGCGTCCAAGATCACGAGCCGGCTTCTGGAGATCACCGTTGAGGAAGGAAGCCGGGTCCGGAAAGGCGACGTCATCGCGAGACTGGAGGGGGATGATGCCATTGCCGCGAGGGACCAGGCCCAGGCGAATCTGAGAGTTGCCCGGGCCAGCCTCGAACAGGCGAAGGCGGAACTCGACGATGCCACCCTGAATTACCGGCGTGAAAAGGATCTTTTCAGCATGGAATTCACGTCGAAGGCCCAATTTGACACGGCCGAAGCGCGGTACAGGAAGGCCCAGGCCGCCCTGGCCGGGGCTGAGGCTGCCGTCAGGGCGGCGCAGGCGGCCCTGCAGGCCACCTATGTCAACCTCGAATACACCCTCATCCGGGCGCCCTTCGACGCCGTTGTCCTCACCAAGGATGCCGACGTGGGCGATATCCTCACACCCCTCGGTGCCGCGGCAAACGCCAAGGCCGCCGTTGTGACCATCGCGGACATGTCGTCGCTTCAGGTGGAGGCCGATGTCTCTGAAGCCAGCCTCGGTCTCGTCCGGGAAGGGCAGCCCTGCGAGATTCAGCTGGACGCCATACCCGATACTCGCTTCCGCGGCGTCGTTCATGCGATCGTTCCCACCGTGGACCGCTCCAAGGCGACGGTCCTGGTCAAGGTGCGCTTCCTCGACAACAGCCCCCGCATCCTCCCCCAGATGAGCGCCAAGGTGGCCTTTCTTTCGAAGGCCGTAGGCGACAATGAGCGGAAGCCCCTTCTGGCCGTCAACCGTTCGTCGCTCGTCGGCCGCAACGGACAGCAGGCCGTTTTCGTCGTCCGGGGCGGCCGGGTTCAAGAGGTGCCTCTTCGCGGGGGACGGGATTTCGGGGAGATGGTGGAGGTCCTGGAAGGAGTCCGGCAGGGGGACCGCGTGGTCCTCAACCCTTCGAAGAGACTTCGGGACGGGTCAACGGTAAAGCTGCCGGAAGGTTGATGATGCCCGAAAAAGAGCCCATCGTCGTGGTCAGGAATCTCCACAAGTCCTACCGGCGCGGCAATTACATCATCCCGGTCCTGGAGAACATCTCCTTTGACATCCAGGACGGAGAGTTTCTCGCCCTCATGGGCCCCTCCGGCTCAGGGAAGAGCACCCTTCTCAACCTCATCGCCGGCATCGACGCGGCCGACAGCGGCACGATCATCGTGGGCGGTGTCGATATCACCCGGCTCAACGAGACGGAGCTTGCCGCCTGGCGCGCCGCGAACGTGGGCTTTATCTTTCAGTTCTACAACCTCATCCCGGTGCTTACGGCCTTCGAAAACGTGGCCCTGCCCCTGCATCTCACGGAGCTTTCCAGGGCGGAGCAGCGGGAGCACGTCGAAATGACGCTGCGGCTCGTGAATCTTTCCCACCGCATGGACCATTACCCCCGGGAACTCTCCGGCGGGGAGCAGCAGCGCGTGGCCATCGCCAGGGCCATTGTGACGGATCCGGCGATCCTGGTGGCCGATGAGCCCACGGGTGACCTGGACCGGGTCTCCGCCGCCGAAATCCTCGATCTCATGGAAAGGCTCAACCGGGAACTGGGGAGAACGATCATCATGGTGACCCATGATCCCCGGGCCGCGCAGCATGCCCGGGTCCTGAGGCATCTCGACAAAGGTGTCCTGAACAATGCTCATCCTCAAGATCCTCTATAGAAACGCCTTCCGCAACAGGCTCCGCACGGGGCTCACGATCCTCGGCATCACCGTCGCCATCCTCGCCTTCGGGCTTCTTCGCACCCTCGTCGATGCCTGGTATGCCGGCGTCGAGGCGTCGTCGGCCGTTCGCCTGGTGACCCGGAATTCCATCTCTCTCGCCTTCCCGCTGCCCGTCGCCTACGGGGACAAGATCCGGCAGATCCCGGGCGTCAAGATCGTCTCCTGGGGAAACTGGTTCGGCGGCATCTATATCGAAGAAAAGAACTTTTTCCCCAATTTCGCCGTGGAGCCCCGGAGCTACCTGGCGCTCTACCCGGAGTTTGTCCTTCCCGAAGATCAGCGGACCGCCTTCTACCGCGACCGCAAGGGCTTTGCCGCCGGGAGAAAGATCGTGGAGAAGTTCGGCTGGAAGCTCGGGGACACGGTCACCCTGAAGGGGACCATTTATCCCGGCGAGTGGGAATTCGTGCTGCGGGGGATCTACCGGGGTAAGGACGATGGGGTCGACGAGACACAATTCTTTTTTCACTGGGACTACCTCAACGAAGCCGTGAAGGAGACCGTTCCGCCGCTGGCCGACCAGGTGGGCTTCTACCTGATCGGCGTCCGGAGCGCCGATCAGGCCGCGACGGTGGCCCTTGCCATCGATGCATTGTTCAAGAACTCCCTCGCGGAAACCCTCACGGAGACCGAGAGGGCCTTCAATCTGGGATTCGTCGCCATGACGGAGGCGATCGTGACGGCCATCCAGATCGTGTCGCTCCTGGTGATCGTGATCATCATGGCCGTCGTGGCCAACACCATGGCCATGACCACCCGGGAACGGATCGGGGAGTACGCCATCCTGAAGACCCTGGGGTTCGGCCGAACGCAAATCTCCTCCCTCATCTTCGGCGAGTCCCTCGTGATCACCGCCCTGGGATGTCTCGCCGGAATCGCTCTCACCTACCCGGCCGTGGCGATCGTCCATCACGAACTGGCGAACTACTTCCCCGTCTTCAGGGTGGAGAGGCAAACCCTCTGCCTCGACCTCGCCGCGGCTCTGGTCGTGGCCGCCTTCGCGGCCATCATCCCGACGAGGCGTGCGGTCCGGATCCGTATCGCCGAGGGCTTGAGGAGGATGGGCTGATGGCGATCCCCTTTTCCTACAGTCTTCGCAACCTTCTGAGAAGGAGGGTCACCACGACTCTGACGGCCATGGGTATGGCCCTCGTCGTCTTTGTCTTTGCCTCCGTCCTGATGCTCGCCGAGGGCCTCCAACAGACCCTGGTGGAGACGGGCTCCTATGACAACGTCATCGTCGTCCGGAAGGGCTCGACATCGGAGGTGGTAAGCGGCGTGGAACGCGAAAAGGCCGCCGTGGTGGAGACACAGCCGGAGATCGCCGGCGGACCCCGGGGCGGAAAATTCGCTGCCCGGGAACTCGTGGTCCTCATCGCCCTGCCGAAACGCGCAACCGGGCAGCCCTCGAATGTGACGATCCGGGGGATCGGCGGGGATTCCCTCGCCCTTCGGCCGCAGGTGCGCGTCGTGGAGGGGAGAACGCCCCGACCGGGATCGCGGGAGGTCATGGTGGGATTGAGCATCGCGAAACGCTTCAAAGGGACGGGTATCAACGAAAAGCTCTGCTGCGGCATGCAGGAATGGACCATCGTGGGGATCTTCGACGCGGGCAACACCGGTTTCAATTCCGAGATCTGGGGCGATTCCGAGCAGCTCATGCAGGCCTTCCGCAGGCCCGCCTATTCCCTGGTCATTTTCAAACTGCGGGACGCCTCGGAGTTCGAGGCCGTGAGGGCGAGGATCGACGGAGATCCGCGGCTGTCGCTGGAGGCGAAGCGGGAAAGCGCCTACTATGCCGAGCAGTCCAGGGTGATGGCCAAGTTTCTCCGCATCCTGGGGCTTTCCCTCACAAGCATCTTCTCCGCCGGCGCCGTCATCGGAGCCATGATCACCATGTACTCGGCCGTGGCCAACCGGACCGGCGAGATCGGGACCCTCCGGGCCCTGGGCTTCCAGCGAAGAAACATCCTGGCGGCGTTTCTCCTGGAGGCCCTGCTTCTGGGCTCCTTCGGCGGTGTGGCCGGGCTTTTCTTCGCTTCCTTCATGCAGCTCATCACCGTGTCGACCATGAATTTCCAGACCCTCGCGGAGCTGGCGTTCAGGTTCACTCTCTCACCGGCCATTGTCGTCGAGTCCATGGGCTTCGCCCTGGGCATGGGTTTCGTCGGGGGCGTCCTGCCGGCCCGGCGGGCGGCGGGGATGAATATTGTGGAATCCCTGCGAGCCGACTGACGGGCTGTTTTTTAAAAAAGTTGTGGGTGGTCGGCGGTGATCAGGGCCGAAGAAACCGGAAGAAAGGAAGATCAGACATTAAGAAGACAGGAACCCGCGGGCATAAACCGTCAGCCCTTTGCCCCAAGCCGTGAGCCGCGCCCAAAAGGGCCGATCGGCTCAAACAGGCCTGGAGAGATTCAGATGGAAAAGATGGACCCGGAACCCTGATCCGGATCAGGCAGAAGGTTTTTTCTTTATTTCATCGAGCTCGCTCTTCAGGGCGGCGATTTCCTTCACGAAGGATTCCTGGGACTTTTTAAGATCGACTTCCGCATCTCTCCGCGAATTGATCAGGTGCTGGGTGAGGACGCTGTAGGTCGCCACGAGGGTGACCACCAGGAGTCGCAGAAAAAACTGGTCCGTCACCATGGTGTCGAATACCCAGTAGATCAGGATCAGCCCGAGGGCGATGACGATGAGTCCGTGGTTTTCGATTCTCTGCTTCATTGTGGCATTGTTTGGCATCTTGAAGATTCCTTCCCGGATGGGCTCCTTCGCCGGCTTCAGAGCCCCGCCTGCATTTCTGTGAATGCTGTTCCCGCCTCCCGGTCCGCGTCTTTCCGCATGGGGGCGGCTTCGTCCGAATATCGATAGACCAGATCGCCCTTTTTGACCATGCCGAGTTCCTGTCTTGCCAGTCTCTCGATGTATTTCGGGTCTTTCCTGAGAAGCAGAATCTCCGAGCGGAGGCTCTCATTTTCCCGGAAGATCTCTTCGTTTCCGACACGGAGGGTGTCGAGTTTGGTCCCGAGCCGGTAATTGTCGACGATTCCGCTTCTGCCGAAGAGGATCAGGTATCCGAGGACGAAAAGAATGATGAGGATGTATCTGCCGATCTTCAAAATTTATTTACCGCTTTGACAAACGCTGATCAAGTGTGAAAATCATGCAATTTTCGTGAAATGAAGAGGACAGAAGGGTCGAATCGCATCGGAACACCGGCCGGTCGGGCGGCGGGAACTGCAAAAGCAAGGCGGAAAGCCGTTTTTCAGGGCAGACGGGGCGGATTCCCCTCCGGGGATTTTTGAAGATGTTTTTTGATTTTCGCGGCCGGATGCGCCAACAATACGAAAGCAATATCAAATAGTTCAACATTTTGACGGGCCGGGCGTCAAGGAGACGACAGGGATGACCCTGTTACGGTATCGAATCGGCGGGTTTTCAGGACGGGGTATCCGTTTTCCGGGCGGACCTCAGGCGCCCTTCAGGGCTTTCCTGCATTCTTTCAGAAGGTCGTCCCTGCTCACCCCGTGGTCGATGAAATCCCAGGGGAGGATCTCGCCTGCATTTTTCTCGCGGGAGACGTAGAAATCGGGGTTGATGTGGGACTCCTTGAAGGCCTGGGCCCAGTTTCCCTTTTTCTGATGGGCCGAGAGAAGGAGCTTGCTCACCCGGCGGTCGCCGAGCGATAGAAGTGCCTGGATGTAGTTCCACTTGGGCAGGTCGTGGGTCACCGTGACGGACCGCTCCCTGCCGAGGGCCTGGGAGATCTTCCGGATGCGCCGCCGGACGACGTTCGTGTCTGCAAGCGGCAGCCACTGGAAGGGGGTGGCCGCCTTGGGGATGAACTGGTTGATGCTCAGGGTGATCCGGCGGAATTTCTTTTTCCCCCCGGTGATTTTGACGGCGTGGTGCTTGATCCGCCGGGTGAGGTCGATGATCGCCTCGATGTCCTCTTCCCCTTCCGTGGGGAGCCCCACCATGAAGTAGAGGCGGAGATTGACGATACCCTGGCCGATGAGAGCCTCGACGGCCCCGAAGAGATGCCTCTCCGTGATCCCCTTCCCGATCAGGTCCCTCAGTCGCTGGGAGCCCGCCTCGGGGGCGATGGAGACCATCTCCACGCCCGTTTCCTTCAGGAGCTTTGCGATCCCGGCGGTCAGGCGGTCCGCTCTCATCGACCCCACCGAGAAGGTCCCTCCGCGGTTCAGGATGAAGCGGCAGAGGTCCCGCAGATTCGGGTGATCCGACACCGCCGTGCCGAGAAGGCCGATCTTTCCCTTCGCCCGCAGGCCCTCCTCGATGGAACCCGTGAGCCTCTCCGGGCTCCGGAACCTTGCCGGGCCGCAGGCGAATCCCGCCGCGCAGAAGAGACACCGCCGCGCGCATCCGCGGCTCACCTCCGTGAGGAACATCTCTCCGAATTCCGTCGCCTTCGCGAGGACCGTCTCATGGGTGTCGAAGGCGTTCAGGTCCGCGACGTGACGGGCCCGGATTTTTGCGGGGAAAACAGGATCGGCCGGCAGGAAGGATTCGATGAGGCTGTCGGGACCGTAGCGGACGTTGTAAAAGCGGGGCACGTAGGCGCCCTCGATCCCGCACTGGATGCGCGAGAGGATCTCTGCGCGGGGCGTGTCCCCCGTCCGGAGCGTCCCATAGAGATCGAGAAACTCGACGATCATATCTTCCCCTTCCCCGAGAAGAAAAAGATCGAAGAAGGGGGCCAGGGGTTCCGGGTTCAGGGTGACGGCGATGCCGCCGCCCAGAATCAGGGGGTTCCGCGAGGTTCGCTCTTCGGCAGAGATCGGGATTCGTGCCGTCTCCAGGATGCGCAGGATGTTGAGGTAGTCGTTCTCGTAGGCAACGGAGAAGGCCACGATGTCGAAGTCTCCCGGAGGTCTGCCGGATTCGATGCTGAGAAGGGAAGGGGGCCCCGGGGAGAATTCCTTTGTCTCCCCGGGATCGGGAAGGAAGACTCTTTCGCAGAGGAAAGAGGGGTGACGATTCAAAAGATCATAGACGGTCTGGAAGCCCAGATTGGACATCCCGGTCCGGTAGACGTTCGGGTAGACGAGACAGACGGGGATTCTGTCCCCCCACAGTTTTTTCCGGAACCCTTTTTCTACGGATAGAAGCTCACGGTGTTTTTCTCTCAGCCTCCGGGACATCCTAATCGGCCTGTTTTCTCAAAAAGGTGGGCACCTCGAGATCGCTATCCACGCCGTCTTCGATCAGCCCCATCTTGATCACGGAGGAGGGTGCCGCCGCGGGTGCCCTTTCCTTTCTCATGAAAGTCGGCGTGGAGAAATCCTCCTTCTGCTTGAAGCTGCTCATGTGGGAGATGTTCGGGGTCGCCTGCCGTTTTTTCCCGCTGTGATCGAAGCCCGTGGCGATGACGGTGATACGGACTTCGCTGCCCATGGTGTCGTCGATCACCGTGCCGAAGATGATGTTGGCCTCCTCATCGGCTTCGTTCTGGACGAGGGTGGAGGCTTCACTGATCTCGTGCAGGGTGATGTCGGGTCCGGCCGTGATGTTGAGGAGAACACCCCGTGCGCCCTGGATGGAATTGTCCTCCAGCAGGGGCGAGGAGATGGCCCGCTGCGCGGCCTCGACGGCTCGGTTCTCGCCGCCGGCGACGCCGGTGCCCATGAGGGCCAGCCCCATCTCCGACATGATGCTCTTCACGTCGGCGAAGTCCAGGTTGATGAGACCCGGAACCATGATGAGATCGGAGATGCCCTTCACGGCATGGTACAGGATGTCGTCGGCCTTCTTGAAGGCTTCGAGGAGCACCATGTTCTTTCCGCCGATGCTCAAAAGCCTCTGGTTCGGGATCACGATGAGCGTGTCGACGGTCTTGCGAAGCTCCGCCAGGCCCTCATCGGCCTGTCGCTCCCGCCGCTTGCCCTCGAACTGGAAGGGCTTCGTCACGACCCCCACAGTGAGCGCGCCTATCGACTTTGCGATCTCCGCGATGATCGGCGCGCCGCCCGTCCCCGTCCCGCCGCCGAGACCGGCTGTGACGAAGACCATGTCGGCCCCCTCCAGAGCGGTCGTCAGCAGATCCCGGGTTTCCATGGCGGCCTTCCGTCCGACCTCCGGATCGGAGCCCGCCCCCAGCCCCTTGGTGACGTTCGCGCCGAGCTGGATCTTCAGGGGGGCCAGCGATATGCTCAGGGACTGGGCGTCCGTGTTGGCCGTGATGAAATCGACACCCTGAAGATTGTACTGGATCATGGTGTTCAAGGCGTTCCCGCCTCCTCCTCCGACGCCGACCACCTTGATTTTTGCCCCCTTTGACGGGTGGTCGGTACCTCCGTTCAGCAGTTCAAACATTCGTCAACCCTCCCTCAAAAAAATTCTGAAAACCATTTCTTTGCCTTTTTGATGATGTAGCTACCCGGACCGCCTTCCTTCCTTCTCGTCGCCTTCTGGGCGAACGATTTGCTGCCGTAATTGACCAGCCCCACGCCCGTGGCGTAGAGGGGGCTGTTGACGATGTCGGTAAGCCCGCCGATGCCCAGCGGGAATCCCCTCCGCACGGGCATGTTGAAGATGCGCTCTCCCAGTTCCAGACTGCCATCCATGATCGAAGCGCCGCCGGTGAGGACCACGCCCGCCGCAAGGAGGTCTTCGTAACCGGATTTTACGATCTCCTTCTGGGCCATGTTGAGGATCTCCTCCATCCGGGGCTGGATGATCTCGCCGAGGATCTGGCGGGAAACGCGCCGGGCCTCGCGACCGCCCACGCTGGGGACGTCGATCGTTTCGTTCTGGGGGATCATGAAGGTGTTGGCGCACCCGTATTTGATCTTCATCTTTTCCGCCTCGATGACGGGGGTGCGAAGCCCGATGGAGATGTCGTTCGTCAGGTAGTTCCCTCCCACGGTGAGAATGGCCGTGTGCTTGATGCTCCCCTCGTGGAAGACGGCGATGTCCGTCGTCCCCCCGCCGATGTCCACCAGAGCCACGCCCAGTTCCTTTTCATCGGGGGAGAGCACCGCTTCGCTCGTGGCCAGCTGGACCAGGACGACCTCATTCACGTCGAGGCCGACACGGTTGACCGACTTGATGATGTTCTGCATCGACGCGATGGCCGTCGTGACGATGTGGACTTTGGCTTCGAGCCGCACGCCCGACATCCCCACGGGGTTCTTCACGCCGTCCTGCTCGTCGACGATGTAGTGCTGGGGCAGGACGTGCAGGATCTCCCGGTCCAGGGGGATGGAAACGGCCTTGGAGGCCTCGATGGCCCGCTTCACGTCGGAGGCGTCCACCTCGCGTCCCTGGACGGCCACGATCCCGTGGCTGTTGAACCCCTTGATGTGGCCGCCCGAGATGCCGGTGAAGACCGAGCTGATTTCGCACCCGGACATGAACTCCGCTTCTTCGACGGATTTCCGGATGCACTCCACCGTGCTCTCGATGTTGACGACCACACCCTTCCGGAGCCCTTCCGAGGGGTGGTTGCCCATCCCGATGATCTGGACCCCCGTGTTGGTCATCTCACCGACGATGGTGCAGATCTTGCTCGTGCCGATGTCCAGGCCGACGATGATGTTTCCTTTCTTTGCCATGGGTCTTCCCAGCCTCTTCGTATTCAGGGACGCCTTCCCGTCCCCGGTTGTTTCCGGTCTAAGCCCTCACGCCTTTTGCCTTCTTCGCCGGCATCGGGAACTCCTTCCCCTGAACGGTGATCTTGTGGGGGTTGTTGAGGTCGATGATCAAAAACCCCCGGATCTCACGCCGGGTCAGGTCGGCCAGGACGGGCTTCAGGCGCTGAAGCTTCCTTTCGAAATCGTCGAAGCCTAAAAGCAGGCACATCCCGTTTTCGGTGAAGAGGGACAGCCCGAAGACACGATCCTCGTAGATCTCCGACACGTTCTTGAGCCCCGGGATCTCCTCGTAGTTCGAGAGAAACTCCAGGAGCTGGATGGACATCCGGATTCTCTCCCGGTTGTCTTCCCCTTTGCGGCAGAATCCCGTCAGGATGGGGAGGTCGGTCCGCTGGTCCTTCTCCAGCCGGGTGAACATGACGCCGTCGCGTTCGATGTAGTAGAAGGCCTCGTCCTTCTTGAGCAGGGCGACGGGCTTCCGCTCTCTCACCTCGATGATCAGCTTGTTGGGCAGGTCCCGCTTGATGGCGACCTCCTTCACCCAGACGTTCGTCTGGATCCTCCGGGCCATGGCTTTCAGGTTCACCGTCAGGATGTTCTGGGCGGGCCTGATCCCCGCCAGGTTCAGGATCTCCTCCTGGGGGATTCTCTCGGCGCCTTTCACGACGGCTTCCTGCAGCTGGAAGTAGGGAGACACAACGATGAAGTTGTACGTGAAAATGAGCAGGGCGCTGACGATGATGACGGACGCCATGAGCAGGGCCACCTTGTAGATCTCGTAGAGGATCTTCTGCGACCGCCGCCTGAGCCGGTTCTTGCGCACCTCGATTTTGGCCTTGATGGACCTTCTCATCCGTCTTCCCCGATCACTCTGACTTCCGTCTCGAGGCGGATCCCCTTCGCCTCGAGAACCCGCTTTTGCACCTCTTCGATGAGGGCGAGGATGTCCCGGGCCGTCGCCTGCCCCAGGTTGACGATGAAGTTGCCGTGCATGGGGGACACCTCGGCGTCCCCGATCCTGAGCCCCTTCAGGCCCGCCTCGTCAATGAGCCTGCCGGCGGGCATGCCGGGCGGGTTCTTGAAGATGGAACCGGCGTTGCGGAACTGCATGGGGTGTTTCGACCAGCGCGACTTCAGGATGCCGGAGACCTTTTCCTCGATCTGCCTCCGCTCTCCCCTGTGCAGGCGGAAGAGGGCGCTCACGATGAACGTTTCTCCGGGAAGTTCGAGGTTCCGGTATTCGAAACGGAGCTGTTCCCTCGGGATCGAGTGGACGGTTCCGCTTCCGTTCATGAGCGAGATCGATGTGATGATGTCTTTCATCTCCCGTCCATAGGCGCCTGCGTTCATCCGGACGGCCCCCCCGACGCTGCCTGGGATGCCGGCACAGAATTCCATCCCTTCGCAGGACTCCGACAGGGCCAGCGCGACGACATCGGCGAGCGGCACCCCCGCTTCCGCGCAGAGGTCCACCTCACGGCCGTGCCGGGAAAGGACCTTCAGGGTCTTGAGGTTCCGGAGGACGATGATGGCGCCGCGGAATCCCCCGTCCCGCACGATCAGGTTCGTTCCGTTTCCCACCGGCAGGAAGGGGATGTCGAACTCCTTCAGGCAGGAGGTGATTTTCCGCAGGGCCTCGGCCTGCTCCGGGAAGACGAGCGCATCGGCCCTGCCGCCCACGCCGATGGAGGTGTGACGCGCCATGGGTTCGTCGAAGAGAACCTTGATGCACTGGATCTTCTTCAGCTTGTCTCGCCAGGGTTCCATCCTATTCCGTCCGATCCGTCACGGATTTACTTGCCCTTTGCCTTCTTCAGGAATTCTTCGCCCACCTTCCACACGTTTCCGGCGCCCTGGGTGATGATGGTGTCGCCCGGCCGGGCCGTCTCCAGAAGGTATTCCACCACCCGGTCGGGCCCGCCCAGGTATTTCACCTGCTTGTGCCCCTTGTTCTGTATGCCCTCGGATAGGCTGCGGCTGTTGACCCCCTCGATCGGGGCTTCGCTGGCGGCATAGATGTCCATGACGACAAGAACGTCGGCGTCGTAAAAGGCCGTCAGGAATTCCTTGAAGAGGGCCCTGGTCCGGGTGTAGCGGTGCGGCTGGAAGATGACGATGAGCCGGTCCTTCCAGACCTGTTTCGCCGCCGCGAGGGTCGCCACGATCTCCGTGGGGTGATGACCGTAATCGTCGACGACGGTGATGTCGTTGACCTGTCCCTTCACCTCGAGCCTCCGGTGGACACCGGTAAAGGCCTTGAGCCCCTCGTGGATCCTGGAAAAATCCATGTCGAGTTCCCGGCCGACGGCAACGGCCGCCATGGAGTTGTAGACGTTGAAGAGGCCGGGCACGTTCAGGCGGATCTCCCCCAGCTTCTCGCCGCGGTAATACACGTCGTAGAGGGAGGAGGCGCCCTGGATGCTGATGTTCCGTGCCTGGTAGTCCGCCGCCCTGGTGATCCCGTAGGTGATGGTCCTGCGCTTGATCCCCGGGAGGATGTCGCGGACATGTTCGTCGTCCATGCACAGGACGGTGGAGCCGTAGAAGGGTACGAGATTGGAAAATTTCAGGAAGGCCTCCTTGATGTCCTGGATGTCCCGGTAGTAATCGAGGTGTTCGCGGTCGATGTTCGTGATGACCGCGATCGAGGGGCCCAGTTTGAGGAACGAGCCGTCGCTCTCGTCGGCCTCGGCCACGATGACCTCGCCGTTGCCCAGGCGGGCGTTGCTGCCGATGCTGCCCAATTTCCCGCCGATCACCACGGTGGGGTCGAGCCCGCCGCGGGCGAGGAGGGTGGCGATCATGGACGTGGTCGTCGTCTTGCCGTGCATCCCCGAAACGGCGATGGAGAACTTCATCTTCAAAAGCTCCGCCAGCATCTCCGCCCGCGGGATCACCGGGATGCTCCGGTAATGCGCTTCCAGGACCTCGGGATTGTCGTTTTTCACCGCCGTGGAGGTCACCACCACGTCCGCTTCGTGAAGGTTGGACTGGCGGTGACCGTAAAAGATACGGGCGCCCATCGACGCAAGTCTCTGGGTCAGGTCCGTTTCCTGGAGGTCCGAGCCGCTCACCTGGTACCCCAGGTTCAGGAGTACCTCGGCGATGCCGCTCATCCCGATGCCGCCGATGCCGACGAAGTGGATGTGCCGGATCTTCCGCTGCATCAAATCACGCTGTCTGTGGTTTTCCATCGAATCTTCTCTCTCTTTGTTTGTTTCAGGCCGCCGCGAGCCTCAGGCATTCGTCCACGATGTCCGATGCGGCGCGAACGTTGCCCAGGGCCCGGGATTTCTCCGACATCTCCCGGAGTCGCCGGGGGTCGCTGCAGAGATCTTCGATCGTCCGGGCGAGTCCCTCGGCGGTGAGGTCCTTTTCGGCGGCCAGGATCGCGGCGCCCGCCCGGGCGAGGACCTCGGCGTTTTTTGTCTGATGGTCATGCACGGCGTAGGGAAAGGGGATCAGGATGGCCGCCTTTCCGCTGGCCGTGATCTCCGCGATGGAGGTGGCGCCGGCCCGGCAGACGAGAAGGTCGGCGGACCGGAACACCTGCGGCATGTCCTGAATAAAGGGTCTCACATCAACCTCCATGCCGAGTTCCCCGTAGGCCTGCTTCACCGCTTCGAAGTCGGTCCCCCCCGTCTGGTGGATGACCCGGGTCCTTGCCCGGTCCATCCGGAGGGCCTTCAGGGTTTCGAGAAAGATCATGTTGATCCGGTGCGCCCCCTGGCTCCCGCCGAAGACGAGGATCGTGAAGCGTCCGTTTTTTTCTTCGCCCTCTTCCATCGACCTCAGAAAACCCGCCCGGACGGGGTTTCCCGTCACAAGCACCTTGCCTTCGGGGAAGGCCCTTTTTGTCTCCTCGAAGGTCACAAAGACCCGGTCCACGAAGCGCCCCAGGAGCTTGTTGGTGATCCCCGGCAGTGCGTTTTGCTCCATGACGGCCGTCTTGACTCCCATCCAGTGGGCCGCGAGGACCGCCGGGCCCGAGGCGTAACCGCCGACACCGATCAGGATGTCGGGCCCGAAGTCCCGGATGATCCCGAAGGACCGGCCCAGGCTCTGCGGGATCTTCGTGAGGGCTTTCACCGTGCCCCATAACCCTTTCCCCTTGATGCCCGCCACGTCCAGGGTGACGAGTTCGAAACCCAGTTCCGGCAGGATCGCGGCCTCGACCCCCCTTTTCGTTCCGATGAAAAGGATCCTGCTCGTGCCGTCCCGTTTCAGGAACTCTTCGGCCACGGCCACGCCGGGGAAGAGATGACCGCCTGTTCCGCCGCCTGCGATGATCACCTTCACTTTGGAGCCTCGCGGAAGCTCGACTTCTGATAGGTGGACAGGTTCAGCAGGATGCCCACCAGGGCCAGGCTCATGATCAGGGATGTCCCGCCGTAAGAAACGAAGGGGAGGGCCATGCCCTTGGTGGGGACAAGCCCCATCACCCCGGCAATATTGATAAAGGCCTCCATGGCAATCAAAATCGTGAGCCCCGAGGCCAGAAGACTTCCGAAAAGATCGGGGACCCTGAAAGCGATCATGAATCCCCGGCATGTCAGGACCGCAAAGAGCGTGATGACGGCGGCGATCCCGATGAGACCCGTTTCCTCCCCGATGATGGAGAGAATGAAATCCGTGTGCGGTTCGGGAAGGTAAAAAAGCTTCTGCATGCCGTCGCCCAAACCCACCCCGAAGGCGCCCCCGGAGCCGAAGGACAGAAAGGACTGGATGATCTGGAACCCGGATTTCTGCGGGTCCTGCCAGGGATCGAGGAACGTCTTCCAGCGGGCGAGGCGATAGCTCTTCTGCCAGACGAGAAACGCCGCCACGGGGATGAAGGCGGCGCCCAGCATCGCCAGGTGCAGGAGCCTGCAACCCGCCAGGTAGAGCAGGAAGAACATCAGGCCCATCATCAGGACGGCCGTACCGAAATCGGGCTGCTTGAGGACCAGGCCGGCCAGGACGCCGACGATGAGCAGCGGCGGCAGGAAGATCCGCCACTCCTTCACGCGGTCGGACTTCTTCGCCAGGAAGTGGGCGAGGAAGATGACGAGACAGACCTTGACGAACTCCGACACCTGGAAGGAGAGGACGCCCATCCGCAGCCAGCGCCGCGCACCGCCCACCTTGGCTCCGAGTCCGGGAATGAAAAGCGCAAGGAGCAGGATCCCCGAAAGGATGAGACCCCCGTAGGCCACCTTCCGGAGGTAGGTGTAGGGAAGCTTCGCGAGGCAGATCATGGCCGTCAACCCCAGGATCAGGAAGAAGACCTGCTTCTTCAGGAAGTAGTAACCGTCGCCGAACTTCTGCGTGGCGATGATGTAGCTCGAACTGTAGATCATCACGGTCCCGAAGGCGATGAGGGTGAGCGTGGAGGCAATGATGACGAAATCCTGTCTCCTTTTCCTCTGTGTGGTTTCTTGCATGGACGCTTCCCCTCTTTTATCCCCTGGAAATTTCCCCGGCGATGATCTTCCGGACCATCCCCTGGAAGAAATTCCCCCGTTCCCTATAATCCTTGAACTCGTCGAAACTCGCGCAACCCGGTGAAAGAAGCACGACGTCACCGTAGGAGGCGTCGGCCCAGGCCTGCTCGACGGCCTCCCTTAATGTCGGCGCCAGGCGCGTTTTCACGATGCCGCCGATCATCCCTTCGATCCTTTTTCTCGCTTCCCCGAAGAGGATCATCTCCTTGACCCCTTTGCGCAGTCCCTCCGCCAGGGTGTCGAAGTCCCCGCCCTTGTCGCGGCCGCCGAGAAGCAGGATCACGGGGCGCGAGAAGGTTTCCAGGGCCCTTGCGACGGCGCCCACGTTCGTTCCCTTCGAATCGTCGTAAAAGGCCACCCCGTTTTTCTCCCCGGCAAACTCAATCCGGTGCGTCACCCCCCGGAAGGCGCGGACCGCCTCGATGATCCTCTCCCGCGGGCACCCGAAGGCGCGGCAGGCCAGGATGGAGGCCATCACGTTTTCCACGTTGTGGGTCCCCGGGATCCGGATCATGGCGACGGGGTAGGTCTCCCGGTCCCCGCCGTTTTCCCGAAGGATCAGCTCATCGCCCCGGAGGAACATCCCGCCGGGAATTTCCGTTTTCGAACTGAAGAACCGGACCTTCGATCTCAGCCGCCGGGCCAGGGGGTCTGCCCAGGGTTCGTCGGCGTTCAGGACGGCGAGGTCGCCGGGCCCCTGGTTTTCAAAGATCCGCTCCTTTGCCTCCCGGTAGGCGCCGAAGGACCCGTGGTAGTCAATGTGGTCGCAGGTGACGTTCAGGAGCACCGCCACCACCGGCCGGAACCGTTCGATCCACTGGAGCTGGAAGCTGCTCACCTCCAGGACGGCGATTTCTTCTTCCTGGGGACCGTCGACATACCCGATCAGGGGATCGCCGATGTTCCCCCCCACGAAGGCTTTTCTGCCCGAAGCCCGGAGGATCTCCCCGACGAGGGTGGTCACCGTCGTTTTTCCGTTCGTCCCCGTAATCGCGATCACGGGCCGCTTCAGGAACCGGAAGGCGACCTCGATCTCGGCGAGGATGGGGATGTGGCGCCGGACACCTTCCGCCAGAAGCGGGTGGACCGGCGGTACCCCCGGCGACGGGATGATGAGGTCGACCCCCGACAGGATGGCCTTGTCCGGGGGGCCGAAGGCCGCCTTCAGGTCGAGGCCTGAAAGCGCACGGGCGGCATCCCCCATCTCGGAGAGGGGCTTGTCGTCCGTCACCGCCACGGAGGCGCCCCGCCCGATGAGAAAGCGGACCGTGGAGAGCCCCGTCTTGCCGAGCCCGATGACCAGCACCCTTTTGCCGGCTAGTTCCATGCCCTCCTTTATTACCTCAGTTTCAAGGTGCTGATGGCGAGGAGCGCGAGCAGGATGGAGATGATCCAGAACCGGACAATCACCTTGGGCTCCGCCCAGCCCTTGAGTTCGAAATGATGATGAATGGGCGCCATCCGGAAGATGCGCCGCCCGTTGGACAGTCTGAAATACCCGACCTGGAAGATGACGGAGATCGCCTCGAGGACGAAGACCCCGCCGACGATGGCCAGGAGCAGTTCCTGCTTCGTCATGATGGCCAGTGAACCGAGGGCGCTTCCCAGGGAGAGGGACCCCACGTCTCCCATGAAGACCTGGGCCGGGTAGGTGTTGAACCACAGGAAGCCCAGGCAGGCGCCGCTCATGGCCCCGCAGAAGACGGACAGCTCGCCCGTGCCGGGCACGTAGGGGATCTGCAGGTAACCGGCGATCCGGATGTTCCCGGCGAAATAGGCAAAGAGCAGGTAGGTCAAGAAACAGATCGTGGCCGGACCGATAGCGAGCCCGTCGAGCCCGTCGGTGAGATTGACGGCATTGGCCGTGCCGACGATCACAAAGGTCGAGAACAGGATGTAGGCGAGCCCCAGGTTGGGCAGCATGGTCTTGAAAAAGGGGATGGTGACGGCGGAACTGAAGTCGGGCCGGATGAAGAGAACGATGCTGACAAAGAGGGCGATCAGGAATTCGAGACCGAGCCTTTTCCTGGCCGAGATGCCTTTGCTGTTTCCCGCGGTGAGTTTCTGATAGTCGTCCATGAAGCCGATGATGCCGAATCCCACCGTCACCATCACGATGAGCCAGATCAGTGCGTTGGTCAGGTTGGCCCATAACAGGGTTGCCAGGACGCTCGCGAAGATGATGAGGATGCCGCCCATCGTCGGGGTCCCCTTCTTGGCCAGGTGGGAGTCCGGCCCGTCTTCCCGGATGGGCTGTCCGATCTTGAGGGTTTCGAGCTTGCGGATCAGCCAGGGACCCAGCACGAAGCAGATGAACAGGGCCGTGATCGCGGCGTAGATCGTCCGGAACGTGATGTAGCGGAACACGTTGAAGTAGGAATAGGTTTCGTGCAGCGGGTATAAAAGGTGATAAAGCAAGCCTCAAAACCTCCTCGCGTTTCAGGAGTGAACCGCGCACTTCCGGCAGGGGGCGCTCAATCTTTGATGCCGATCGTCCGGACGATCTCCTGAACGATGTCCTCCATCTTCATCCTGCGGGACCCCTTGACCAGCACCCAGTCGCCTTCCTTGAGACCGCGCTTCAGGGACTCCGCAATCTCCCCGGGGGAAAGATCGATATGGATCTGGTCGGCCCGCAGACCCTTCTTCATGGCCCCCTGGGCCACGGCACCGGCGAACTGCCCGCGCAGAAAAACTTTTCCCACGCCTGTTTCGCCCATCATCCGGCCGATCTCCCCGTGGAGCTTCTCCGATGCCTCCCCGAGTTCCAGCATGTCGCCGAGAACGACGACGCTGCGGCTTTCCCCTTTGAGTTCCCGCAGGGTCTTCAGCGCCTCACCGACGGAAGCCGGGTTGGCGTTGTAAGCGTCGTTGATGAGGAAGGCGCCGTTTTTCAACCGGTGCACCTCCATCCGGCCCGCCACGGGCTTGAATGACATGAGTCCGCGGCAGATCTTGTCGAAAGCGATGCCGCAGGCCCGTGCCGCTGCCGCTGCCGCCAGCGCGTTGTACACGTTGTGGTTCCCGATCGTGGCCACGGTGATTTCCCGGGAGTTCTTTCCCGCCACGAGCGTGAAGATCGTCCCTTTTTCCCCTTCGTGCGTGATATGCTCCGCGCAGACCTCCGCCGGCCTCTCAATCCCGAAGGTGACCTTCCGCCCCGCCCAGCGCTCCTCCCAGGGGGAGAGGTTCGGGTCGTCGATGTTGATGACGGCGGTGCCCCGTCCGGCCATGGTGTTGAAGAGATCCCCCTTTTCCTCCCGGATCGCTTCCAGGGACTTCAAGCCCTCCAGATGGGCGGGGCCCACATTCGTGACGATGCCGATGTCCGGCACGGCAATCTCCGTGAGCCTTCGGATTTCCCCCGGCCGGTTCGTCCCCATCTCCAGAACGACGGCTTCGTGCCGGGCCTGGAGCCTGAAGAGGGTGAGCGGGAGCCCGATCAGGTTGTTGAGGTTCCCCTCGTTCTTGAGGACGGTTTTTGTCTGCCCGAGAATGGTCGCCGTCATCTCTTTCGTCGTGGTTTTCCCCGAACTCCCCGTGATCGCCACGACGGGGACCTTGAATTTCAGCCTCCAGTAACGGGCGATATCCCCCAGGGCCTTCAGCGTGTCCTCGACGCTCAGGACCGTCACATCGGCGGGCAGCCCGTTGACTTTTTCCTTCCGGTCCCGCTGGATGACCACACCCGACGCGCCGGCCGTGACGGCCGTCTTCAGGAAATCGTGGCCGTCGAAATGCTCACCCACGAGGGCCACGAAGAGGTTCCCCCTCGCGATGAGCCTCGAATCCGTCGAAACCCCCAGGAATTCCCCCTCCCGGTGGCCGGGGATCACGACGGCTCCGGCGGCCTTCCGGATATCTCCGGCATTCAGTTGCGGGAGAGACTCTTTTTCCATTGGCCCCTCCCGAGTCTTTTTGCTTTCAACGCCTCCCGGCATTCCTCCCTGTCGTCGAAGGGAAATTTTTCCGTCCCGATGATCTGATAGGTTTCGTGCCCTTTTCCGGCGACGAGCACAATGTCCTCGGGACGGGCGATGCCGATGGCTTCGCGGATGGCTTCCCGGCGATCGGGGATGACGACATAACCCCTCCCGTTGATGCCTTCCCGGACGTCCTCGACGGAATGTTTCTTTGCGCCTTCGTTTTCGACCCCCGCCTCGATCTGCCGGAGAATGGCCAGGGGATCTTCCGTCCTCGGGTTGTCGGAGGTCAGGATGGAAAGATCGCTTCGCGTGACGACGGCCTTCCCCATGAGGGGGCGCTTGCCCCGGTCACGGTCCCCCCCGCAGCCAAAAACCGTGATGAGCCTCGCTTTCTTGAAGGGCAGCAGGTTTTCGATGACCTTCCTGAGCGCGTCCTCCGTGTGGGCGTAGTCCACGAATACGGTCGGTTCACCGGCGGCGCTCACCTTCTCGAGGCGGCCGGGGATCGTCCCGAGATTCGAAAGCCCCGACTGGACGGCCCCGTTGTCGACGCCCAGGCCGTGGGCCGCGGCGGCGGCGGCGAGGATGTTGTAGAGGTTGTATCGGCCGACGAGGGCCGCCCGGATCGGGTAGGCGCCCCGCGGCGTGCGGATCTCCGCATCGATCCCCTCGAGGGAAAAGGAATAGCGGGTCACCCCGACAGCACAGGAGTCGTCCAACCCGAAGGAGAGAGCCTTCGCCGGTGGCGCCTCCTGCAGGATGCGCCTGCCGAACGGATCGTCGCCGTTGATGATCATCGTCTGTCCCTGGCTGAGGAGTTCCGTGAAAAAGCGCTTCTTCGCCTGGAAGTAAGCTTCCAGCGTCTGATGATAGTCGAGGTGATCCTGCGAGAGATTCGTGAAGATCCCCGCGTCGAACTCGCAGTCATCCACCCTTTTCTGGTCCAGGGCGTGGGAGGAAACCTCCATCACCACGTGGCTCACGCCCGCGTCGAGCATCTCCCGGAGCATCCCCTGGAGATCGAAGGATTCCGGGGTCGTGTGGGGCGCCTCGCGCGCCTTCAACCGGTAGCGGTAATTGATCGTCCCGATGACCCCGGGGATGTACCCCGCCTGCCGGAAGATGGACTCCAGCAGGTAGGTAATCGTCGTTTTCCCGTTCGTTCCCGTCACTCCGACCAGGCAGAGGGCCGCCGAGGGGTTCCCGAAATAATTCTTCCCGATGATCCCGAGGGCCTGGCGGCTGTCCTTCACCCGCAGCACGGTCACGCCGGCCGGCGCGTCGACGGTCCGCTCGCAGAGGATGGAGCGGCTCCCCTGTTTCAGCGCCTGCGGGATGAAACGGTGCCCGTCGAGCTTGAGCCCCGGTATGGCGACGAAGAGGGAACCCTTCGCACACAACCGGGAGTCGTAGCAGACGGAGGAGACCTCTGTCGCGAGGTCACCCTTTCTTTCCAGGACGTCGATACCCTCGATCAGTTCCGATAGTCTCAAGGATCCCCTTCAGTGACCCGTCGTGAAATAAACGGTGCAGGCACGGTTTCTCCGGACGGGACTCCCCGCCTCGGGCGCCTGGCTGACCGCCCAGCCGTTGCCGACGATCTTGAGGTCGATGTCGCGTTCCTGGGCCAGCTTCATCGCGTTCTTCAGCGGCATCCCGCGGAAATCCGGCAGGAGATCCTCCGTCTCCTGGGCCGCTTCGCCCGTGGCGGCGGCCGCCGCCGGCAGGGAGGCGAACTGGATCTGCACCGGCTGGTTGACGTTCCCTTTCTCTATCGTCGGCACTTCGCCGACACCGCTGTCATAGCAGCGGATGATCTGCTGGGAGATCTCCTTGAACACCGGGGCCGCGGCTTCGCCGCCCCACTTGAACCGCTGGGGTTCGTCGATCGTGACCAGGATGGCCACCCTCGGGTTCCCCGACGGGAAGAATCCCATGAAGGAGGTCCTCACCTTTTCCCGGGAGTAGCGCTTTGCCGCGAAATCGAACTTCTGGGAGGTGCCCGTCTTTCCGGCCACGCCCACGTTCTGGATGCGGGCTTTCTTGCCCGTTCCCCCCTCGTCGCCGACGACATCGGTCAGGATGGCCGTGAGCCTCTCCGCCGTCCGCGGCGAGATCACCTGGCGCACCGCCGTGGGGGCGAACTCCTGGACCACCTCGCCCCGCTGGTTGACGATCTTCTGCACCAGGTAGGGCTGCATGAGCATCCCCTGGTTGGCGATGGCCGAGAAGGCGCTGATCAGCTGTATGGCCGTCACGGAGATGCCCTGGCCGAAGGCGATGGTGGCGGCGTCCACCGTCGTCCAGTTTTCGCAGGGCCGGACCAGCCCGCCCGATTCACCGGGGAGGTCAATGCCCGTTTTCTGGCCGAAGCCGAAACTCCGTACGTATTGATGGAACTTCTGCTTCCCCAGCTTCTGGGAGACCTTCACGGAGCCGATGTTGCTCGAGTACTTGAGGACCTCGTGGAACGTGAGGGTCCCGTGTTTCTTCCGGTTGGCCTCGTGGATGGTGATGTTCGCCACCCGGTAGGCGCCGTTTTCGCAGTAAAACCGGTCCGTCTCCTTCACGATGCCTTCTTCGATGGCCGCCGCGGCCAGGAAGGGTTTGAAGGTGGACCCCGGGTCGAAGACGTCGGTGATGGCCTTGTTGCGCTTCAGGTCCATGTCCCCGCGGCGGATGTTGTTCGGGTTGAAGGCAGGCTCGTTGGCCATCGCAAGGATCTGCCCCGTCTTGGGGTCCATGACGATCGCCATCCCGCCCCGGGCCCCTGTTCTCCCTATGGCCTCTTTCAGATGGGATTCGACAAGATACTGGATGCGGCTGTCGATGGTGAGAATGAGATTGTGGATGACGTCCTTTTTTTCCTCTGCCGGTCCGTCGGCAAGGTAGAGCTTCCTGCCTTTGGCGTCTCTTCCCCAGAGGACCTTGTCCGTTTCGCCCTTTAAATATGTTTCATATTTGAGTTCTAACCCTTCCAGGCCGCTGGAGTCAAGCCCCACGGATCCGACGAGCTGCCCCGCCAGTTCCTTGTTGGGATAGAAGCGCTTGGGCTCCTGCACGAGGTAAACGCCGTCGAGATCCAGGGCCCGGATCTGACCGGCCTGGGCGGGCGAGACCATCCTCGCGATCCAGCAGAAGTTCTTCGATTTCTGAATCTGCTGGACAACCTGTTTCTTTTTCAGATGGAGAACCGCGGAGAGTCTGGACGCCGTTGCGTCGGCGTCGCTGACCTTGGAGGGATCCACGAAGACGGAATCCACGAGCAGGCTCGCGGCCAGCTTCTCACCGTTGCGATCGAAGATCAGGCCCCGTTCGGGCGGCAGGGGCAGGCTCTTCTTGTGCTGCCGCTCCGCCATGACCTTGTAGGTGCTGCCGGACATGATCTGCAGGTGGAAGGCCCGGGTCATGAGCGCGACAAAAAGGGCCGTGAAAAACAGCAGGACGGTCAGCAATCTGAGCTTGTACCATTTTTGGGATGCCCCGCTCATTGGATCCGTATAACCTGCTCCCTTTCCGGATAGGCCATGTTGAGTTTCTCTCTGGCGATGGCCTCGATGCGTTTCGGTGACTTCAGGGTCGCGATTTCAACCTTCAGCTTCCGGTTTTCTTCCTGGAGGCTTGACCGGATGCTCATCTCTTCCGCCATCTGGTACTTGAGCTGCGTGTTCTTCAGGTGAGACCAGACATAGAGGAGAGCCGCGGCCACGAGAACGCAGACGGCGAGGGTGAAACTCGAAACCTTCGAACCCGTCCCCTCGCGGTTCTCCACGGCTGTCCGGTTCCGGGCCACTTTGACGATCGGCATATCTCAGATCCTCTCCGCCGTTCTGAGCTTCGCGCTTCTCGATCTCGGGTTATCTTCTGTTTCGCCGGTACCGGGGGTCACCGGCCTCTTCGTCAAAACCTTTAGCTGCGGTTCCCTTCCGCACCGGCACAGGGGAAGGTCGGGGGGACAGATGCAACCCTTCTCCAGCGAGCGGAAGGCGTTCTTCACGATCCGGTCTTCGAGCGAGTGAAATGAGATGATGGAAAATCTCCCCCCTTTGTTCAGGCAGGGGACGCTTCCGACAATCGCCCCGTGGAGATTTTCGAGTTCCCCGTTCACGGCGATCCGCAGGGCCTGAAAGGTCCGCGTGGCCGGGTGGATCTTTCCCCGCCTGCCGGCTGCGCCGACGGTTTTTGCGATCAGCGTCGCCAGCTCGGATGTCGTTTCGATCGGCGCGGTCTTTCGCCGGGCCGCGATGGCCCTCGCGATCCTCGCGGCCCTCGTTTCCTCCCCGTAGTCGCGGAGGATCCCTGCGAGTGCCTTCTCCGCGAGCCCGTTGACGAGGTCGGCGGCGCGAACCTTGCCGCGGCGGTCCATGCGCATGTCCAGGGGGGCATCGGATGAGAAGCTGAAGCCCCGCTCGGCGGTGTCGAGCTGGTGGGATGACACCCCCAGGTCCAGGAGCAGGCCGTCCACCGTCCCGATCCGAAGATCGGACAGGATCCGGTCCACCTCGGCGAAATTTCCCTTCAGCAAAATCTTCCGCTCACCGAAGGCGTGCAGGACCTTTTCAGATTCTGAAAGAGCATCTTCATCCCGATCGATCCCGATGAGGATGCCGTCGGGTGACGAAGCCTTCAGGATCGCCAGGGCGTGACCTCCGCCCCCCACCGTTCCGTCCACGTAAATCCCGCCGGGCCTGCATCGGAGCGATTCCAGAATTTCCCGGACCATAACCGGCTTGTGAAAAGGGCTTTCCGCGGTCTCCATCGCCTCGTTTCGCTGCCGGGATGAAAAGAAAAGTTTACCCTCCTTCCCGGCTTCTCCTTTTCGTACAGGACGCGCTCAAGCGGGGTTAAATGCCGAGGTCGGCCATGTAATCGCTGAACCGGTCTATGTTCGCGCCGGACTTTACGATCTCCTCCTCGAAACGTTCCTTGCTCCAGATTTCTATGACCTTCACCATCCCCGCGAGGACGATGTCTTTTTCCAGCTTGGCGTACTCCCGGAGTGCAGGCGGGATGAGGATTCTTCCCTGGCCGTCGAATGAGCAGTCCACGGCGCCCGACATGAAGAAGCGCTGGAAGGCCCGCACCTCTTTTTTCAAAAGGGATTGAAGGCTGACCTTCTCCTCCAGGATTCTCCATTCGTCATAGGGGAAGACCATCAGGTAGCCATCCCAGTTGGTGATGACCATGTGGTTGTCGTACTTCTCCGCGAAGACCTCCCGGAGCTTTGACGGGAAAATGATCCTTCCTTTGTCGTCAATGGTGTGGTAGTATCTTCCCCTGAAAACGGACATGCCTAAAATCCTCTGATTTCAAGAATATGCAAGAAGCACTCCACAATAATCCACTTTCCCCCACCTGGTCGGACTATAGAGTCGGCACCGGCTAATGTCAAGAAAAATTTTGACTTTTCAGGGTTTTCTCTTCCGGACCTGATACTTCTGGACGGCCTCGCTGTGTTGGCTCAGCCCGTCGGAAAACTGGTGGGTACCGTCATTTCTTGACACAAAGTAGAGGTAATGGACATCGGCGGGGTTCAGGGCGGCCCGCAGGGCGTCCAGGCCGGGGCTGGCGATGGGTGTCGGGGGGAGACCCGCGAAGAGGTAGGTATTGTAGGGGGTCTTTTTCAGGAGATCTTTCTTCCGCAGGTTTCCGTCGAAATCGGGAAGCCCGTAGATGACCGTCGGATCGCTCTGGAGCGGCATTCTTCGCTTGAGGCGGTTGTGGAAGACGGCCGAGATGAGAGGCATCTCTTCCTTGCGGCCCGTCTCCTTTTCAATGATGGAGGCGAGGGTGACGAACTGGTCCACCGTCAGCCCCAGCTCCCCGGCCCGCTGCCGCATCGCGGGAGTGATGTGGCGCCAGAACTGGTCCACCATGAGCTTGATGATGTCCTGCGCACTCATGGAACGGTCCAGACGATAGGTCTCCGGGAAGAGATACCCCTCGAGGCCTCGCCCCTCGATCTTGAGCGCCGCCAGAAATGCCCTGTCGGTGCTGAGCCGCAGGAACTCCTTTTCGTCCACGAGTTTCGAGACCAGGAGCCGGTCAAGGACCTGCCGGGCTGTGAAACCCTCGGGCACCGTGACGAAGTAATCCTTGACCTCGCCGCGCATGAGCTTTCCCAGGATGTCCGAGGGGGACATCATTCCCGAGAACTCGTATTCCCCCGCCCGGATGTGCCGCGTGCCGTTTTTCAGCAGGGCGAGCAGATGAAAAAGTTCACGCTGCCGGAGAAGGCCCTCGGCGTCGAGGATATCCATCACGCGGCTGAAGGAGGCCCCCTTGGGGATGTCGACGGTCCGCAGCGGGATGTCCCGGCCCACGGGGCTCTTCGCGTAGGTGAACAAGGTCAGAAGGGAAATGCCGGCGAGAAGGGCGGCCGTCGCGAGGGAGATAAGAATTTTCTTTCTCGAAACCCTCATGCCTCGTCCCCCGCCTTCTCCTTTTTCCTGCGGTTCAGGTAATCCTGCAGGATGATCATGGCGGCGAGCTTGTCCACAACGGCCTTTCGTTTTTTTCGGCTCACCTTTACTTCCGTGAGGATCTCCTCGGCCCGGCTGGTCGTGAGGGTCTCATCCCACTTGATCACCGGAAGGGCAAACCTCTCTTCAAGGACCCCGGCGAAGCGGCTGACCTTCCCGCACTGGATCCCCTCGGTGCCGTCCAGCCGGAAGGGATAGCCGATCACGATCTTCTCGACGTCGAACTCGCGGATGATTTTCTCAAGAGCCTCCAGGTCCTTCTCGAGGCCCCTCCGCGTCAGCGTGGGGATCCCCTGGGCGGTGATGCCCATCTCGTCGGAAAGGGAAAGCCCGATCCTTTTTTCTCCGTAGTCCAGGCCTAAAATACGCATGTCCTTCACCGTCAGGAGGCTGTAGTTAACACGGTGTCGCGCTTCTGACAACCCCTTTCTCGCGGCGGGACGCGCGCCGGCCGTTTTTTTAATGGTTGTTTAAATGCCGCCGTTTTGTTATTTTTTCGAAGCCGCCGCTTTCCGCGGAAGGGCGCCATCAAGGAAAGAAAATCCATTCGTTGCGGGTTGATCGATCGACCCGCCGCAGGAAGAATCATCGGATGAAGCATATCGTCCTCGGCACGGCCGGACATGTGGATCACGGGAAAACGGCCCTCGTCAAGGCGCTGACCGGCGTGGACACCGACCGGCTCAAGGAAGAGAAGGAGCGGGGGATCACCATCGAGCTGGGTTTCGCTCCCCTCGACCTGGAGGGCGACGAGAGGATCAGTGTCGTCGACGTCCCGGGCCATGAAAAGTTCGTGAAAAACATGGTCGCCGGGGCCACGGGGATCGATCTCGTCGTGATGGTCATCGCGGCCGATGAAGGGGTCATGCCGCAGACGCGGGAACACCTCGATATCTGCATCCTTCTCGGCATCCGGCAGGGTGTCGTGGCGCTCACCAAGGTCGATCTCGTGGACGAAGAATGGCTCTCCCTCGTGCGGGATGACGTGCGCGAGTTTCTGAAGGGAACCTTCCTGGCCGATGCGCCGGTGGTTCCCTGTTCCGTCGTTACCGGCCGGGGCATCCCGGAGCTCCGGCTGGCGATCGGGGAGGCCGTCGCCCGCCTCGAGGAACGTCGGGACTCCGGGCTTTTCCGGCTTCCCATCGACCGCGTCTTCACGATGAAGGGTTTCGGCACCGTGGTCACGGGAACCCTCGTCTCCGGGAAGGTGGAGGTCGGGGATACGGTGGAGATCATGCCCTCTCAGCACCAGGCCAAGATCAGGGGCATTCAGGTTCACAACGAAAGCCAGGATTCCGCGCGGGCGGGACAGCGCACGGCCATCAATCTCCAGGGTGTGGAAAAGGAAACGGTGTCGCGGGGGGAAATGCTGACACACCCCGGTATCTTCGAGGCCGGCCAGCGACCGGACGTCTTCCTCCACTACCTGCGCGGCAGCGAGAAGAAGCTCAAGACGAGGAGCCTCGTGCGGTTTCATACGGGGACCAGCGAGATCATCGCCAGGGTCCTGCTGCTCAACCGGGAGGAGATCGAACCCGGCGAGAGCGCTTTCGCCCAGATGCTTCTGGATTCCCCCGTCGTCGTCATGGGGCGGGACCGTTTCGTCATCCGGAGTTACTCACCCGTGAGGACGGTCGGCGGCGGCGAGATTCTCGATCCCCAGGGACGAAAGCAGAAACGGGGCATCGAAAAATTTCTCGGGGAACTGGAGATTCTTCTTTCCGGTACCGACGCCGAGAGGGCCGAAACCATCATCGGCCGCACGGGCGCCGCGGGCCTCTCCGCCTGGGACCTGGCCGTCCGGGGCGGCATGGCCATGGCGGATCTCCAGAAGATCATCAAGGACCTGGCCCAGAAAAAAAAGGTTATCCTGCCGGAGAAAGACGGGTCGAGAATCATCGCCTATCCCGCCTACCAGGCCCTGCAGGACCGGCTGCTTGCGGAAATCGAGAGTTATCACCGGAAGAACCCCCTGAAGGAGGGCATGCCGAAAGAGGAGCTCCGCATGATCCTCCCCTCGGAGGTCGATGCGAAGCTTTTCAACATGGCCGCCAAGGAGCTCGAGAAGGAAGGCCGTATCGCCGTCGAGAAAGAGAGCGTCCGCCTGACGGGCCACCGGGTCAGCCTGAAGGGAGAGCTGGAAGGACTGAAAGCGAAGATCGCCCAGACCTATCTCAAGGCGAAGCTCACCCCGCCCCTGGTGAAGGAGGTCCTGGAGCAATTCGATTCGAAGCCCGAGGCGGTGCAGAGCGTCCTCGGTGTCCTCCTCAAGGAGGGCGTCCTCCTGAAAGTGACGGAGGATCTGTACTTCCACAGGGACCCCATGGATCGGCTGAGGGACGATTACGTGAAGCTCCTCGCGAAAGACGGCAAGGCGACGCCGGCGTCCTTCAAGGATCTCACGGGACTGACCCGCAAGTTCATCATCCCGCTCATGGAATATTTTGACGCGACCAAGCTCACCATACGGGTGGGTGATCACCGGACGCTCAGGGAGCGCAAGGAGAAATGAAGAAGAAAAAGCCTGACGGCTCCGTCGTGAAGGTGAGGATCTTCCTGAGCGATGGCAAGGAGGCTTCGGCGGTGTCCGCCGCCGTCATACGGGAGCGCATGGTGGAGATCGTCCTCAACGGCCGGCGGGTGGTCAGTGTCGCCTGCACGGGCGAACATCTGGAGGAACTCGCCGCGGGGTTCCTGCGGTCGGAAGGGATTGTGGAGGACAGGAAAGACATCCTCGATCTGGTAGTCACGGCGGACGGCGGCCGTGTCGAGGTCCGCGTTGCCGCGGGGAAGGGTCGCAGGGTTCTCGGGAAGAAGGCGGGCCGGACTCTGGCCTCGAGCGGAGCCCGCGGGGTGGTCGCCTACGAAGAGACCGCGGCGGGGCTGAAAAAGGGGTTCATCGGCGGCCCGGCCCTGACACCCCGAAACGTTTTGATGCTGATGAGCGGACTGCTGCGCTCGGCGAAGCTGCACGATGCCACGCGAGGGACGCACTGCTCGGCCCTCGCATCGCCGAAGAAAATCATCGTCGCCCGCGAGGATATCGGAAGGCACAACACCCTCGACATGCTGAGCGGCCATGCCCTCCTGAAGGGTATTCCCGCGGATGACAAGGTTGTCCTGACCACGGGGCGGGTATCCGCTGAGATCATCCACAAGATTCGAACCATGGGCGTTGCCGTGATCATATCCCACTCGGCGCCCACCTCGAGGGCCGTCGCCCTGGCCGAGGAGTGCGGCATCACGCTGATCGGCTACGTGAGAAACGGGAAGATGAGGATATACGCACGCCCGGAACGGATCGGGTTCTGACGCTTCGCGGCGAACATTCCCGGGGGCCCGGGGCATTCAGCGAGACCCGCCGGACGGCAGGAACGGAGAAACAGGATCCCATGCGCGACAAATCGGACAGGAAGAATATCTTTGTGAAGGACATCAGGGCGGGGGAGTCCGTCAGGAGCACTTTCCTGGTGACGGAAAAAAACACCGCCTTCACCCAGAAAGGGACCCCCTACATCAATCTGCGCCTCCGCGACCGGACGGGCGACATCGACGGCAAGGTGTGGGACTACGCCGACGTCCTGGACAAACGTTTCAAGAAAGGCGATGTGGTGCACGTCGCCGGCCGGGCCGTCAGTTACAGGAACGCTTTGCAGATCACCGTCTCGGACATCGAGAAAGCCGACGGTGCCGCCCTTCGTCCCGAGGATTATCTGCCGGCCTCCAGGGAGGACGTCGACAAGATGTTCGAGTCCTTCACCGGTTATATCGGCACCATCGAGGACCCCTGGCTCCGGGCCCTTCTCGAAGCCTTCTTCTCCGACGAAACCTTCGTCCTTCGTTTCAAGAAGGCCCCGGCGGCGAAAGGGTTTCATCACGCCTACATCGGGGGGCTTCTGGAGCACACCCTCTCGACGGTGAAACTCCTGGACCTGGTGGCCCGTCACTACCCGATGATCCGCAGGGACCTCCTCATCACCGGGGGGATCCTTCACGACATCGGAAAGATCGCCGAGTTCGACTACGAAGGCATGATCGATTACAGCACCGAGGGTAGGCTCGTGGGGCACATCGTCATGAGTGTCGAGATGCTCGATGCCAGGATCGCCGGGATCGAGAACTTCCCCCCGGCACTCGCCATGGAACTCAAGCACATCCTCGTCAGCCATCACGGAGAGACGGAGTTCGGCTCCCCCAAGAGGCCCAAGACCGTGGAAGCCCTCGTCATCCACATGGTGGACGACCTCGACGCGAAGATTAACGCCTTCCAGGAATTCATCGAGGGGTCCGGGGAGGCCGACTCGGAATGGACGGCCTTTCACCGGTTCTTCGAACGGTTCATCTATAAAGGAAAGGCGTAGGCAAAGGGCGAGAGGCGGGTGATAAGGGCAGGGGTCAGTGGTTAGAAAGACCCGGGAGATCCCGAAAGCCTGAAAATTTCTCGAAGGCAAGTGAACAAAGGGAAAGCATGATGAAGCGCAATGTCATTATTGATGTGTGGATGCAGCATCCGACGATGAGATTTATCAATCAGCCCATGTTTGATTCGCTCAGGCGATGGACCGGCGGAATCGGAAAAGTGACGGAAGAGATACCGGTCGAATTAACCATAGCTGCAATGGACAAGGGCGGTGTCCGGAAAGGGTTGATCTGTGCATGGTGGGGTCCGCAGGGACCGCTGATTTCCAGCGATGAAGTGGCGGCGATTGTCAGGAAGTATCCTGATCGTTTCATCGGCATTGCATCGGCAAACCTGTACCGGCCGATGGACGCCGTCCGGGAATTGAGAAGATGTGTTGCCGATTACGGGTTCCGTGGGCTCCGTATCGTGCAATGGCTGTGGGATCTGCCGGCGACGGACCGCCGCTACTATCCCCTTTTCGCTGAATGCATTAACCTGAGCATCCCTGTTTGCCTCCAGGTAGGGCACACGGGCCCCTTTTGCCCATCCGAGCCGGGTCGCCCCATTCCCTACATTGATGTCGTTGCGATCGAGTTTCCGGAATTGAAGATCGTTTGCGGCCATATCGGATATCCATGGACGACCGAAATGATTGCCGTCGCCACGAAGCACCCTAATGTGTTCATTGATACATCGGCTTATACGGCGAAACGGTATCCCAAAGAGCTTGTAACCTACATGAAGACGAATGGCCGCAAAAAAGTTCTTTTTGGTACAAACTATCCCATGATTATGCCGGGCAAGTGCCTTGAGGATCTCGATTCACTGGGGCTGGACGAAGAGGGGAAGGAACTATTTCTCCATCGAAATGCAGAGAGTGTTTTTTGCCTCTAAATGGCACTTTGGTGAGGGAGTAAGCAAGTCAGCTGAGGGTCTGTGTCTCGAGAAGTTTCGATTAACTCTTTCACCTACCAATAAACGGTTTTAGCGAATAGTCATTACTGAGGATTAACAAAAGAAACATTCAATAGGAAGGGCGAGTGGTTAGCTCGCCCTAGTTTATACTATCATCACTGCACTTTTTCATCACTTCGGTGTCACATCTTCGATATCTTGCGATTTTTGTCTATCCAGCGGGAATCGTCTGATGCCTGATTTGTTTAACGAGAAATCTATTTTCTTCAGGTCAATCATTCTCACCTTGCGATTATGTTGCGTATGGTAATAGTAGATGAGATTCTTTGTGTCGGCAGCGCTCGTCCAAATCGTTGAGCTACGCATTCCCTTTAAGAGTTCAGGGCGTGCATCTGGTCCTTCTGCGGAACCAAGGGGCAGGTTGAAGTTATCCAGAATGCGGAATACCTCGTAGACTGTTTCTGGGCCATCTGGTGTTTTCCGGGCCGTCTGTGAATAGGCCACGGCTCGAACAAAGCGTGAAGGAGGGGTATAGTCGCCCGGAATGCCGAGGAAACCGCTTCCGGCTCCTATGGGTTTAAAGTCAAGATCTTCTATTTTCTTGGCAGGCAGTGCAACAGCCGACAGATTGATGTAATTGCGAAGGTTTGTCATATGCCAATCAAAACTTGGGGAATTGGTCAGCACCCGGAGCGGATTGTCGAAAATCTTCAGTTCCCCCTTGAGATATTGGACCACAATAGCTTTGCCGCTCCTGTCTATCACCATTAAGTGCAATGGCGCCGGGCCGCCAAGAGCTGGCTCCGGAACAGGCACGACACGTATTTTTTTCAGCCCCTCACGCACTTCATCAACTGTCGCAAACTCAGTGAGAACATAATTGGCGAATTCCGCCGAGCCCATCGATATGCTGGCCAGGGCTGGGTCGTAGGGTTGAAACTCGGCAAAGCCGGGGAGGTAGAGGACACCCACCACCAGGCCTTTTTCGTTCATTCCGTCGGTAATATAGTCCTTTTCAAGCGCGTCAAGGCCAACGACGCCATACCGGGCCTTCCAATTGAGGCCGGGCTTCCCGTCTGGCGTGTGGCCTTGCAACTGATACCCGCGGGGAATAATGGCTACACGGGAGTTAAGGTCAAATGCCCCCCATTCCATGGTTCGGCCGTATACGACCGTGCCATCCCCCGCTGCCAGAGCAATGCTTGTGCATGCCGATGCTGATTCATAAAAAAAACTGGGAATGACCAATGCCAGGAACAGGCAGAGAATGAAAGCTCGTTTTACGAAATTCATCGGTTCCTCCTGGATGGTGTGCTTGTTCTATCATTATTTGTAGATATGGATGTGACCCGTTCTAAATGACTTCAGCGAGGGCAAAGCGATTCGCGGTTACATCTAAACAATTATAATTTATCATACCAAAGCGACGGACTACTGGTTGAAATGCTGCATGGAATGATGAAACCTAATTCAAGAGATTGCAGGAATCAGTGAACAGCTACGTTGAGAGTCCCTGTCTAAAGAAGTCTCAACGATGGGGCAAAGTCTTGCTCGCTGCACTGTTGGGTTCGGCCGTCGTTGTAAAGAGCAAATCACCAACAATAATTCCGCTCAGCAATATCTCAACAGGAAGAATCAGGCCGTCCTTAAAAAGGATGTAGCCCCGAACCCACGGTGCCATGTGCCAGGCAACCTCTGACTCACGACCAAGGCATTTCGCGCGGTCAATGCGATCCCGGATTCTCTGCTCAACCTTCTTTGGATCCCCCTCTATGCCTATTCTGTTGCCGCCGCCCAACTCAACTCGCATCTCCGATAGCGGTCCGAATATGGCGGTGATGCTTTTCCCAACCGGGTTTGTTGACGGCTGGTATTCTGGGCGGGGCATGACCGCCAGCGAGTCTGGCTTGAGTATCGTGATGGTGTAGTCGGGAGCAGCCGCAAAGGACAGAGGCGCGAAAAGCACAATGACAAAAGCAAAAGCAAAAGCAAAAGGAAGCTTCATTTTTCTAACCTTCCTGTGTGTCGCCGCACGCGATAATCATCTTGCTCCATAGATCAGTTATGATCCCGGTCCGGCTCCTCTCGCGGGGAAAGCCGCGTCATCGCTATCGTGATGGAGCAAAGAGCCAAAACCAAAACGGGAACCCCGAATACCAGGGGCAACATGGCGAGGGGGCTTAGTAACCCCCCTCCGCTTGCGGTGCTGATTTCGGCTGCGCGTGTCGCGTGGACTCCTGCATACACGGCCAGCGTTCCGGGCAGCAACAGGATACCATGCGAGATGAGAAGCGCAAGGCGAAGACGCGGGTGCATGGTCCATGCCCGCCAACCCAGCACGATCATCCACAGACCGAGCACGGCCAACGGGAGAGTGTATGCAGCGGCCAGGAACAAAAACCGCAGCAGGGTTGTCCCTGCGTTGTCGGAAGAAAGGTGCGCCAGAGTCCGAAGCATGCCACTTCCAAAGTAGGCCGAGATAAGGAGAAGCACGATCGCCCAACCAAAATGAGCCAGAGCCAGGCACCTCAAAAGCACGATCATCCTCGTCATGTGTTCAACGTGTGCCGAACAGGTTTATAGGGATTTTGAAGAAGAAGTGAGCCGTTCAGCCGGCACCTCCTGTCAAGTCACGTTCCGTCCAGGGTAATGCAAATCGACTTCGTTCAGGGGCGCTCGCCGAAGATCTTCCGGCCGATCCGCACGATGGTGGCACCCTCCTCGACGGCCACCTCGTAATCGGCCGTCATCCCCATGGAAAGCTCGCTCATCTCGATGTGCGGGACGTTCGTGCGGACGATTTCATCCCGTAGCTCCCGCAGCATCCGGAAATAGGGCCGGGTGTCCTCGGCGTTGTCGAACCAGGGCGCCATGGTCATGAGGCCCTGGATGGAAAGATACTCCAGGGAAGAGAGGCTTCTAATCAGGCCGGGGACTTCCGTAATCGGCGCCCCGCTCTTGGTCATCTCGCCTCCGGTGCTCACCTCGATGAGGATCTTCATGGGACGGCCCACCGCCTGGGCCCGCCGGTTGAGTTCCGCCGCCAGGCTCATCCGGTCGACGGAGTGGATCATGTCGAAGATGCGGACGGCATACTTCGCCTTGTTGGACTGGAGGTAGCCGATCATGTGCCACTCGACCTTCTTGCCCATCTTCTCTATTTTCCGTTTGGCCTCCTGGACGTAGTTCTCGCCGATGATGTCGACCCCGCACTCGATGGCCTCGGCAATGCGGTCGTCATCGACGGTCTTTGTCACGGCCATGAGGCGGACATCCGAAGGCTTGCGGCCGGTTCGAAGCGCCGCCTCCGCAATGGTCTCCCTCACGATGCGGATGTTATTCCGAATGTCCGACATGACCCTTCCCCTCGTCAAAATCAAGCGCGCCGAGTTCACGAAGGGCCTCGGCGACCTCGCAGATCGGAAGTCCGATGACATTGGTGTGGGACCCGCGGATCTCACGGATGAAGAGGGCCGCCCGACCCTGCGCCGCGTAGCCCCCCGCCTTGTCGTAAGGCTCGTCCGTCGCGACGTACCACTCGATCTCTTCCGCCGCTATTTCCCTGAAGGTGACGGCCGAGGTGACGGCCCTGCTGACCCTGTCTTTCGACGCCGCCTTCAGAAGGGTGAAACCCGTGACCACCCGGTGGGTCTTCCCGCTTAATTTGCACATCATTTCGCGGGCATCTTCTCTCCGAACGGGCTTGCCGAGGATCTCGCCGTCGATGATCACGACGGTGTCGGCCCCGAGGACCCAGGCTTCGGGGTGCAGCGCGGCGACGGAGGCGGCCTTCTCCCCGGAGAGACGAAGAACGTGTTCCTCCGGTGATTCTTTTCCCGCTATTTCCTCGTTCACCTCGCCGGGGATGACCCGGAAAGGGATCCCCAAAAGAGACAGGAGTTCCTCCCTCCGCGGGGAGGCCGAAGCCAGGATCAGTTCTGTTTTCCGTCTCAGGCGCATATCCTTTGTCATCGGGTTCCGAAAAACCTTTGAAATATCAAGGCATTGTTTTATGTGGCCCTGGTCTGCTTATTGCATCAATAGCCCTTCGGCGGAGTTTCGTCTTGTCACGGCCAGGACCCCCGCTCGGAGAGGTCCCGGCGGGAAACCGGATCTCAAGACAAGCTCGTCGTTGATCGGTCCGGGCAAGTTCGCCGCATTATATCAGTAATTCACGAAAAAGGCAGTGTTTCTCGAAAACAGGCAGGCCCAAATATCCAGAGGAACAAGTGGGTGGAGTTACTCAAGAATTTTACGGAATGTCCGATCTCCCTAACAGGCGCACCGCCGGTTGTTCTCGATCCCTGTCCCGGTGCCTGCGAAAATAGAGAGAAAAGGGTTCAGATGCAAGCAGAAGCCGTTTGCCGAGTCATTCTGGAGACTTCCGGCCGGGAACTGGCCAATTCCCTGCCCCAGACGGTTTTCGAAATAGATTCGGAGGGGGTCCTGACGTTTGCCAACAGGACAGCCCTGGACACCTTCGGGTATTCGACGGAAGAGGTCAAAAGAGGGGTCGATGCCCTGGCCATGATAGCCCCCGGGGAACGATCGAGAGCCAGTGAGGATATATCCCGGGCCCTCAGGGGGGAAATCCTGGGTTCGGAGTACACCGTCTTGAGGAAGGACGGGAGCGCCTTTCCCGCCCTGATTCATGTCGGCCCGGTGCAGCAGGACGGCAGAATCCTCGGCGTCCGGGGCATCCTGATCGACGTCTCCGATCTCAAGGCTACGGAGGAGCGTCTGCAGAGGGCGAAGGAAGAAGCGGAAACCGTCAATGCCGAACTGGAAGCCACCAACAAGCAGCTGGAAGAGGCCATTGCACGCGCCAATGTCATGGCCATGGCGGCGGAGGTGGCCAACTGCACCAAGTCGCAGTTTTTGGCCAACATGAGTCATGAAATACGCACACCGATCAACGGTGTCATCGGTTTTTCCAACCTCCTTCTCGACACGGAGCTTTCACCGGAGCAGCGGGATTACGCGGAGGCCGTCCGCGATTCGGCGGAGATCCTCCTGAAGCTGATCAACGACATCCTGGAGTTCTCGAAACTGGAAGCGAAAAAGATGGCCCTCGAGCAGATTCCCTTTGACCTGCGGACGACCGTCGAGGGTGTGGCCGAACTGCTTTCCCTCCGGGCGCGCGAGAAGGGACTCGAATTCGAGGTCCGCTTCGCCCCGGACACCCCGCGGCGGGTCGTCGGTGATCCCGGCCGGGTCCGGCAGGTGCTCATCAATCTCGCGGGCAACGCGCTCAAATTCACGGAGAAGGGCTTTGTGCTCATCGACGTGGGGTGGCAGCCTCTCGCCGAGGGGCAGGCGGTGTTCCGGTTTGCCGTGGAGGACAGCGGCATCGGAATTTCCGAGGAGAAACTCGAGTTCATATTCGAAAAGTTCACCCAGGCCGATGCGTCCATGACGCGCCGTTACGGCGGGACGGGCCTGGGGCTCGCCATATCGAAGCAGATCGTGGAATTCATGGGCGGGACCATCGGCGTCACCAGCAACCTGGGCCGCGGTTCGACCTTCTGGTTTACCATCCCGCTGGGCCTGGGTGAAACGCCGCAGAGCCTTTCCATCCCGACGGCCAATCTCGAGGGTGTGCGCGTGCTGATCGTGGACCGCAGCAAGATGAACCGGCAAACGCTCCTCGACCTGACGTCGAACTGGGGCATGAAGGGGGACGCCGTGCCGACATCGGAGAAGGCCCTGGAGGCCCTGCGGGGGGCCTGCGCGTCAGGACGTCCGTACGGGATGACCATCGTCGATTCGGGTCTCCAGGATGATGACGCGGAGTCCTTCGGCCGGCACATCCAGTCGGACCCGCAGCTGAAAAATACGGTTCTCATCGCCATCGCGGCCGTCGGCAAACGGGGCGACGCGCGGCGTTTCTCCGATGCGGGCTTTGCCGCCTACCTGGTCCGGCCGATCCATACGGCCACCCTGATGGAAGCCCTGGCCACGGCCTGGGGCTCCAAGCTCCAGGGGGTTGCTGCACCGCTCATCACCCGCCACACCCTTGCCGAGGCGCGCGCATCGCAGGCGCCTTCCCGGGTGTCCGGGCCGGAGGGCGTGCATGTCCTGATCGCCGAGGATAACCTGCTCAACCAGAAACTGGCCCTCAAGATGGTGGAAAAACTCGGCTGCCGTGCCGATCTGGCCGGCAACGGCCGCGAGGCCCTCCGGATGATCGAGCAGGGCCGGTACGACCTCGTTTTCATGGATTGCCAGATGCCCGACATGGACGGTTACGAGGCCTCGGCGATCATTCGCCGGAGGGAGAAGGAAAGCGGCGGGCACCTGCCGATCATCGCGATGACCGCCCACGCCATGACGGGGGACCGGAACAAGTGCATGGAAGCCGGCATGGATGATTACATTTCCAAGCCCATACGCCGGGAAGAGCTTCTCCAGGCGATCAGCAGGTGGGTCCAGAAAGGCGAACCGGCCCGAACAGCCGGTGATCTCGAGGGGAGGTAAGACCATATGGACTTCAGGGATATGGCAGGGCGCATCGGGTTCAGCGAGGAGGAATTCCAGGAGCTGGTGGAGCTGTTCCTGGAGAGCACCCTCTCGGAGCTCGATCACATCAAGGCCGCGGCGCAGGTGCCGGATTTCAAGATGATGGCCATGTCCGCCCACTCCATGAGGGGCGCGGCCATCAATCTCGGGTTTTTGGAGATTCACGAACTGGCGAAGACCATCGAGGGGAACGCCCAGGCCCGTGAGCTGAACGGGACCGTCGAGGCGGCCGACAAAATCAGGGATCATCTCGAACGGATCGTGGGGACCCTCGTCCTTTCGAGCCGGCATTGATCATTGCACAGGGGGAGAACCCCGGCATGGAGACATGAAGGAAGCCTATCCCATTTTGATCGTTGAAGACGATCCGGTGACCCGGAAACTCCTGGAGAAGATGCTCCGGGAAGCCGGCTACGGCGAGGTGCGCGTTGCCACGAACGGCCGCGACGCCCTGGAGATCCTGAAGCACCGGCTCTACCCGATCGTCATCACGGACTGGATCATGCCCGAGATGGATGGATTGCAACTCTGTCACGCGATCCGGCAGGACGACCTGCCCGGTTACATCTACGTCATCGTCCTGACCGTGAAGGATTCCAAGGCCGACGTCGTCCGGGGGCTGGAAGCGGGTGCCGACGAATACCTGGTCAAACCCATCAACCCGTCGGAACTGCTGGTGCGCCTGAAGACGGCGCAGCGGATCCTCGAGCTCGAAAAGTCGCTCAAGACGACCAACGAGGAGATCCGGGTCCTGTCCATCAAGGACCCCCTGACGGGGATCTTCAACCGCGTCTACCTCATGGAACGGCTTCCTCAGGAGATCAAGAGGTCGCACCGCTACGGGCATCCGCTGTCGATCATCATGTGCGACATCGACCACTTCAAGGAGATCAACGACGAGTTCGGGCACCAGGCGGGGGACCAGATCCTGCAAGAATTCGTCAAATGCCTCGGGTCCTCGATCCGGCTGGACATCGACTGGATCGCCCGTTACGGCGGGGAGGAGTTTCTCATCGTGCTTCCGGAAACGGAGCTTCAGCCGGCCTGCCTGGTGGCCGAACGGCTCCGGCGCGTCGTTTCGGAAAAGGTGTTTCGATTGAAGGGAAAAGATATCAGGATTACCTCGAGCTTCGGCGTCTCCAGTTTCCATCCGGAGACGGACCAGAAAACGACCTTCGACAGCATGATGGAGCAGGCCGACGAGTTTCTCTACGAGGCGAAGCGCGAGGGGCGGAACAGGGTCAAGGGACAGAAAGTCAAAGACAAACTATTTCAACTGAAGGGCGAACACTATGACGAAGAAATCACTGGTCGTCGATAACCATCCCGTCATGCTGGAGTTCATGACGCGGTTTCTGAAAAAGCAGGGACATCAGGTCATGACCGCTGAAGACGGTCTGATGGCCCTGGACATCCTCCAGACCTATACCCCGGACATCATTTTCGTCGATCTCATCATGCCGAATATCGACGGGAAGAAGCTCTGCCAGGTGATCCGCGGCATGCCGAGGTTGAAGGACGCCTTCCTGGTTATCCTGTCGGCCGTGGCCGCGGAAGAGGAAGGGTTCAACTACCGCGAGGTCGGGGCAGACCTGTGCATCGCCAAGGGTCCACTGAGCAACATGTCGAAGACCATACAGGAAGCCCTCCATGAGTTCGACCTGAGGGGCAGCCGCAGGCCGCCGATCCGGATCCTCGGAACCGAGGGGATCCACGCCCGGCAGGTGACCCGGGAACTGCTGACGATCAAAAAGCATTACGAGACGGTTCTGAACACCCTGGCGGAGGGGATCCTGGAAATCACCCCGGAGGGGCGGGTCGTGTACGCCAACCCGACGGCGGTCCGTCTCGGAGGCATCCCGGAGGAAAAGCTCCTGGCTTCTCATTTCCTGGACCTCTTCCAGGACGAGGACCGGGCCAGGATGGACGATATGGTGGCCAAGGTGCTCGCGACCTCCCAGACGGTGTTCGACGACGCGCCCCTGAAACTTCAGACAAGGCAGGTGCTGGTCAAGATCCTTCCGATGGTGGAGGATGTGAAAAAAACCGTCATCGTGGTTTTCGACGATGTGACGGAACGGCAGAGGATGGAGGCTCAGCTGCAGCACGCGCAGAAGATGGAAGCCATCGGCACGCTCGCCGGCGGCATCGCCCACGATTTCAACAATCTTCTGATGGTCATCCAGGGGAACATCTCGCTGATGCTCTTCGACGTCGACCCGAGTCACGCTTATTATGAACGGCTGAAGAGCATGGAAAAACAGGTGCAGAGCGGATCCCGCCTGACGGCCCAGCTTCTGGGCTACGCCCGGAAGGGGCGGTACGAGGTCAAACCTCTCGATCTCAACCAGCTTCTGCGGGAAGCGGCCGAGACGTTCAGCAGAACGAGGAAGGATATCGTTGTCCAGTACCACCTCGATCCGGAGCTGCATCCCATTGACGCCGATGCAGGGCAGATCGAGCAGGTCCTCATGAACCTCTTCGTCAACGCGGCCGACGCCATGGCGGGGGGCGGCGACATGATCCTGAAAACGGAAAACACCCACCACGAAGCCATGAAGGACAAGCTCTACAACCCGAAGCCCGGCCACTATGTTCTTTTCTCGATCTCCGACACCGGGACCGGCATGGACCAGGGCACGATGGAGCGCATCTTCGAGCCCTTCTTCACGACGAAGGAAATGGGCCGGGGGACGGGCCTGGGGCTTGCCTCCGCTTACGGGATCGTCAAGGGGCACGGCGGCTTTATCGATGTCGAGTCCGAAAGAGGCAAGGGCTCCACCTTCAAGATCTATCTGCCGGCGTCGGGCAAAAAAGTCCCCAAGGCCGTCGAGGCGGCCGAACCCGTCAAGAAAGGCCGGGAAACGGTGCTTCTGGTGGACGATGAGGATTCCATGCTCGAGGTGGGCGGGGAACTGCTGAAAGCCATGGGCTATCATGTCTACACGGCCCGGGACGGCGCCGAGGCGCTCGAGATCTACAATCAGAGCCGGGAGGAAATCGACCTCGTGCTGATGGACATGATCATGCCCAGGATGGGCGGAGGTGAGGCCTTCGACCGGATCAAGAAAATGAACCCCGCCGCCAAGGTCCTCCTCCTGAGCGGTTACAGCATCGACGGCGAGGCGGCCAAGATCCTCGAGCGGGGGTGCAGCGGGTTCATCCAGAAACCCTTCAATATGGAAGAACTGTCGAAGACCATCGAATCGATCCTTGGAGAGAAGGCCGTTGATCATCGGATCCTCGGGGAGAGAGGTCGGACCGCAACGCAGGAGAGGCTCTGAGCCGAGGCCGCAAGCGGCTTCCGGGCCCCCTCAACGGGACGATGGCTCCCGTCCCTGAAAGGATCCCATGCACAACAGCCCCCAGATTCAGATACCGCCCGAGCGGCTAGAGACCGGTTCCCGCGAAACACCGGCCGTTCTCGTCATCGACGACAATCCGGCAAACCTCCGGCTGCTGGAAGCCATCCTCGAGACGGAAGGCTATGCCCCCTTTTCCGCGCTGAACGGCCGGGAAGGCCGGGAGATGGCGAAGCGAAGGCGACCGGCCGTCATCCTGCTGGACGTCATGATGCCCGGGGAGAGCGGGTTCGACGCGTGCCGCCTCCTCAAGTCCGACCCCGTGACGGCGGACATTCCCATCATATTCGTCACGGCCGTCGATGATGTGGGGAACAAGATCAAGGGGCTCACCCTCGGCGCCGTGGATTACATCACGAAGCCTTTCGACCGGCGCGAGGTGGTCGCCCGCGTGCAGCGTCACCTGGAGACGAGAGACACCTACCGGTACGTCATCGAGGCACAGGCGGAGCGCCTGAAGCAGGTCCGGGACGCCCAGCAGGCCATCCTGGTCCGCCCGGAGGACCTCCCGGAGGCCGGTTTTGCCGTCCGTTACCTCCCGATCCTGGAAGCCGGCGGCGATTTCTACGATGTCATCGCCATGGACCGGGGCATCTTCGGTTTCTTCGTCGCGGACATCAGCGGGCACGACATCAAGGCCTCTTACAACACCTTTGCCCTGAAGGCCCTCATTCATCAGAACACCGGCAACGGCACTCCGCCCGAGGAGACCCTCCAGATCATCAACCAGGTCTTCACGCGGCTCCTGCGGGACGGCGAGTACCTGACGGCCTGTTACGCCCGGCTGGACCGCGGGGCAAACCGGTTGACCCTCGTCAACGCCGGCCATCTCCCCGCCGTCTATCTCGACGCCGGAGGCGATATTCACGTTTTGGAAGCGAAGGGGGATATCCTCGGGGCATTCGAGTCCGTGTCTTTCGAACCGCTTACCCTGACGGTCACGGCGGGCGGGAGGATCTTCTTTTACACCGACGGCCTGGTCGAGCGCTACGGAACGGGCCGCCGCAGGAGGGAAGAGGGCCTGGTGGATCTCATCGAGACCTGCGTTGAGACGCGCGACCTGCCCATCGGATCGGCCGTGGGGGAGATCGTGGCCGCCTTGTGTCCCGATGAACGGGCTCTCCAGGACGACGTGCTGCTTCTGGGTGTGGACCTCTAGGCGGGTTCACGGTGGATTGGAACGAGGTTTTCTTGCACGAGCATCATCGGCCCCCCCAAGGTGAGATCGAAGAAATGACGACCACGTTTGAAGTTCGGACCCTGTCCGATCACCTCAGCATCCTGTTTTCTTCCGCGCTGGAGAAGATCGACGCCGTCAGCCGCGAGACGGAGAAATTTCTCTCCCACCGGGGCATTCAGGAGAAAGCGTTCCGGATCCTCCTTTCGATGCGGGAGGCGCTGACCAATGCGATCCTGCACGGCAATCAGGGGAACCCGCAGAAACTGGTCCATTACAGGGTTCGCGTGGAAGAGGGCGACCTCGTGATCGAGGTGGAGGATGAGGGGACGGGCTTTGACTGGAAACGGCACATGAAAAAGAAGCCCCGGGTCGACTCGGAATCCGGCCGGGGTCTATTTATCATGCAGCAGTTCGCCTCGGATGTTCGTTTCAACGACAGGGGCAATCGCCTGATGCTGCGTTTCAAGTGAGGGTGGGGGGCATGATGAGAACAAATGTCGAAGGAAAATCAGAGAGCGCACCGAAGGTGCTGCAACCTTCCGGCGACCTTGTGGCACCGACGATCGAGTCCTTCAGGAAAGAGGTGCGTTCCCTGCTGAGGAAAAACCCGCGGTCTCTCGTCCTTGACCTGACCCGTGTCCGGATGGTGGACTCCGTCGGTCTCGGCGTCCTGATCACCGCCCATAACGCCCTTCGCAAGAAGGGGGTGAAACTTTCGGTGATCAACGTCTCCAGGGAGATCCGCGATCTGTTTGCGGCCATGCGGCTCGACGAGCACTTCGAAATCGAAACAAGGCCCTGATGCCCGGGACCGCCGGGAGACCGGCGGAGGATGAAAGAGGGTTTTTCAGATGAAGGACAAACGCCAGAAGAGGAAGCACAACGTCATCACGCCGGGCGAAGACATCATTGCCTCTTTCGCCCAGGAGTTCCGTCGGAGCCTCTGGTCCCTCATGGATGAGGGGATCCAGCGAATCACTGTGGACCTCACCGGTGTCGGGATGATCGACTCCATCGGTATCGGCGTCCTGATCTCCACGCAGAACGCCCTGAAGAAGAAGGGGGGAGGGCTCTCCATCATCAATGCCTCCGGGGACCTCTTCTCGCTCTTCACGGCCATGCGGCTGGACCAGCACCTGGAAGTCAAGGCGACGGCCTGATCGCCGGGCCGGAAAGACACCCCCGCCTGCCATTCACGACCCTTTCCGGATCAATTCCCTTGAGAATTTCAACCGCCGATGGTAGTCTGGCGGCGATCCATCACGCCCCTCGCGACCTTATCTTTCCATCAGGGAGGATGCGCCTTGAGAAGAAAGATCATCCTGGCGGTGTTTCTCATCCTGTTCGTGACCGTTGCCGTTCTGGTCTACCTCGGGCAGCGGAAAGCGAGGCTGCAGGAGCCTTTTTACTCGGGAACCGTCGAATCCACCCAGTCGGAACTGGCCTTCCAGGTCAGCGGCCGCATCATCGCCGTCCATGTAAAGGAGGGGCAGTCGGTCACGAAGGACCAGGTGCTTGCCGAGCTGGACCCCCGGGAATACGCGGCGGCCTTCGAGCAGGCCGGCGCGAACCTGAAAAAGGCCGAAGAGAACCTGAAACAGCTGAAGACGGTTCTCGACATCAACCGCAAGGTCCTTCCGGCCGACGTGACACGCGCGGAAGCCGGTGTGGCTAGCGCGAAGGACGTTCTCGCCGAGGCTCGGGCCAACAAGGAGCGATACGACCAGCTTTACGAACGGGCCGTCGTTTCGAAGAAGGAGTGGGAGACGGTGACCCTGGCCTATGACACGGCCCGGTCACGACTGGCCGAGGCCGAAGCGGTCCTCCGGCAGGCCACGGGCAACCTTCAGAATCTCGAATCGATCGGAAAACAGATCGATGCGGCTGCAGCCCAGGTGAAGTCCTCGAAGGCGGCGGCGGACATGGCAGAGATTCAGCTCCAGCACACCCGGCTCAAGGCGCCCTACGGCGGGATCATCACGAGCCGCAACGTGGAGCCGGGCGTCGTTGTCTCGCCCAGCCGCCAGGTCTTGACCCTGTCGGACCTCTCGGAAGTGAAGCTGAAGATCTTCGTCGGCGAAACCGAGATCGGCAGGGTCAAACCGGGGCAGAAGGTGGACGTCAAGGTGGACACCTTCCCCGGCAAGGTCTACAACGGGGTCGTCTCCTACATTTCTCCGGAAGGCGAATTCACGCCGAAGATTATCCAGACCCAAAAGGAAAGGGTCAAGCTGGTGTACCTCGTCCAGATCCTTGTCCCGAATCCAGACCTGGAGCTGAAAGCCGGCATGCCCGCCGATGCCTGGTTGCGCTGAGCGGGGGGCGGCGGGCCTGCAGCCCACGGTCTATGGAAATTCACGATGGCGCCTGCCCCGGAACCTTTCATCCGGATCCAATCCGTCTCCAGGCGGTTCGCTGACGTCACCGCCCTGGAAAACCTGTCCCTCGACATCCCCCGCGGATCCCTGTTCGGGCTCGTGGGCTCCGACGGTGCGGGGAAGTCTACCCTCCTGCGGATGATCGCCACCATGATACCACCCACTTCGGGGCACATCCTCGTGAACGGGATCGATGCAGTGTCCGGGAGAAGGGAGGTCAAGAACCTCATCGGGTACATGCCCCAGCGCTTCGGGCTCTACCAGGACCTCACGGTCGCGGAAAACCTCGCCTTCTTCATGGATGTCTTCGGCATCCGCGGGGCGGAGCGGGCGAAGCGGCGGGAGCGCTACCTGGGGTTTTCCAACCTCCTGCCCTTCGTGGACCGGCTCGCCGGGAACCTCTCGGGCGGCATGAAACAGAAGCTCGGCCTGTCCTGCGTTCTCGTCCACCAGCCGTCTCTTCTGATCCTCGATGAACCAACCAACGGCGTGGATCCCGTCTCCCGGCAGGAGTTCTGGGAGATCCTCCTGGAGATGAAACGGGAAGGGATGACCATCGTTGTATCGACGGCCTATCTCGACGAAGGGGAGAAGTGCGATCAGCTCGCGCTCATGCACCGCGGCCGGGTCCTGCAGGTGGCCGATCCCGGTGAAATCCGCGCCTCCTTTGCGAACCTGGAGGAGGCCATGATCCGCCGGATCCAGGCGGTGGACGAGGAGGCGGCCAATGACCGTTTCCAGCCCTGACATCGTCCAGGTGCAGGACCTGGAAAAGCGGTTCGGCGATTTCGTGGCCGTGGACCGGGTCTCTTTCTCGATACGGAAGGGCGAGATTTTCGGCTTCCTGGGCCCGAACGGTGCCGGAAAGTCCACGACGATCCGCATGCTCTGCGGCATCATCACCCCCTCGGCGGGTTCCGGCCGGGTCGCGGGCTACGACATCACCACCCAGTCCGAGGAGATCAAGAAGACCATCGGCTACATGTCCCAGAAGTTCTCTCTCTACGAGGAGCTGACACCCCTCGAGAACATCCGCTTTTACCTGGGCGTCTACGAAGTCCCGGAGCGGCAGTGGCCGGAGCGGATCGAGTGGGCCCTCCGGCTGACCCGCCTCCAGGACGTGAGCACGAGGCTCACCCGCGAGCTCCCGCCGGGGTGGCGGCAGAGGCTGGCCCTCGGCTGCGCGCTCCTCCACCGCCCGGAAATCCTGTTCCTCGATGAACCCACGTCGGGCGTGGACCCGATTGCCAGGCGGCGCTTCTGGGATTTCATCGGAAGCCTTGCCCGCGAGGGGGTCACGGTCTTCGTGACCACACACTACATGGACGAGGCACTGAACTGCGGGCGCATCGTCATGATCAACGAAGGGAAAATCGTGGCCATCGGAGATCCCGGCGACATCATCCGGGAGACCTTCCCCGGCCGGCCCGACGCGACGCTGAACGATGTCTTCATCAAACTCATGTCCAGGAGCGGAAACGCGTGAGGATCGCCAACATCCGGGCCACCGCCCGGAAGGAATACTACCACCTGGTCCGGGATTTCAGGAGCCTCTATCTCGCTTTTATCCTGCCGCTGGTGCTGATCCTTCTCTTCGGCTACGCCCTCTCCCTCGACGTGGAAGATGTAGGCGTCATGGTCGTGGACCGGGACAGGACGAGCACGAGCCGGGACTTCATCAGCCGGATGGACGCCTCTCCCTACTTCAGCGTGATTGCCCTCCTCCCCGATGAAGAGGCCGCCGTGAAAGAGCTTGACCGGGGGGGCACGACCATCGTCGTCGTCATCCCGCCGGGCTGGACCGCCGACCTCCGGGCGGACCGCAAGGCGCAGCTCCAGGTCCTCCTCGACGGGAGCGACCCGAACTTCGCGAGCCTCTCCCGGGGCTATATTACCGCCTTCATCGAGCGATACAACAACCGGCTCTTCGTCGATTTCCTCAACCGGCAGGGGATCGAGCGGCTGAACCCTGCCGTCGAAGGGCGCATCCGGGTCTGGTTCAACGAAGACCTGGAGAGCCGGAAGTTCATCGTCCCCGGGATCATCGCCGTCATCATCATGATCGTGGGCGCCATGCTGACGTCCCTCGTGATCGCCCGGGAGTACGAAAACGGGACGATGGAGACGATCAAGTCGCTCCCCCTCCGGGCGGTGGAGTTCCTGACGGGGAAGGCCATTCCCTATTTCCTCATCGCCATGACCGATGTCTTCATCGCCATGCTGATGGGGCAGTTTCTCTTCGGGGTGGTGATGAAATCGGCGTTCTGGCTCATGGTGCTCGCCACCACCTTTTACATCTGCGTGGCGCTGGCTCTCGGCCTGCTCATTTCCGTTGTGACGAAATCGCAGCTGGTGGCAAATCAAGTCGCCATCCTCGTGACCTATCTGCCCTCGCTCCTTCTTTCTGACTTCGTCTTCCCCGTCGCCAACATGCCCAGGGTCATTCAGATGCTGACCTATGCGGTCCCGGCGACCTATTACATCGATATTCTGAACGGGCTTTATCTGCGCGGCCTGGGTCTGGAGGCCCTGTGGCCGAGCTACGTCGTCCTGCTCGGTATGTACGCCGTACTCGCCGCACTGACGCTCATCGTGTTCAGACGGGAGGGCATGTGAAATGGCGTGGCTGAGAATCCGGGAACTCGTGCGAAAGGAATTCATCCAGCTCTTCCGGGACAGGAAGAACCGGCCCATCCTCGTCATCGCCCCCTTTATCATGATCCTTGTTTTCGGCTACGTCGTATCCACCGACGTCCGGGATATCAGTGTCGCGCTGCTCGACCAGTCCCGGACGAAGGAAAGCAGGGAACTGAGGGATGCCCTGGAGGGAAGCCCCGTTTTCCGCGTCGTCTACAATCCGGTGAGCGCCGCCGACCTCGAGAAGCTTCTGATCGAGAGGAGGGTGGATCTTGCCGTAAAGGTGGGGCCCGATTTCAGCCAGCAGATACGCCGGGGGGAGACAGCGGCGGTCCAGGTTCTTGTCGACGGCAGCATGAGCAACATCGCCGCCGTGCGGATCGCCTACACGCAGCTCGTGATCGACCGGCTGAACCAGAAGTTCATGAAGGAGCTCTATCCCCGGAGGATGGATTACGGTCAGATCGACGGACGCATCCGGACCTGGTACAACCCCAACCTGGAAAGCCAGTATTTCTTCGTGCCCGGGATCGTCGCGGTGCTCATCATGATCCTGACCCTGCTGCTCACCTCCATGGCGATCATCAAGGAAAAAGAGGCGGGGACCATGGAACAGCTCATCGTGACACCCCTCAAGCCCGTCGAATTCATCGCGGGGAAAACGATCCCCTATATCCTCATCGCCTTTGCCCAGATGGCGGTCGTGACCGTCTTCGCCATCTACTGGTTCCAGATTCCCCTTATGGGGAGCATCCCGCTTCTTTTCTTTGCCGTCTGCCTGTTCCTCTTGAGCCTCCTGGGCATCGGGCTTTTCATTTCCACCGTCTCGGCGACGCGGCAGCAGGCCATGATGACGACCTTTTTCTTCATCCTCCCCTTTTTCATGCTCTCGGGGTTTGTCTTCCCCATTGCCAACATGCCTGACGCGGTTCAGTATCTGACCTACGCCGTGCCGCTGCGCTACATGCTCGTCATCATCCGCGGGATTTTCCTGAAGGGGGTCGGTATGGAGGTCCTCTGGCCGCAGTTCCTGGGGCTCGCTTTTCTCGGCATTGTGGTCTTCGCAGGCGCCCTGAACCGGTTCAGGAAACGGCTCGACTGATAACCGGCAGGGAGGGTGTGCGGGGGAGCGGAATTTGCAGGGACAAGCCCTGTCATAAAAAATTTTTTCAAGAAATCCGGTCACTTGAAATCAGGGGGTACGATCATGATTTTAATAAAGAAATCAAAGATATCGTCGATTGTATGTATTGTGATCCCCGGTTTGCTTCTGGGCTGTGCGGCCGCCGAATCCGGGACGGGGAAGACGCCCCTTGCCGGCGGGCCCTGCGAATACCGGAACTATTCGGGGCAGGCGGAAATCCTGTCCGTTTCGAGGACGGAGGCGGCACCTGTTTCGGCCGGTGAACGCTACGATGTCAAGTTCCGTTTTATCCCCGACAGGCCGATCGAGGAGCGTTTTGTCCGGGTGGCTGAGAGACCTTTCAGCCTTCTTCCCGACCGGGTAAACCCGCCCGACAGGGCCTTCATCGAGAAATTCGACATCCGGCCGGGCAAACGCTATGACTGCACGCTCCATGTGATCCAGAAGGGGACCTGCACGCCGCTTCTATTTGACTTTCCCTCACTGACGGGAAGCGCAGCGGCTCCCCGGTGAAAAGACCCCTCCTCTGGTGAATGATCGAAGAATACACGTCGGCTTTCACGCCGCCATGTGAAGCACACAGGATGAGCCCCATGAAGAAAACGCGGATTGCGTCCGTTCTCCTTCTCGGTCTCTGTTTCGCCCTCGTCTTTCCCTTCACTGTGTTCTCCCGGGAACAGCAGCGTTATCCGGTCATGCGCCCCGATCTGCAGACTCTGGAGCAGTGGCTGAGAGATTATGACGACGCCCCGAAAGCGCCTCCTGCGTCCAGTCTTCCTTTCAGGGCTCTTATTGCGGGCGAGTGGATCGCGGGCGGTTCCCTGAGTTTGCTGAACAACGTACCGAATTACAATCAGCGAAACCAGGGGATGTGCGGAAACTGTTGGGTCTGGGCCGGCACGGGGATCTTGGAGCTTGCCCTCAGGACTCAACGCGGACTGAGCGATCGCCTGTCCGTCGAGTTCTTCGATTCCTGCTACAACGCCGAAGAGTCTTACTGTGCGTGCAAGGGCGGAAACATCGCTATGTTTTCGAACTGGTACAACGCCAAGGGGTTCGTCATTCCGTGGTCGAACACGAATGCCGCTTACATCGACGGCGGAGGGACCTGCGCAGGAACTTGCGGCGCCATCTCGACGGTCCCCCAATATGCCATCATCGAATCCGTAACGTATCAGACTGTCAGCACCGCGTCCGTCTCCCAGAGTCAGGCCAAGCAAAACATCAAAAGTATTCTTCACCAGGGCCGGGGTGTCTGGTTTGTATTTTATTTCACGCCCACCGATATGGATGCCTTTCAGAATTTCTGGATGACACAGAATGAAGCAGCTCTCTGGACACCCGATCCCTATTGCGGTGCCAGCACCGAGCGTTATGAGGGGCACGCCGTCCTCATTATCGGTTACGATGACACCGACTTAAACCCCGACAACCACTATTGGGTTGTACTGAACAGCTGGGGCACGACGGCCGGAAGACCCGACGGTGTTTTCCGTATGAAAATGAACATGAACTACGCCTGCACGCTGACCATCACGGATTTCGGAACCATACCCTCCCAACAGTTTCAGGCGCTCAACGTGACCTTTGCTTCCTGTTCCTACGGCCTGTCGGAATCGGGGCATTCCCACCCCCCGACGGCCTCTTCGGGGAACGTCAACGTTACCGCAGGGGAGACATGCTCCTGGGTGGCCGTGAACGATCCGATGTGGATCACTGTAACCAGTGGCTCGAGCGGAACGGGTAACGGGACCGTTACCTATAGTATTACCGAGAACACGGAAGCAAAGCGTCGAACCGGAACGATAAGCATCGCCGGGCAGACCTATACGGTGACCCAGGCCGGGATACCCCCGACCGTTGTTTCCATGAGCCCGGAGACCGGCGCAACAGGAGCTTCTACCGGCACGGCTGTCAGGGCGACCTTCAGCGAGACCATGAAGGCGTCGTCTTTCACGACGGCGACCTTCATGCTCACCCGCGGGGCGACACCGGTTGCGGGCGTCGTTTCCTACGACGCCCTGACGATGACGGCGACCTTCACGCCCTCCTCCGCGCTCGCCCTCGGCGCGACGTACACCGCGACGATCACCACGGCGGTGCAGGATGACGAGGGTGTGTCGCTGCCTTCACCCGTCTCCTGGAACTTCACAACGACAGGCGGCGAGTCGGTGGCGACGAATCCATCAAACGGCGGCGGAGGCGGGTGCTTCATCGCGACGGCGGCTTTCGGTTCACCCCTGGAGCCTCACGTGCAGATCCTCCGGGATTTCAGGGACGAGTATCTGCGCGGCCGCGCGGCGGGTTCCTCGATGGTACGGCTCTACGAGGATCTCTCGCCGCCTGTTGCCCGTTTCGTCTCCACGAACGAGGGGCTGAAGGCGGCCGTGAGGCTGTCGCTGCTGCCCCTGATCGGCTTTGCCTTCGTCGTTCTTCAGATGGGTGCGGAGTTCACGATGGCGGCGGGATTTTTCAGTGTCGCTTTGGTCGCGGTCGGCGTCTCGCGGCGGAGACGTTTACAGGGGGGCGCTTCTGACAGATCCTGATTTCGGGAGAACGTTGCCTTCCACTATTTGCTCCGTCCGCCCTTTTCGATCTTTTTCAGGGTTCCGCCCTGAAAGGTGAGAATGTAGACAAAACCGCCGTACCCCTCGTCGTAGTACCACTTTTCGACGCGTGTCGATTTCCCCTTGGTCGTCTTCTGCCCGTGCGCGGTTTTTTCTTTTTTTGTGTTTCCGGTCGTACCCGCCTTCTCCGTGCGGGCCGGCTTGCCGCAGGCCTTCTGGACGGTGTAGGTCGAATCGCCGACCGAGACGGCCTCGTCGCCGCAGCGATACGTCGTATCCCCGGCGGGGGCGGGGGCCGGCAGGGATATAGAAAGAAAGAACAGGGATGAGATAGCCGCTAAGGCGGTTTTCGGGTTCATGGGTATCATGGCCTCCCGGGATTGAAATGGAATGCATAACCCTTTTTATCGGTTTCCCGTGACGAATCTTGAATAGAGTTGTTTCAGGTGTTTTCACGGGGTGAGCGCATTTTTTGGTTGACAAAACCCGGGTGAACCTTTAGGATACGCCCCACTGAGGGGAAGGAAACAGAGCAGTTCAATCCATGATCCGGAACATTATTTCCATCATTCAGGCCATCATTATTATCGTCATACAGGATACGTCTGGATGACGTAGGGGGCCGGTGATGGAATAATGCAGAGGACATAAATCTCTTGAAAGATCCGTTATCCGGTTTCCGGTAACGGATTTTTCAGTTTATGGGGGAATGTTCGTCATGAAGAAATGGGATGTGCTTCTCTACGACACCACCCTGAGGGATGGGACCCAGGGTGAACAGATCAACTTCTCCGCCGAGGAGAAACTGAGGATCGCCCAGCGGCTGGACGACATCGGCTTCCACTACATCGAGGGGGGGTGGCCGGGGTCGAACCCGAAGGACATGCGCTTCTTCGAAATTGCCCGGGAGAAGGCCTTCCGGCAGGCGAAGCTCTCGGCCTTCGGGAGCACGAGAAAGGCGGGAATCAAGCCGCGGGAGTGCCCGAACCTGCTGGCTCTCCTCGGTGCCGGGACGCCGGTGGTGACCATCTTCGGGAAAACCTGGGATCTCCACGTCCATGAAATCCTCAAGGTACCCCTCAAGGAGAATCTGGCCATGATCGGGGACACCGTTCGTTATCTCAAGGACCGGGGCAAGGAGCTCATCTACGACGCGGAGCATTTCTTCGACGGCTACAAGGCAAACCCCGCTTACGCGAGAGAAACCATCCGGTCGGCCCTTTCGGCAGGCGCGGACATGATCGTTCTTTGCGACACCAACGGCGGGTCTCTCCCCGAGGAGGTCCGCCGGATCACCCTGGAACTGTCCGATATCGTCCCCGGGGGGAAGCTCGGCATCCATACCCACAATGACGGCGGCCTGGCCGTGGCCAACACGCTGGCGGCCGTCGCGGCCGGTGCCAGGATGGTCCAGGGCACCATCAACGGTTTCGGGGAGCGTTGTGGAAACGCTGATCTGATCCCCATCATCGCCAATCTCCAGTTGAAAATGCAGAAGAGGTGCCTGACGGAAGCGTCGATGCGTCAGCTCACGAACCTCTCCCGGTTTGTGGGCGACATCGCCAATGTTCCGCCCCTGAACTCCCGGCCCTTCGTGGGCCGCAGCGCCTTTGCGCACAAAGGGGGCGTTCACGTGAATGCCGTCCGGAAAAACCCCGCTGCTTACGAGCATATCGACCCGGGACGCGTGGGGAATGTGAGAAGAGTTCTCGCCTCGGACCTGTCGGGGAAAAGCACCATCGAATACAAGGCCGGGGAACTGGGTCTGTCGCTGGGCCGGGACAAATCGGCCAGCCGGAAGATCGTCCAGGTCATCAAGCAGATGGAGGACCAGGGGTACACCTTCGATGCCGCCGACGGCTCGCTGTCCCTTCTCATCAAGAAAGCCACCGGCCAGTTCGAGGAGCCTTTTGAGCTCGAGCTTTTCCGCGTGATCAACGAAAAGGACGAAGAGAACCCCTCGCAGGCCCAGGCGATGATCAAGATCTGGGTGGGAGACGAGGTGGAGATCACGGCGGCCGAGGGCAACGGCCCCATCAATGCCCTCGACAACGCGCTCCGGAAGGCGCTGCGCACTTTCTATCCCGAAATCGACGAGATGCAGCTCATCGACTTCAAGGTCAACATCCTCGACGGCAGCGAGGGAACGGCCGCCAAGGTGAGGGTGCTCATCGAGTCCCGGGACCCGACGGAGATCTGGAGCACCGTCGGCGTGTCGGAGAGCGTCATCGAGGCAAGCTGGCTGGCCCTGGTGGACAGTTTCCAGTACAAGCTGAGCAAGGACTGCCTCAATCACAATCACCGGAAATCCTGAGCGGGAGAGCGAATCATGGCCATGACCATCACCGAAAAAATACTTGCTGCCCACTCGGGGCGGAAATCGGTGTCGCCGGGCGACCTCGTCGAGGTCCGGGTCGATCTCGCCTTTGCCCATGATTTCACGGCGCCGCTGGCCATCCAGGTCTTCGAGGAAACCGGTGCCGAAAAGGTCTTCAACCGCAACAGGATCGCCCTCGTGGCGGATCACTTCGTTCCCAACAAGGATATCGCCTCGGCCCAGCAGGCCAAGCGAATGCGGGAGTTCGCGAGGAAACACCGGATCCGACACTATTATGAAGTCGGGGAGGCGGGTATCGGTCACGTTATTCTTCCCGAGAAGGGGCTTGTCGTGCCGGGAATGGTGGTCATCGGGGCGGACAGCCACACCTGCGCCTACGGCGCCCTCGGGGCCTTTTCGACCGGTGTCGGAAGCACCGACCTCGGTGCCGTCATGGCCACGGGGGAGATCTGGCTGAAGGTCCCGCCGACGATCCGGCTGGAATACACGGGGAAAAGACGCCGCTGGGTCACCGGCAAGGATCTCATCCTCTACACCATCGGACGGATCGGCGTTGAAGGCGCCCTCTACAGCACCATGGAATTCGCCGGACCCGTCGTCCGGGATCTCCCCATGTATCAGCGCTTTGCCATGACGAACATGGCCGTGGAGGCCGGGGCGAAGAACGGCATCATGGAGCCCGACGAGAAGACCCTGGCGTGGATGAAGGGTCGTTCTGGCCTGAAGCCCCGGGTCTTCAGGGGCGACCCCGATGCGGCCTGTGCGAAGGTTATCCCGATTGACGTTAACGCCATCGAACCCCAGGTGGCCTTCCCGTCCTCGCCGGCCAATGACCGGCCGCTTTCGGCCGTGGGGAAGGTTCCCCTGGATCAGGTTTTCATCGGTTCCTGCACGAACGGCTGGCTCGAGGACCTGCGGGACGCGGCGCGAATCCTCAAGGGGAAGAAGGCGGCCCGGGGGCTTCGGCTCATCGTGATTCCGGGCTCCCCCTGGATCCTGAAGGAGGCCGTGAAGGAAGGCATCCTCGAAACCTTTCTGGAGGCCGGTGCCGTCATCGGGCCGCCCTGCTGCGGCCCCTGCCTGGGCGGTCACATGGGGGTCCTTGCCGAGGGGGAACGGGCACTGGCAACGACGAACCGCAATTTCGTCGGGCGCATGGGTCATCCGAAAAGCGAGGTCTATCTGAGCAACCCCTATGTGGCGGCGGCGTCGGCGGTGATGGGGCGCATAGCAGGACCGGACGAATTATGAACGGCTGTTGAAAAACACCCGTCTGCGGCGTTGCCCTCGTCCCTCGTCGCTCAACGTACGCTTCATAGTACGCCTCGCTCCTCGGGAGGTCGGGCGCCTTGCATCCGGGCATTTTTGAACAGCCGGAAACGTTTACCGGGAGATATCATCAGATGAAAATTGAAGGACGGGTGTGGAAATTCGGGGATGATGTGGATACGGATCTCATCATCCCCGCTCGTTATTGCAATACCTCCGACGGCGCGCAGCTCGCAAGACATGTGTTTGCCGATTCACGGCCGGACTTCGCCGGCACCGTATCGGCGGGCGACGTCGTCGTGGCGGGAAGGAACTTCGGCTGCGGGTCGTCGCGTGAGCACGCGCCTCTGGCGCTGAAAGAGGCCGGCATCCGTGCCGTCATCGCCAGGAGCTTTGCCAGGATATTCTACCGCAACGCCTTCAATATCGGCCTCCCCCTGCTGGAATCCGGCGAGGCGGTCGACCGTATCCGGGACGGGGAGGAAATCTCTGTTGATCTTTCAACGGGGAAGATCGAAGATAGAACCAATCATCAGACCTTCCGAACGGACCCGGTTCCCGATTTCATGAGGGAACTCATACGGACAGGGGGACTCGTCGATCACGTGAAGCGGAACAAGCTGAAGAAAAAAACGGTGAGGAGATCAAGATGAAAACTTACAATATCGGCGTCATTCCCGGCGACGGGACCGGCCCCGAGGTCATTGCGGAGGCCGTCAAGACCCTGAAGGCGATCACCGACGCGGGGGGACCCGACTTCAACCTCGTCTACCAGGACCTGGGCGGCGACCGTTTCCTCAAGAAAGGGGAGCTTCTTCCCGACTCCGTCCTGCGGGAATTGAGACAGATGGACGCCATCCTGCTCGGCGCCCTCGGCCACCCCGATGTGAAGCCCGGCATCCTGGAGCGGGAAGTCCTGCTCAAACTCCGGTTCGACCTCGACCTCTACATCAACCTGAGGCCCGTCGTGCTGTTTCCCGGCGTCCACACCCCCCTCAAGGACAAGGGCCCCGAGGAGATCGATTTTGTCGTCGTCCGGGAAAACACGGAGGGGCTCTACGTCGGAAGCGGCGGGTTTTTCCGGAAAGGCACCGCCGACGAAATCGCCATTCAGGAATCCGTCAACACGAGGCGCGGAGTCGAGCGCTGCATCCGTTTCGCCTTCGACTACTGCCGCAGGAGAAACAGGAGAAAGAAGCTCACCCTCTGCGGAAAGACGAACGTCCTCACCTACGCCTTCGATCTCTGGGAGCGTGTCTTCCGGGAGGTGGGCAGGGACTATCCGGACGTGGAACTCGATTATGCCCACGTCGACGCGATCTGCATGTGGATGGTGAAAAACCCCGAGTATTTCGATGTGATCGTGACGGACAACATGTTCGGCGACATCATCACCGACCTGGGCGCCATGATTCAGGGAGGGATGGGGATTGCCGCGGGCGGAAACATCAACCCGGAGGCTGTATCCATGTTTGAACCGATCAGCGGATCGGCGCCGAAGTACACGGGACTGAACAAGATCAACCCGCTGGCGGCCATCTGCGCCGCCCAGATGATGCTCGAGCACCTCGGGGAGACCTCGGCGGCGGGGATGCTCCTCGAGGCCGTCAAGGCCGTGGTTAAAAACGACGTCAGGAGCATGGATGCCGGGAAGATGGGGTACGGCACCCGGGAGGTCGGTGACCTGGTCGTCAAGTACATCGTGGAGCCCATGACGACCTGAACCATCCGGAAACGGATGGACGATGACGCCCAGAGGCAGGAGACACGCGAGAGCCAAAGGGGGCAGAGGACATCCCTTTCCGCCCCCTTTTTCATATGGGGATCTTCTCCATCCCGTGAAAAAAATTGACGAAAGTCGCCGCATTGGGATATGAGGGATTTGTCCGTTTTTCAGACCATCTCCCGAAGCCCGCGGGGCGATACCGACGACATCGGCGCCCCGGTCGGGTAAAATTCAGCGAAACGGCAGACCCTGATGGCCATGAAAAATCCCATGATCGTCTTGTCCGATTCCGCGGGCCGGGCGGGCCGCGCAACCATCGAATGGTTGAAACACTATCTCGATCTCAGCGCCTTCGCCTGGAGAATGATCCGCGAGCTGTTCCGCTGGCCGAGGGAGGGGAGGTCCCTGCTTTACCGGGTCACGCTGGAGCAGGTCTATTTCACGGCGGTCCAGGCCCTCCGGATCGTGATCCCCGTCGCACTCATTCTCGGGACCTCGTTCATCCTGCAGTTCAGCAAAGTATCGGGCCAGATCGATCTGGGCAAGATCGTCGTTGTCATTCTGGTGAGGGAAACGGGACCCCTTGTGACGGCGCTGATCGTCATTCTCAGGTCGGCAACGGCCGTCACGATCGAAACGGGTTACATGAATGTGCTCCGCGAGATGGAGACCCTGGAGATGGGGGGGATGGACCCTGTGAGGCTCTATGCCCTGCCGAGGCTGATCGGCATGGTGACGGCGATGGTCTGCCTTGTTTTCATATTCACGACCAGCGCGATCCTCGGGGGCTACGCCATCGTCTGGCTGATCACAAACGTACCGATGCAGAATTTTCTTCTGGAAATCGCCAAGGCCCTCACACCCGCAGATTACATGGTTTCGGCGCTGAAGGCGGTCTTCTTCGGCGGGGTCATTGCGGTCGTGTCCCTGTACCGGGGTTTTTCCGTCGGGCGGGCCATCACGGAGGTCCCCGTCGCGACGTCGAAGGGCGCCGTGGAGTGTCTCATTTACTGCATGATCATCAGCGGACTGCTCTCCGCCCTGTTTTACATGTGAGAATGGACTCGAAACTGATCGAACTCGTCAACTACACGCTCGCCCCTATTGGGCGGGGCAGGGGTCTGCGGAATTTCTCCTGCACCATCGCGGAGGGGGATATCGTTTATATCGAAGGGGATCGCTTCGATGACAGCCATCTGTTTCTCAGGGCCCTGGCGACCCTTGAAAGGCCTCAAGGGGGAACGTATTATTATCGCGGACAGGCTCTCGATTTCTCCGATTACCGCAAGCTTCTTCCATACAAGAGAAAAATAGGTTACATGTCGGCGGATGCCGCCCTCCTTTCGAACCGGACGATCGGAGAGAACATCCTGTGGCTGAGGTACTACCTGGAGGGCAAAAGATCCCTGAAGGCGGCCGATGACGTTCTTCATCTCTGCCGCATGTTCAACATCGAGGACAAGATGGACCTCCGGCCCTCACAGGTCTTCCGTGACGAGGTGAGGGCGGCCATCATCATCCGTGAGCTGATCAAGGGGGCGGAGATCCTTCTCGCGGAACCCGTAAGGGATGCCCTGTCCCGGGTTCACTACGACACGGCTGTCCGGCTGACGAAAGAGTCTTTATCGCGAAAGACAACCGCTGTTTTTTCCTACAGTGACGAACCTTTCATCCGGGAGGCGGCGACGAAAAAGGTGAGGATCGTCGAGGGAGAACTGGAAGTCGTCAACCTGAGAAACGGGACCGTGACGTTCGGCCAAAAGGGGGATCGAACCGTGGGGGAAGAAGATGGAGCTGAAATTCAGTCGAATTGAGAAAGCCGTCGGGCTTTTCATGACGGTCGTTGTCCTGCTGGTCCTGGTTACCGTCGTGCTCATCGGGCGCGGCCAGGACTGGTTCAGGGAATACGTGACGTACTTCACGACCTTCAAGGAAGGTTACAACCTGCAGGTCGGCGCGCCGGTGAAGCTCTTCAAGACGGATATCGGCAAGGTGAAAAGGATCACCCTTGTCGAGGACAAGGTCCGTGTGGAGCTGGCCATTCTTGCGGAATACGCCAGCCGGATCCGGAAGGATACCGTGGCCACTGTGGAAAGCCCCACGATCATCGGCTCGGAGTATGTGTCGATCCGACCGGGTTCGCCCAAGGAACCGGCCCTCCACCCGCGCGAGGAAATCAGGTCGGAATCCAAGAAAACCCTCGATGACATCCTGCAGGAATTCGAGGTCGAGAAGACGGCCAAGAAACTCATCGGTGCGCTCCAGGATCTCTCCCATATCATCGAAGAGCTTCAGGATCCCGCGGGGCCGCTCTTCTCGTCGCTTCGCGGCATCGATGAGGTGATGAAGGACGTGAAAGCCATCGTCGCCGGCATCGAAAACGGAGAGGGCACCATCGGTGGTCTCGTCAAATCCGACGAACTTCTCGAGAAGATCAATGACGCCATGGACAGGATCGATCAGATTCTCGCCAACGTGGAGAAGGGGAGCGAAGATGTCCCCGCAATCACGAAATCCACAAAACGCGGTATCCAGGAGACCCGGGACGCCCTGAGAGAGGTCGACCGGCTGGTGAGGGCAGCGCAGAAAAACGTGCTCATCCGCAGAGACATTCCGCCCGCGCCGGAGGGGAAAGACATGGACGCCGGGTTGAGGAGGTAAGGCAGCCGATGAAAATGAAATTACTTGCCGTGTTTCTTCTGACCCTTCCGGGGCTCGTGTCCTGTGGCGGTGGCGTCGTCAAGACGGCACCGCCGCATCTGACGGCCGGCCGGGAGCAGATTGCGAGGGGGATGCCCTACTACCAGAAAGGTTGCTACAAGAGAGCCATCGAGTACTTCCTGAAGGCTCACGAACTGTGCACCTCTTATGATCAGCGCGAGTGTGTCGCTATGAGCCTCAACAACCTGGGGGCCGCCTACCGTGGAATCGAGGAGCCCGAAAGCGCTCTCATCCTCTTCCGGGAGTCCAATCGGGTTTATACCGGCGTCGGAAACGCCGCCGGGGCGAGACAGGCCCTCTGCAACGAGGCCGCCGCGCTCATGGACACGGGCGATCTCGAAGGAGCCGAAAAAGCCCTGGACGAAGCCTCGAAGATGGGGGCCGGGATCGAGGGAAAACCTTTCATACCCCTCATGAGCAACCGGGGGATCCTCCTCACGAAGAAGAAGGAATACGCGAAGGCGGAGGATGTCCTGAGGAACGCCCTGATTCAGGCGGATCCTGAAAATCCGGCGGACACGGCCGTCGTGAACGCGGCCCTCGGACATCTCATGCTGGACAGGGGCGACAACCGGCAGGCCGTCGGTTATTTCGAACGGGCCCTCGACGCGGACCGAAAGGCGGGTTTCCACAAGGGGATCGCCGACGATCTCCGTTATATCGGTGAGGCCTGTGAAAGGCTCGGCGAGGACCGCAGGGCCGTGCAAAACTGGCAGGAAGGCATCAAGATATACGCCCTGCTCGGCCTCGAGGATGAGGTGGACGACCTGCTGGAACGGCTCCGGACCGCGGCGGAAAGGACATCCGTCAACATCGAGCTGACGGAATTTTTTGTCAACCACTGGCTGGAGGGGAGGGCGACGGAGGGCCTGTGCGACTGAACCTTCCCGGAAGGCAATTTTGAGATTTGAGTGTCGAGTTTTGAATTCAAAAAAACGAAAATCGCCTGCCGAATTCATAACTCAAAATTCGCAACTCAAAACTCCGGATTTTTATGTACGATGTTTTCGGTCTGGGCCAGTGCTCCCTCGACTACGTCGGCACCTTCGACGTCTACCCTGCCGCAGACTCCAAGCAGGAATTCCACGGGATGATCATCCAGGGTGGAGGCCCCGTGGCCACGGCCCTGGTGGCCCTTTCACGATGGGGCCTTCGATGCTGTTTCACCGGCGTCATCGGGGATGACGGCTTCGGAAACGCCATTCGTTCTTCCCTGGAGAAAGAGGAGGTGGATGTAGGCGGGCTCCTCGTCCGAAAGGGTGAATCTTCACAGTTTGCCTTCATCATCGCCGAACCGGCCACGGGGAGGCGGACCATCCTCTGGCGAAGGCCCACGGGCGGAGCGCTCGAACCGGACGAAGTGGATTCGGAGAGGCTGACGCGGTCAAAAATCCTTCACACCGACGGCCTGTTCATCGAAGCGGCACTGCATGCCGCCGCTGTTGCGAGGCGGGCGGGACTGCGGGTGGTGGTCGACGCCGGGACCCTCCGCGAGGGAATGCTCGAGCTGGCATCGTTTGCCGACGCTTTCATCGCTTCGGAGACCTTCGCCCGGGCCCTCGCCGGCGATGACGATCCCCTCGAAATCTGCCGGAGGCTCGCTGCGCTGGGCCCTTCATTGACCGGTGTCACGCTGGGACCGGCGGGATATGTCGCGCTTCACGGGGAGAGAATCATTCAAAAGCCGGCCCATCGGGTGACCGTTCTCGATACGACGGGCTGCGGTGACGTCTTCCATGCCGGGGTGACCTACGGTCTCCTGCGGGGCTGGGACCCGGAGAAGAGTCTTGATCTGGCCAACTGGGCGGCCGCCGCCGTGAGCACGCGACCGGGCGGAAGAACCGGCATCCCGTCGCTTTCGGAGCTCCGCGCCCGGGGCTTTGCCTGACCGGTCAGGGGATCGTTACCGGCCCGGCGGACCGTATTTGTTCGAACCCGGTGACGGATTTCTTTAGGGTGCATGGAAGAAGAAATAAAACTCGAGAGGGACTTCCGGGAGAGGAGTCGCTCACACATCGAGCATCGGGATCGTGAGGGAGAAAGGCCCAACGAGAAGAGCCTTCATCGAGGGGTCGGCGAACCCGTCCGTTACGGCGTCCCTGGCGGAATCAAAAAGTTCTACAGGGTGGAGCCCGAAGCGGAACCCGCGGCGTCTTTCGACCGCATCGTTGCCGCTCCGGCGGGCTGCCTGAAGGGCACACTGGCCATGGTGATGGCCGAAAAAAAGGTCGCGACACCGGAGGATCGCTATCGGGCGGGCATGGCAGGGGACATCGAAGCCGTCAACAACGTCCTCAAGATCACAGGGATCCGGATGAAATGTCATCTCAGGGTGTCCCGGGACAAGGTTGCCGACGCGCGGAAGCCTTTCTCAATCTGCATCCGGCACTGCACGGCGGCGCAGAGCGTCATGAACTCCATCGAGATCAAGGACGAGCTCGTGATCGAGGAAAAGGCCTGAGAGGACCCGGAAAAGGGGATGGGGATTTGAGAAGAACGGGGCGGGCCCTGCCCTTTTTTATTCATCCAGTTGCTTGAAACAAAAAATTTCTCAGGCATGCCTGTCTTTGTGGTATATTTTTCAAAAAGGGAGAACGTCGGCATGCACAGGTACCTGCAGGTCTTCCTGATTCTCGGGGCGGCGGCCGTCATCGCCTACCTCTGGGGGTCCATTCCGCCTGAATCCCTGCGCGAGGGCTTGAGTGGGATCACCTCGGATGCGCAATTCGCCCTCACGGTGAGACTGACCGGTTTTGTCGTCCTTCTGACGGTCGCCCTCTATTTCGCCGTCAGGAATATCCGGAAGGGCGGATGAGGTGCCGGGGGGAGGACAGCCGTGCTGAAGGAAGCCCTTCTGTACGATACGCTTGAAGAAAACCGGGTCTCCTGCCGTCTCTGCAGTCACCGATGCCGGATCAGTGACGGGAAATTCGGAGTCTGCAGCGTCCGGGAAAACAGGGGCGGCACGCTCTACACCCATGTCTACGGTCGACTGATCGCGCAGAACCTGGACCCCATTGAGAAAAAACCCCTCTACCATTTCCTGCCGGGTTCCACGTCCTACTCCATCGCGACCATGGGGTGCAATTTCCGCTGTGACTTCTGCCAGAACTGGCAGATCTCCCAGGTCGCGGAGGCCGATCCCCTCGGTGTGCGGGGCCGGGATGTAAAACCCGAGGAGGTCGTCCGGCAGGCGAAGGCCGCCGGCTCGAAGAGCATTTCCTACACCTACACGGAGCCCACCATCTATTTCGAGTTCGCGTACGACTGCGCGAGGATCGCGAAGGCGGAGGGTCTCTACAATGTTTTCGTCACCAACGGCTACATGACGCAAGAAATGCTCGGGATGATCCGTCCTTTTCTCGATGCCGCCAACGTGGACCTGAAATCCTTCCGCAATGATTTCTACAAACGGCTGTGCAAGGCCCGCCTTCAGCCCGTGCTGGACAATATCAAAACGATGAATGAGATGGGGGTCTGGATCGAGGTCACGACTCTCGTCGTCCCCGGACAGAACGACTCCGAGGCGGAACTGAAGGACATCGCGGCCTACCTCGCCTCCGTTGATGTCGGCATCCCATGGCACATCAGCCGGTTTCATCCGCAGTACAGGATGAACCATCTGGAGTCCACCCCCATGAAGATCCTCAACCGTGCCTACGAGATCGGAAGGGAGGCAGGCCTTCGCTACGTCTACCTGGGCAACGTCGCCGGGAAGCTGAACCACACTTACTGCTACCGCTGCGGCAATCTTCTCATCGAACGGGCCGGTTTCTCGGTGAGGAGGTATGAGGCGGAAGGCGGAAAGTGCCCGAGGTGCGGGACGGTCCAGGAAGGGGTGGGACTATAGAAGACAGTGGAGAATGGATGGCGGTCCGTGGTGAGCAGGAGGGCGGCAAGAAGATCAGAAGTTAAGAAGTTCAGAAGTTGAGAAGTTGAGAAGCAGAGAGAATCCTTTATCACGGACGCCGCGCCTGAACCATGAAAGTTCTTATCCAAGGTCTTTCATGGCCGTCTTGAAGATCCGGAGGGCCTCTTCTTCGCTCACATCGGTCCAGCGCTCGTAGGCGTCCGCGACGGCGAAACTCCAGCCGCCCCGGACGTTGGCGCAATACAGGCGATCCACTTCAGCGGCCACGCGCCGGACGGCGCCTGCGCTTCCCGTCGGGACGGCGACGATGATCTCCCCCGTCCCGCTTTTCTTCAAAGCTTCCACCCCCACGAGCAGGGTGAACCCCGAGGCGAGGCCGTCATCGACCAGGATCACCCGCTCCCGCATGAGGGCCGGGTAGGACGGCTCGCCGCGGAATTTCTCGACACGGCGCTCCACCTTCCCGGTCGTGGCGGCTTTGCCCGCTTCGATCTCTTTTTCCGAAAGGCCGAGCCGGGACAGCAGATCGCGATTCAGCCGGACCGTGCCGTCGAAGGCCACGGCGCCGTAGCCCGCTTCGGTGTTCCAGGGCAGGGTGATCTTGCTGACCACGGCCACGTCGAGCGGAAGGGAGAGTCTGCGGGCCAGGGAAGCGGCGACGGGAATTCCGCCTGCGGGTATCGCCATCACCAGTGTCCGGGACGCCCGGTAATCTTCGAGCATGCCGGCGAGGATCTCGCCGGCATGAGGCCGGTCGCGAAAGACATGGAGACGATCACGAAGCCCCGGAAGCTCGGTCACGTTTCCGGTCGTCCTGTTTTCCATGGAGAAACCTCTTCTATCGCATCTTGCCTGAAAGGCCGTCGGTTGTTATTTTACCATGATCACAATGAAGAAAATGAAATGAATATGACCGTGAAAAAAGGCAGCGGTGAATCTCCTCCGGGTACCGTCCGGATCCGCGAGGTCGAGTGCCGTTCCCTTCTGAACAAATCGGGCCTTGCCGACTATGCCGTGAACTGCTACGCCGGATGCTCGCACGGTTGCCGCTACTGCTATGCCCGTTTCGCCACCCGATATTCCCACCCGGGCGAGTCCTGGGGTGATTTTGTCGACGTGAAGATAAACGCCCCGACGGTTCTCGAGAAGGAACTCAGGCGGAGACGTGCGGGACGGGTCTTCATGAGTTCCGTCTGTGACGGCTGGCAGCCCGCCGAGTCGGGGTACGGCCTCTCCGGTCAATGCCTGGAAATGCTCATCCGCCGCGGGTTCCCCGTCACCATCCTGACGAAGAGCGGCCTCATCCTCCGCGATCTCGGGCTCCTTGCGGGGAAGCCGGACGTCGAACTGGGCGTGACGGTGACCGCGCTCAACGAGGATGTGAGGAAATACATCGAACCCGCGGGCGCCGCCACGGAAAGCCGCTTCCATGTCCTCGAAGAAGCCCGCCGCAGGGGGATCGAAACCTATGCCTTCGTCGGACCCCTGTTGCCCGGCCTGACGGACACGGAAGAGAACCTCTCGGGTCTCCTGAAAGCGATCCGTGAATCCGGTGTCGCCTATTTCTATCTGGATCGGTTAAACCCCCGTTTCGGTGTCTGGCCGGACGTCAAGGCACTCCTCGAAAGACACCACCCCCACCTGGTGGAGCATTGCCGCAGAATTCTTTTCAGTGCCGCCGACCGGGACGCCTACACCGGGCGCCTGGTGTCGATGACAAGAAGGATAGCGAGGAAGCAGGGGATCGAAGACCGGATGACCTTTTGTTTCTGACAGGGGCCGCGGCGCCCGGCACGCAGCTTTCACCCCTTTTGCCCTTCGGGCAGACAGGCAAGGAGAGTCTCGAGGGAATCGGCTTCCTCCGGTCGTTTTTCCCGGATGCGGAGGATGCGGGGGAAGCGGACGGCCACACCCGATTTGCGGCGTCGCGAGCGTTGAATCCCCTCGAAGGCGATCTCGAAGACAAGTTCCGGTCTCACCGACCGCACGGGCCCGAACCACTCGAGGGTGTTCCGACGGATGAAAGAGTCGACCTGCCGGATTTCGGCGTCGGTCAGGCCGGAACAAGCCTTCGTTACTGGAACAAGCGCGCCTTCGTTCCAGACCCCGAAGGTGTAATCGGTGAAGAGACCCGCCGGCCGGCCGTGACCGGGTTCCGCGTACATCAGGACCGCGTCGAAGGTGAGGGGGTTGACTTTCCACTTCCACCAGTCCCCACGGTGTCTGCCAGACCGGTAGGGGGAATCCCTCCTTTTGAGCATGAGGCCCTCTGCATGATGTTCCCCGCTTTTTCCCCGTGCCGCCGTCAGTTCTTCCCATGAGCGGGTATCGAGGACCGGGGAGAGAAGAAGAGCCCCTTCCCGGGACCAGCCTGCCGCCAGGGTCTCGAGCTTGCGCCGTCGTTCCGAGAGTTTTTCTCCGCGCAGGTCCTTTCCGTCGCCTTCGAGAAGATCGAAGGCCATGAAGGCGGCGGGGAATTCGGCGATGATCTTTTTCCCCGGTTTCTTCCGCCCGATCCTCCGCTGAAGACTGCTGAAGGGCAGAATAACCCCCTTTGTGCAGGCAAGGATCTCGCCGTCGAGCACGATTCCCTCGGGGATCCCATCGGCTGCCTCTTCTATTTCCGGAAACGCGCCGGACATCAATTCCCCGGCCCGGGACCAGATGAAGGTCTTCCCGCCGCGCCGCAAAAGCTGGGCGCGAAGGCCGTCCCACTTCCATTCGGCCTGCCAGACCTCGATGGGACCCAGCCGCTCGGGCTCTCCCTCCAGGAGATAGGAGAGGAAGAAGGGGAAGGGCCGGCCCGGGTCATCGGCATCGTGAAGCGGTGAGAGGAGTTTGCTGTAGAAATCGGCCGTCGGGATCCAGGGTCCGGCAAGCCGGCCGGCGAGGACGGCGGCGTCGATTCCGCTCAATTCCGCGAGGGTGCGGACGAGCGTCATCGACGAGACGCCGATGCGAAAGGTCCCCGTGATGAGCTTGTTGAAGACGAAACGCTCCGTCTCATCGAGCGTTCCCCAGACCTGCAGGACGGCCCGGCGCTTGTCCTCCGCGGCGGCGTTCCGGAGAGGGAGGAGTCTTTCTTCAACCAGCGCGTGCAGGGGCATATCCTTCGTGACGGCAGCGGGCGGCAGGATGAGGGTGATCGTCTCGGCAAGATCGCCTGCCGCCTTGCAGGATTCGTCGAAAAGCCACCCGGGGATCCCCGCCGCCTCGCCGGCCCAGGCGCGAAGCTTCCGGGCCGGGATCAGGCCCTTGATCTTCCCGCCGTTCAGGAAGTGCAGGGCCCACGCGGCATCGGCCGGTTCGGCCTTCTCGAAATACCGTCTGAGGGCCGCGGCCCTTCCACTTGTCTTCGTCGTTCCGTCAAGCTCTTCGTATAACTGAGAGAAGTTTTTCATCGGCAACGCAAGTGTGGAATTACGGCGAATGTGTTACGTCACAGAATCCCGTCTGTCAGGCATCAGGCTGAAGGCAAAAGGCGCAAGGCAAAAGGCAAAAGGCCTGGGGCCGTGAAGGCCGGGTCCATGATCATGGATTCTCTCTTTTTCCCAACTTCTGAACTTCTCAACCTCTTAACTTCTGGTCTTATTCAATCCTCGCTCTCCTCATCGGACGCGAAGGGAATTTCGAGGGGTTTCGCGTCGAGTCCTCTTTCCCTGAGGGTTCGGGCGATGACGGAGGCATAGCCGTGGGAGACGAGGACCTCCCCGGCCCCGGTCGATGAGATGACCGAAAGCAGGCCCGGCCAGTCCGCGTGGTCCGAAAGAACGAACCCCCGGTCGACGGACCGGCGGCGGCGCATACCGCGGATCCGCATCCAGCCCGAGGCAAAGCCCGTTGAAGATTCCCTGAAGAGCCGGACCCATCCCGTCCCGTGGACCTGAGGGGGAGCGATCACGAGGGCGTTGCTGAAGAGGGTTTTCTTGCCGGTCCCATCGATACAGGTGGTGTTCGGCAAAGCCACACCGTCAGCCCGGTAACGGCGGTTCACATCCTCCACGGCCCGGTGGGTGTAAACAGGCCCCAGGGAGATGTCGAGCCCCATGACCACCCGCTGGGCTTTCCCGACGGCATAGGCGTAGAGAATGCTGGTTCTCCCCGCTTTCTGGTTGGCCAGCCACCAGGCGTTGATGTCCTGATGGACTGCACCAGGTTCGGGCCAGCGGTAGACGGGCAGACCGAAAGTCGACTCCGTGATGAACGTATGGCAGCGGACGATTTCGATGGGTCTGCAGGTGGGATCGGCCTGGATTTTGTAATCCCCTGAAAAAACGATGATTTCACCCCGGTATTCGATCCGGACCTGGGATGAGCCTAAAATGTGGCCGGCGGGGTGAAGGGAAACCCTGATACCGTCCAGGTAGGTGTGTTCGCCGTAGGGGACGGCCTGAATGACGGATTCATTCCCGAGGCGCAGGCGAAGGATCTGGAGGCCTTCTCTCGCGGCTAGATAATGCAGGCAATCCCGCCTCGCGTGGTCCCCGTGAGCGTGGGTAATGACGGCCCGCTCCACGGGCTGCAGAGGGTCTATGTAAAAATTCCCCACTTCACAGTAAAGACCTTTATCGGTCATGCGAAGAACTTGCGGGTTCATCACTGAAAGTATGACACACCCGGCGGGTCCTCTTCAACGGGCATTTCCGCACCGTCTGCGGCCTGGACGGGAGAGAAGGGACCTTTCGGTCCATCAAAATTTTCCGATAGAATTTCGCAAAAAAGATTGATATACATTACTGTAATCGAAAAGCCGGACTAAAGAAGGAGGAGGGAAACGATGGTTCACCTGAAGATTTTGCGGGAATCGAATATATTAAAAAACCTCAGTGACGCGCAGCTCGAGAAGCTTGCGGCCTTTGCCATCAGCGAAAGTCATCCCGCCGGGACTCTCCTCTACAAGGAGGGAGATCCGGCCAATAAATTCTATCTCGTCGAGGAGGGGAAGGTCTTTCTGGAGATGAAGACGGATATGGGCCCCGCCCGTCCGCCGCTCCAGGTGACCATCGATGTGATCACCAAGGGGGAAGGAATGGGCTGGTCGGCTTTCGTGGAACCCAACCTCTACACCCTGAGCGGCGTGTGCATGGACGCCACGAAGCTCATTTCCTTCGAATCCGGAAAGCTCAGGGACCTCATGGACAAGGACCCTGAACTGGGATACAAGCTGCTGAAAGGGATCAACAAGCTCCTGGCCTCCCGCCTCAGCCACACGAGAATCCTGCTGGTCAGTGAAAGAGCCCTGGGGCTTCTTACCACTCACACGGAGTACGCCTGATCATTGACTGAAGCGACAGGATGACTCATGAAAGAAGGCGAGGGTTTCCATCCTCGCCTTCTCTTTGTTGAAAGGACGGAGGGTGCAGGGCATGAGGCGGAGGGCGGGAAGCCTGTTCAGCCGGTAACTTTCTTTCTGATCCGCGGGACTCATGATTTCACTGCAGGACATTTCAAAACAGTACAGCGGTCGGTTTCTCTTCAGGGGGCTCTCGATTCGCATCGGCGAGGGGGAAAAGGTGGCCGTTGTGGGCCCCAACGGTGCGGGCAAGACCACGCTCCTGAAGATCATCGCCGGGAGCATCGAAGCCGACACCGGGCGGGTCGGCCGGTCACGTTCCGCCACGACGGGCTATCTGCCCCAGGAGACGGTCATTCACAGGGGCCGCACTCTTCTGGAAGAGGTGAGGCTTGCCTTTGACGAGATCCTTTCTCTCCACGAGCGGATGGAGGGGCTGAGTGCTGAGATCGCCGAACGGACCGTCTCCGGTGATCCGGATCCCGCCGGGCTGAAGGAATTGCTCTCCGAACTGGGGAAGATCCAGCATCACGTGGAGCACCTGGAGGGATACGACATCGATGTGAGAATCAAGCAGGTTCTGTCGGGGCTGGGCTTCCGGGAATCGGAGTTCGACCGGATGACGGAAGAGTTCAGCGGCGGCTGGCAGATGAGGATCGAGCTGGCGAAACTCCTCCTGAGGGAACCGACCTGTCTTCTTCTCGACGAACCAACCAACCATCTGGACATCCGCTCTCTCCAGTGGCTCGAGTCGTACCTCCAGGCGTACGACGGGGCGGTGATCCTCGTGTCCCACGATCGGCGGTTTCTCGATAACCTCGTCAGCCGCGTTTTCGAAATCTCGGCGGGGGCGGTGTCGGAATACGCCGGCAACTACTCCGACTACCTCGTGCAGGAAAGCCGGCGCCGGGCTCTCAAGGAGGCGGCCTATCGGAACCAGCAGGAAACGCTGCGACGAACGAAGCGGTTCATCGAGCGCAACCGGGCGAGGAAGGACAGGGCGAGACAGGCCCGGAGCCGCCTGCGGCAACTCGATAAGATGGAACGAATCGAACTGGGACATGAGGCGGCCGTCGCATCGTTCGATTTCCCCGAGCCGCCCCAGGCCGGCCGGGTCGTCATGGAACTCCGGGAACTCGGCAAATATTACGGCAAACAGCTTGTATTCCGGGATCTGACCGTCACCGTCCGGCGGGGCGACCGGATCGCCCTCCTGGGCGCGAACGGGTCGGGAAAGTCGACGCTCGTCCGGATCATGGCGGGGCTCGAAGATTTCCAGGAGGGTCGTTGCGAGCCGGGAAACAGAGCCGTGGTTTCCTACTATGCCCAGAACCAGGCGGAGGCGCTCAACCCTTCGAGGACGGTCCTCCAGACCCTGGAGGACGCAGTGACGAAGGAGACCCACACCCGCCTGAGAACGCTCCTCGGATCCTTCCTGTTCCGGGACGAGGATGTCTTCAAGCCTGTTTCCGTTCTCTCCGGCGGCGAGAAGAGCCGCCTCGCCCTGGCCAAAATGCTTCTGATGCCCGCCAACCTTCTTCTTTTTGACGAGCCGACCAACCATCTGGACCTGCGCTCCAAGGAGGTGCTCAAGAGGGCTCTGGAGAACTATCCCGGTGCCTGTGTCATCGTCTCTCACGACCGGGATTTCCTGGAGGGGCTCGTGAACATGGTCTGGGATATGGAAGAGGGCTTGCTCCGGGTTGCCTACGGCTCCGTGGACGGCTATCTCGAGAAATGCCGGCTCGCCGATGAGGAGAGGGCCCTCCGGCGGGACACGGCGGGCAGGGAGATCGAGGGACGCTCACCCCTTCACCTTGAAAAAATGCGCAAGCGCGAGGAGGCGAAGAAGAGACAGGAGCGTTTCCGGCTTCTCAGGCCCCTGAAAGATGAACTCGAAAGACTCCAGCGTGAAATCGGGGCAGGGGAGGAAAAGAAAAAGGAACTGGAGGCCCTCCTCGCCGACGGGAAGACCTACCAGGATGAGAAAATGGCCCGATCGATTGCTGTCGAGTACCGCGAAGTGACGGTCCGCCTGAGCGAGTTATACGACCGGTGGGCGGAGACCCACGAAAAGATCGAAGCCACCGGCCGGACGGACTGAGAAGGATCGCAGGGATCAGGCCTTCGCAAGCGGAACGGCCCACCGGTCGAGCGTTCCCTCCGGGCTCGTGTGCCGGTGTCCGAAGTCGTCCATGATGAACAGGCCCTTGTTCGTTTTTACTTTTACCGGGCCCGTATAATACTTTGTGCCGGATTTGAACTGCAGATCAGGCACCTCGATCTTCAGTCCGCCTAAGCCGGCGGGATCAAAAAGAAAAGGGGAACCTGTGCTCCCCTTTCCATGTGTTTATTTGGATTCCCCGATCAGCCGCAGGAGCCGGCGCAACCTCCGCAGCCTTCCCCCTTCTTGAGGTTCGACTCGATCATGTACCCCGAGCCCCGGGACGTTTCAATGAAATCGATCTTGACGGGCTTCACCATCTCGAAGAGTTCCTTTTCGATCATGAACGTCAGGCCGTCGACTTTGAAGGTCTCGTCCTTTTCGTTTGACTCGTCCAGAGCCATCCCCAGCTGGGGGCCCGCTCAGCCTCCCTGGTTGAGAAAAATGCGGATAAAGGGCTTTTCTTTCCTGGACTTGAAGAATTCGGTGAGCTGTACCTCCGCTTTTGCCGTCACTTCAAACATTAGGGCCTCCTGACAAAATTGGTGTCCTTAAAGTACACATTAATTATGCCTTGTCAATGTGAATTCGATGGGGTAAAGACTTTTTTTCAGGCCGTTTTTTTTCGCCGGGCGGAGTCATCGTCGGACCGGCGGGATTGAAACGGCCCGTCGGATACGGGAGGTCAGGATGCACTGTCTCATATACGGGGCCGGGGCCGTCGGTCTCGGGCTGGCAAGCTTCATCACGAAAACGGGCAGGAGGGTCGACATCCTCGCAAAGGAGGAAACGGCGGAGGTGCTTCGAAACGAGGGTATCGTGCGCACCGGCATCCTCGGGTTCCACACCACGGCGCCGGGACTTCTCGGCATCTCCTCCTCCCTGAAGCAGTTCGCCGACACCCCCTGGACGCACATACTGCTCTGCACGAAATCCTACGATCTCGAAAACGCGGCCAGGGACATAGCTTCCTGCGCCGGTTTCCTGAAACGTGTCCTTGAAGGGCGCTGCTCGGTGGTTCTCATTCAGAACGGCTGGGGAAACGCCGAGGTCTGTGCCGCCTACTTTCCGGACCAGCAGATCTTCAACGCCCGGGTGATTACCGGTTTCGTCCGGAAGGGGCCCAACCACCTGGACGTCACCGTTCATGCCGACGACCTCACCATGGGAAGTCTCTTCGGGGCGCCTCTCGACCCGCTGATCGAACTGGGCCGTGTCATGGAAGAGGGCGGTTTCCCCTGCAGGGTCACGCCGGAAATCGAGAAGGACCTCTGGGCCAAGATGCTTTACAACTGCGCCCTCAATGCCCTGGGGGCCATCTTCGGCGTCCCTTACGGCGTACTGGGGGAATGGGATTACACGAGATTTATCATGGACAGGATCGTTCACGAGACCTTCGATGTCATACAGGCGGCCGGCTACGGAACCCACTGGAAGTCGGCCGAGGACTATCTGAGAATCTTTTATGACAGGCTGCTCCCCGTTACCTACGGCCACGAATCCTCGACGCTCCAGGATATCCGCCGCCAGAGCAGGACGGAGATAGACGCCCTCAACGGGGCCGTCGTCCGCCTGGGCGAAGGACTCGGCGTCGACGTGACCGTTAATGCCGTCATCTACAGGATGCTCCGGTTTCTCGAAGAGAGAAACATGGGCCTGAAGCCTTCCTATTGAGGATCCCCCCGACGTGGTTCTGCTTATTCACCCGCCCGTCGTAAAACCCTGCGAGCCTCCTGCAGGGATCGCGAGGATCGCAGGCTACCTGAGGGGACGTTGCCATATCCCCTGCGCCCTCCTCGACGCGAACCTGGCGGGACTCGAACATCTCCTCGGCAGAGACAGGCCGGCAGCCGACACCTGGACCGGACGGGCCCTTCGCAGCCGTGCTGCCCACCTGCGGACCTTGAGGGATCCCCTTACCCCCCGTCATTTTGACCGTTACAGGCGCGCCGTTTATGACCTCAACCGGCTTCTTGTCCTGTCCGACCCCTCGGGAGGACAGGTGCCGAATCTCGTCAACTTCAGGCACCGTGAACGATCCCCCCTGCGGAGCGCCGACCTGATCCGGATGGCTGAAAGGCCCGAAGAGAACCTGTTTCACGATTCCCTTCAGGGCATTGTCGACGAAGCGTTTGACCGACATCGCCCCTCCCATGCGGGGATCTCGCTCAATTATCTGAGTCAGGCCCTCTGCGCTTTCGCCCTGATCGGAATGGTGAAGAAACGCCATCCCGGCGTCCCGGTGGTCCTCGGCGGGGGCCTGGTTACATCGTGGATGCGGCGTCCCGGCTGGGAAAACCCGTTTGCCGGTCTCGTCGATCACATGGTTGCGGGACCGGCGGAAGGAAAACTCGGCGCGATTCTGGGTGCGGGAGTGGAACCTGCGAACGATGATCGTTTCTGTCTTCCCGACTACGACGGGTTGCCCCTTGATGCCTACCTTTCACCGGGCAGGGTCCTTCCCTACAGTGCCTCGAGCGGCTGCTACTGGGGCCGGTGTCTGTTCTGCCCCGAGAGGGCCGAGGGGAACCCCTATGTGCCGGTCCCTCCCGGACGGGCCGTCCGCGAGCTTGAAGTCCTCGTCCGTAAATTCCGCCCGGCCCTGATCCATGTCCTCGACAATGCAATGAGCCCGGCCCTGATGGAAGCCCTGGTTCGCGAGCCGCCGGGGGTCCCCTGGTATGGTTTCGCCAGGATCACGGAACACCTGGCGGACCCGGACTTCTGCGTGAGACTCAGGCGCGCAGGCTGCGTCCTGCTTCAGATCGGCCTTGAGTCGGGAGATCAAAGTGTGCTCGACACCCTGCAGAAGGGCATCCGTCTTTCGCTGGCGCAAAAGGTCCTCGGGTGCCTGAAGCAGGCGGGCATTGCCGCTTATGTCTATCTTCTCTTCGGAACACCGCCGGAAACGGCCGCGGGAGCCGAAAGAACCCTCGAGTTCACCGCGGCGATGAGGGAATGTATCGGTTATCTCAATGTCGCCATCTTCAACATGCCGGCGCAGGGGCCGGAAGCGCAAACCTTTGGGGCACTGCCTTTTTATGAGGGCGACCTTTCCCTCTACACGGATTTTGTCCATCCCGCCGGCTGGGATCGTAAATCCGTCCGTGCCTTTCTGGACAGGGAGTTCAGGAGGCACCCCTCGATCGCACCCATTCTGAGGCGCGACCCGCCCTTCTTCACGTCCAATCACGCCCCCTTTATATCACTTTCGGATGCGACGGTTGCAACGGGTTCGCGGTGGGCGTCGATTTCGCTTGCAAAACAAGGGGAGAACAGGCTATAGGATACCGAAATGTCTTGAGAATCGCCCCATAAATTGTTTGCCCCTTTCCTTTTCCGGCTCAATTCTTGCTCATGCGTCTCTATAACCTTTTGAAGGGACAGGCATTCGGGGGAATCCTTCAAGGCATTCGCCCATCTGTCGATATATAAAATGACCCAGAATCATCCTTCTGGAGAGCAGTGCGGTCCGCCGCAGGCAGGCCGGGTGGACATCCGATCCCTTTGAGTCCGGGCCGATGACGGCCCGGGCTGTGGAGAGGCAAGATGCAGGAGAACATGACTGTCCGGGAACAGATAGAACAAAACGGGTTGATCATCATTGCCGTCGCCATGGCCCTTATCTACTGGTGGTTCGACTCCATGGTGACGGACCAGGTCCTCATCCGGGTGCTGGTGGTCTGCCTGATTTTCGTATACGGCATTTTCACCCAGTACCTGATCAATTCTCGCAAGCTTGCCGAAATGGATCTGCAGAGGGCCCACGATGAACTCGAGCGGCGTGTCAAGCAGCGGACGGCCGAGCTGATCCTGGCGAACGAGGAACTGAAACGGGAGGTCCGGGAGCGCAAACAGGCGGAGGAGGAGAAGAAGAAACTGGAAGACCAGCTCCTTCATTCCCAGAAGATGGAGGCCCTCGGGACTCTGGCGGGAGGCATTGCCCACGACTTCAACAACCTCCTTCAGGCCATCTCGGGGTACTCACAGCTTCTGCTGATGAAAAAGGATCAGACCGACCCGGATTACGGAAAGCTCGAAGTCATTCACGGCACGGCCCAGCGGGCGAGCGAGCTGACCCGGCAGCTCCTCATCTTCGGCCGCAAGGTGGAAACGAAGCTGAAACCCCTTGATCTCAACCACGAAGTCCAGCAGGTCGCAAGAATCCTGGAGAGGACCATCCCGCGCATGATCACCATCAAAATGAATCTATCGGAAAACCTCAAGGTGGTCAGCGGGGATGCAGGCCAGCTCGAACAGATCCTGATGAACCTCGGGGTGAACGCACGCGATGCCATGCCGGAAGGCGGTACTCTGACCTTTCAGACGGAAAATGTCACCCTGGCCAAGGGGTACTACACCGCCCTGCTCGGGGCGACGCCCGGCGAATATGTCCAGCTCACGGTGGCGGACTCCGGCGTGGGCATGGACAAAGACACCATCAAGCATATCTTTGAACCCTTCTACACCACCAAGGAAGCCGGGAAGGGAACGGGCCTGGGCCTGGCCATTGTGTACGGCATCGTGAGAAGCCACAACGGGTTTATCCGCTGTACCAGCGAGAAGGGCGGAGGCACGACCTTCAAGATTTATTTCCCCACCTTCAGGGCCGAAGGGGTTGACGCGGCTGCCGAAGCAAAGAAAGAGTCCGTCATGCCGCGGGGGGCCGAGACCATCATGCTCGTCGACGATGAGAGGGCCGTCCTCGATATCGGCAGGGAACTCCTGACCCAGTACGGGTACCGGGTGATCACAGCCGACGGCGGCGAGAAGGCGGTGGAGCTGTACAGCCAGAACAGGGAAGGGATCAAGCTGGTCATCCTCGATCTCATCATGCCGGGCATGGGCGGGACGAAGTGCTACAAGGAGCTCCGCAGGATCAATCCGGGGTTGAAGGTCATCATCTCGAGCGGTGCCGCTTCCGAGGAGCAGGTGAGGGAAACCTTCGATATCCCGCCGTCGGGGTTCATCAACAAGCCCTACCAGTTCAAGGACATGCTGACAAAGGTGCGGGAAGTCCTCGATTACCGCAACTGACCCGAGCCGTAGATTGCGGCGAAAGACCCCCGCCCCGGACCGCTTGCCCGTTGATCGGGGGTATGAAGATCATGACCATGGGCCCGTCCCGCAGGAGAATGAAGCCCATGCTCTGGTCCGTCATTGTTATCCCTCTCTCCGTTTACCTGGCCTTCACGGCCGCCGTCTGGGTGCTGCAGCCCAAGCTCCTCTATTTTCCCGAACGCAGCCACGATGCCACGCCGGAGGATGCCGGCCTTTCCTATGAGTCCGTCTTTTTCAAGACGACGGACGGCGTGAAGATTCACGGCTGGTACGTCCCGTCGGCACAGCCCAGAGGAGCCGTCCTTTTCTGTCACGGGAACGCCGGCAATATCTCCCACCGGCTTTTTTTCATTGATCTCCTCAACCGGATGGGGATGAGCACCCTGATCTTCGATTACCGGGGCTATGGCTGGAGCGAAGGGAAACCGACGGAAGAGGGGACCTATCGGGATGCGGAGGCCGCCTGGGACTACCTCGTTACGGACAAGAAGTTCAAACCCGGGGAGATCGTGATCCTCGGCCGTTCGATGGGCGGCGCCATTGCCGCGAGGACCGCCCGGGAGAGAAAGCCGGCGGCGCTCATCGTGGAATCGACTTTCACATCCGTCAAGGACATCGGTGCCGAGGTCTACCCCTTCCTGCCCGTCCGGTGGCTGTCGAGATACGACTACGATGCTTTCGGGTTTTTGAAGGGCGTAGCTTGCCCGGTTCTCATCATTCACAGCCCCCAGGACGAGATCATCCCCATTCACCACGGACGGAAACTCTTCGACGCAGCAAACCCGCCCAAGGAGTTTCTCGAGATCAAGGGAAGCCACAACGAGGGAGCCGTTTTTTCCGGCAGGATCTACACGGAGGGGATAGACTCATTCATCGCCCGTTACGTCAAGCCCTGACGGATCCTTTTCCACCGGTTCGGCCGTTCGGCAAATATTGCTTTCCCGCGGCAGGAAATACCCCTGGGAGATTTTCTGACATTTGTCCTAATATCGCCATTTTTTTGACGTTTTTTGCCATTGACTCTCCCTGGACATCCATAGGGTTGTAAACCGTCAAAAATCCTCGGATTTTAACCCCTTTTATGACCGGTGACGCAGGCTGTCGTTATATTGGCACGAAATCTGTATATTTACAGGATAAAACGCTCGTAGTGTTGTCTTCGGTGTTCGGATGTTTTTAAGGAGGCACAGCCGATGAAAAGGACAGCCATCCAGAATTCAGATACCTTCGATCTGATCTACGAAAGACGAAGGCTCGAGAGGTTCAATCTCGAGGTCCCCGCACGGATCGAGATTCTCGCCCGGGAGGAACAAAACCCGGAAATCCTCGAATTGAACACGAAAGATGTATCAGCCGGAGGCGCCTATTTCAGAACAAAGAAAGCGCTCCCGGAGGGCACACGGGTGCGGATCGACATCATCCTCCCCCTGGATCGCCTGCGCAAGTTGAAGGACACCTGCAAGGGTCTCATCAAGGTCACGGGAACCGTCCTGCGTTCCGAACCGACGGGGATGGCCGTCTGTTTCGATGAAGGGTACCTGATCACGCCTTTCGGGGAACGCCTGAGCTGAAGACCGGCCCGGGTGTGTGCTTGAGGAAATGGAAAATCAAAAGCAGGGCTGTCGCCCTGCTTTTTTTATGTCCCGCAGCCCTGCCCCGCCGGAAACGGGGGTAAAAGGAGGAGGGAAAACCCCTTTAAGGCGAGCAGCAAGGAGGGCAAGCTGCAAACCTTACGGATCCGGCGGGGCCGGGGCGAGATATCCTTTCGCTCGTGAGAGAAGAAAACGGTATCAACAGACGGAAGATGAATGAGAATTCGTACCTGAAACAAATATAATACATCTTTTCTGAAAATCAATACCTCCCCCCTGAGATTTTTTGCTCTCTGTGAGTCCTGCCTGTCCCGGTGCGGGCCTCCTTCGTGCCCGGCTGCCTGAGACAGAGCCGCTTCCTCCGGGCCCGTTGCCTCATAAATAAATGTTACCGAAGAGGGGGCTCAGGTCGTTGACGGGAGAGAGCCCGTTTATAGCAGAGATCGAAGATTTTTTTAAGTTTGATTTCCATGGCCTGTCGCAGCACGAAG